>JGI12053J15887_10000286_pt1 | contig 19607 bp, 14 predicted proteins | sample MedBloCAOM1_O3_FD_15887 | JGI IMG/M metagenome (IMG submission 15887)
GCGGATATGGCCGGCCGCCGATGGCGGCTAGGCCTCGGACGGCTGGTCCTTGGAATTCTTGTGGTCGCTCTCCGCCAGGCGCTGCAGCGCCACCACTTCGCGCAACCATTGCCGTTTGGGTTTGGCCGGAAAGCCGCCCCAGAAGGCGCCGGCGGGGATGTTCTCGTACACGGTCGACCGTGACGCCGTGATCGCGCCCTTGCCGACCGTGATGTGCGGGATAATGCCGGTGCGCGGTCCGAGCACCACGAAATCCTCGAGCGTCACACTGCCGCTCAGTCCGGATTGCGCGACGATGATGCAATGGCGGCCGACCACGCAATTGTGGCCGATCTGGCAGAGGTTATCGATCTTGGTCCCCTCGCCAATCATGGTAGCGCGGATGCCGCCGCGATCGATCCGCGTTCCCGACCCGATCTCGACCTCGTTGCCAATGATGACGCTGCCGACCTGCGGAATCTTGACGTGGCNCGCNGNNCCCAACACGTAGCCGAANCCGTCCTNGCCGATANCGCATCCGGCATGGATGATGACGCGGTCGCNGANATNGGCATGGNTGATCGTGCAGTTGGCCCCGATCGCGCAATCNCTNCCGATCCGGACGCCCGGGCCGATCACGGCATGGGCGCCGATCAGTGTCCCGGAGCCGATGGTCGCCGATGGTCCGATCACCGCGAATGGATCCACCGTGACGTCCGCCGCCAACTGCGCCGAAGGATGCACCATGGCGCCGGGCGAGACGCCGACGGTACCGAACAGGGAAGCCGGGCGCAGCGCGCCGCTATAAATCTTGCGCGCCACCGCGACAAAGGCGTCATACGGCTTGCGTATGCGCAAGACCGTCACCCCATCAGGAACATGCTGCGCGAAGCGATCGGGCGTCAGCACGGCGCCGGCCTGGGTCGACTTCAGCGCGGCGATGAATTTGGCTTCGGAAACGAAGGTCAGGTCATCGCCGCCTGCCAGGTCCACCGGCGCGATGCCGATCAGGCGGCGGGAGAGATCCGCGCCCTCGCATGGCTCAGCCCCCGTCAGCGCGGCGATCTCGGCCACGCTCAAACTTGCCGCGCGCGAAAAAAAACTGAATTCGACCACGTCCCCGCCCCCTCAGGCCGAACCACGATAGCCCGTTCAGCAGGCATCCCCAAGCCGAATCCACAACTGGGGCGGGTTTTCGAGGCTCTGGACACGGTTGAGGGAACCGCTGCTCCCTTCGGTCATGCTGATGTCGCAGTGTTCGATGATATGCGTTGGACTGAACCGGTCGGTAGTTCCGGCGTTGCCCCGCGCACCGCAATTTCGAAAGAATGATTTCCAAGATGGATCAAAGCGACGAATTCTGGTGGCGGCACGGCATATTCTACCAAATCTATCCGCGCTCGTTTCAAGATTCCGATGCCGACGGGGTCGGGGATATCAAGGGTATCATCGACCGGCTGCCCTATTTGCAGGCGCTCGGCGTTGACGCCGTCTGGCTGTCGCCGATCTTCCCCTCGCCGATGGCCGACTTCGGTTACGACATCTCGGATTACACCGGTATCGATCCGCTGTTCGGCACGATGGAAGATTTCGATGCCCTGTCAACCGCCGCGCATGCCGGCGGTCTCAAACTCATCCTCGATCTCGTCCCGAACCACACGTCCGATCAGCATCCATGGTTCATCGAAAGCCGCACGACGCGCGATAATCCGAAGCGGGACTGGTACATCTGGCGCGATCCGGCGGCGGATGGCGGGCCGCCCAACAATTGGATGTCGGAATTCGGCGGCAGCGCCTGGGAATACGACGCAGCAACCGGGCAGTATTATTACCACGCCTTCCTTGGCCAGCAGCCGGACCTGAACTGGCGCAACGCCGCGGTGCGCGAGGCCATCTACGACGTGATGCGGTTCTGGCTTCGCAAGGGCGTCGATGGTTTTCGCGTCGATGTGATCTGGCACCTGATCAAGGATCAGGAGTTTCGCGACAATCCGCCTAATCCCCATTTTCGCGACGGCCGGCCGCCGCACGAACAGATTCTGACGCGGTACTCGACCGACCAGCCCGAAGTACACGACGTGATCGCGCAGATGCGGCGCGTGGTCGACGAGTTCGGGGCTCGCGTGCTGATCGGCGAGGTNTATCTGCCGCTGCACCGTCTGGTCGCCTATTACGGCAACGACCTTCTCGGCGCGCAGATGCCGTTCAACTTCGCGCTGTTGTCGACGCTGTGGAGCGCGCGTTCGATCGAGAAGATCATCGCCGACTACGAGCGCGCCTTGCCTTTTGGCGCATGGCCGAACTGGGTGCTCGGCAATCACGACCGGCCGCGGGTCGCCAGCCGGGTAGGGCGTGAGCAGGCGCGGGTGGCCGCGATGTTGTTGCTGACCCTGCGCGGCACGCCGACGCTGTATTATGGTGACGAGATCGGCATGCGTCAGGTGGCGATCGCGCCCGATCAGGTGCGCGATCCCTTTGAGAAGAACGTGCCGGGCATCGGCGTCGGCCGCGACGGCTGCCGGACGCCGATGCAATGGGATGCGACGCCCTTCGCCGGCTTCTCGGCAACGCAGCCATGGCTGCCGCTGGCGGACGATTTCGCGCGGGAAAATGTGGTCAATCTCGACGCCGACGCGCGGTCGATCCTCAGCCTTTACCGGGCGCTGATCGGCTTGCGCAAGCAATTGCCGCAACTTGCGACCGGCACCTACGAGCCGATCGCAGCCGAAGGGGACATCCTGCTCTATCGCCGGCGCGATAACGATGGCGGGGTCGTCATCGCACTGAACCTTGGCGGCGAACCCGTTTCCATCACCTCGAGTTCGATCGCCTACGGCGGCGAAGTTCTGCTGTCGACGTTCCTGGACCGGCAGGGCGAGAGGATGAAAGGCGTCCTCGATCTGCGCGGCAATGAAGGCGTGATCATCGGCGCGTCGCCCGGCGCATAGCTGTCGTCCCTGCGAAAGCAGGGACCCATACGCCGCGGCCTCGCGGTGACGTCCATGGCTGACGCCTTCCTTCGCAACATGGTCCTGTGGCTATGGGTCCCCGCGTTCGCGGGGACGACTCGCGGAGAGATCACGCCGGATGACTGGTCTTGCCGGTCGCGTCGGTGTCGATGTCGCTGCGCTTCAGCAGATAATCGAGCCCGCCCACCCGATACCAGCGATACGCGTAACCTTCGAGCATCAGCGTGTGTTTGCCGCGGTCGTTGGCATGGCTGTGATCTTCCGTCAGCAGGTTGACCAGAAGCTTTCCAGCCTCGCCCGGGAGCCCAACGGCAAACGAGACCTCGCGCGGCTTCTCATCGAGATTGTGCACGAACAACACCGAATTATTGCGCCAGTCGTACCGGATCACCAGTACGGCGGGATCGCGCGCCGCGATCACCCTGAAATCGCCCCAGCCGATCTCCGGGACTTCCTTGCGCATCCGGATGATGCGTTCGGTCCAGTTCAGCATCGAGTTGGGATCGCGGCGCTGCTTGGCGACGTTGACGTGCTCGTATCCGTAAGGCCCTTTGTCGATCACGGGCGCGCATGGCTTGTCGCTTTCCGTAAAACCGGCATGCGGCTCGGTCGACCATTGCATCGGCGTGCGGGCGCAATTGCGCTCGGGCAGATCGAGGTTTTCGCCCATCCCGATTTCGTCGCCATAGCGGATGACGGGCGTTCCCGGCAGCGTGCACATCAGACTGTAGGCGAGTTCGAGCCGGCGCCGGTCGCCACCCAGCATCGGCGCCAGCCGGCGCCTTATGCCGCGATCGTAGAGCTGCATGTTCTTGTCGGGCCCGAATTTCCTGAACACCACGTCCCGCTGCGCCTTGGTCAGCCGGCCCAGGTCCAGTTCATCGTGGTTGCGCAGAAATAATCCCCACTGCGCCGTGGCGGGTCGGGGCTTCGTGGCGTTGAGAGCCTTTGCGAGCGGCCGGGAATCAGAGGACGCCAATGCATAGAATAGATTCTGATTGACATAGAAATTGAACATCATGTGCATGCGGTCGCCGTCATCCCCGAAATATTCCATGTCGGTTTCGGGCAGCACATTGGCTTCGGCTAATATGATGGCGTTGCCCTGCCGCCACTGCAGGAATTCCCGGAACGAGCGCAGCATGTCGTATTGCTCGTCCGGCTTGCGCACTTTCGGGCCCTTGGTCGCGATCACGAACGGCACCGCGTCCATGCGAAACCCGGATACGCCGAGCTGGATCCAGAAACCCATGATTTTCAGGATCTCGGCCTGCACCTGCGGGTTCGAGGTGTTGAGATCGGGCTGGAAGTCATAGAAGCGGTGGAAGAACCACGCGCCGGCTTCCTTATCCCGCGTCCAGGTGGATTTCTGCACGCCGGGAAACACCATGCCGGTGTTGGCATTGGCAGGTTTCTTGTCGGCCCAGACATACCAGTCGCGATGGGGCGAATCCGGTGAACTGCGCGCGTCGCGAAACCAGGGATGCGCGTCGGAGGTGTGGTTGACGACGAGGTCGATGATGACGCGGATGCCGCGCTGCGCGCAACCGTGGGTGAACTCGACGAAATCGCCCAGCGTGCCGTAGCGCGGATCGACGCCGTAATAGTCCGAGATATCGTAGCCGTCGTCCTTGCCGGGCGAGGGCTGGAACGGCATCAGCCAGATCGCGGTGACGCCGAGGCCGTTCAGATAGTCCAGCCGGCGCAGCAGACCCTTGAAATCACCGACCCCATCACCGTTGGCATCCATGTAGGTGCCGACGGAGAGGCAATAGAACACGCCGTTCTTGTACCAGAGGTCGTCGATCATGCGCGGGGCGGCCTTCTTCGGTCCGCCTCGGTCGGTAGCGGCCGGAGGATAAGCATGAGGGGGCCGCGGAGTTCCGATCGCTCTTGCGCGTGCACCGCTGCGCCCCCTCTCCCGCTTGCGGCCACGAGCGAGCGAGGCTCGGCTCGGGGGTGGGGGTGCCAGACATAGGCGCTGCCGTTGCTACGGCCCCCACCCGCGCGCTCCGCGCCATAGCCGAAGCTTCGCTTCCGCGTTCTCATCTAAGAACGGCCGCCAAAGGCGGCCTACGCTCCCCCGCAAGCGGGAGAGGTAAGAAGCGCTCGCCTACCGCTTGATCTGCGCCCTCAGCGTGTCCTCGACCACGCGGTTGAACGACGACGCCTGCGGCGGAGCCTTGTCGCGCGCGTCCGCGACGAACTTGTCGCGTTTTGCCACGAGTGCGGCGAGCTTCTCGTTCAATTCATTGCGCTGCTTCATCTGCTTGGTCAATTCATCGGCGCGCTGCTCCGGCTTCATCGCCCGCAGACTGGCCGGCAATTCGTCGTCCTTGACGGCGGAAAGCTTTTGCCGGCCCGCCGCGACGTCGCTGACGAGGTCGCCGTCGCCGGTGACCGCTTCCGACGACACCCTGGCGCGCTTGTTGAGATAGCTCGCCATTTCGGAAGCCTGCACCGGCGCCGCGGCCGCTACCTGTGACAATTGCTGGGTCTTGTCTTCGGTGCGCTTCTGCATCGGCGCCGGACCATAGGGGATCACGGTGCCGTTGATTTCGCGCTGCAGGATGATGATGTCCTCATCATACGGCGTCTCGATGATGACCACCTGGCCGCCGTCCTGCGGGATCGGAATGAAGCGGCCATTGCCGTTCTGGGCGATATCGCGCCACACCCGCTCGGTGTCGCGCGCATTGCCGGCCAGCACCGCGTTGACGATGATGTCCTTCTGTTTCGCCACCGAAAGCGTGGTCGGATATTTGGTGTCCTGCGCATAATCCATGTGCGGCGGCGCATCGCCGACCAGGAACACGATCCGCCTGGTGTCGCTGCTCAGGGTCCAGCGCAGTTTGTTGACGGCGACGTCGAGCGCCTCGTTGACGCTCTCCGGCCAGTCGCCGCCGCCGCGGGCTTTCAACTCCAGCAGGTTGGCATAGAGATCCTGGATGTCGGTGGTGAGGTCGAAGGTCTTGGTGACGTAATCGTCGCCGAGGTCGCGATAGGCGACAAGGCCCATGCGGACGTCGGCGTCGGGATTGCTGTCGACGATCGCGGTGGCGATCGACCAGATCTTGCGCTTGGCGCCTTCGATCAGGCCGCCCATCGAGCCGGTGGTGTCCAGCACGAAGGCGACTTCGACGGTGGGTTTGGCAACCGCCGCCGACGGGGCGGCGCAGAAGGGCAGGGTGGCGAGAGCGAAGGCAGCAGTATAGGTAGCGATGCGCGGCATCGTAAAAACTCCTCCAGTGTTTCGTCCCTCGGAACCAAAGTTCCCGTGGCTTCACGTTCCCGTGAGGTCCAAAACATGGCGCGCCCGGTACAAATTTGCGGCTGATCTGGCGCCAACGGTTAATGGGCGGCCGGCCCGAAATCGGATAGGTTTGGGAGAATGGAATCGCCCGCCCGCCAGGTCAGCCTTGTGCCCGCGCCGGACCGACGTCAGTCGGAGACAGCGCTATTGATCGCGCGCGGCACCGCGCGGCTGCTGCGCTCGCTGGGATTTTCCTGCATCAGCGAATTGCCGCTGCCCTCGGGCCGGCGCGCCGATCTGGTGGCGCTGAACGAGCGCGGCGAGATCTGGATCGTCGAGATCAAATCATCGATCGAAGATTTGCGCGCCGACCAGAAATGGCAGGATTATCGTGCCCATTGCGACCGGCTGTTCTTCGCCTTCACGCAGGATCTGCCGTGCGAGATTTTCCCCGAACAGACCGGCCTGATCGTCGCCGACGCCTATGGCGCGCATATGCATTGCGAGGCGCCGGAGCATCGGCTGCCGGCCCCGACCCGCAAACTGATGACGGTACGGTTCGCCATGGCCGCGGCGCAGCGCATCAACCGGCTGGTCGATCCGCAGGGGCATGGCGAGTTTTAGATTTGATGTGTGGCTCCGCTGTTTCAGCGACGACGGTGAGCCCCCTCTCCCGTTGTGGGAGAGGGTTGGGGTGAGGGGTTACGGTCTATCGTTAGTCCGTAACCCCTCACCCGGATCGCATCTGGCGATGCGATCCGACCTCTCCCGATGGGAGAGGTGACATCGACCTGTACGCTCATTTGTAAGTCAGAAGCCTACCGCGGTGCGCGCTTCGCCAAAATGCGCTGCAGGGTGCGGCGGTGCATGTTCAGGCGCCGCGCGGTTTCCGAGACGTTGCGGTTGCACATCTCGTAGATGCGCTGGATGTGTTCCCAGCGCACCCGGTCCGCCGACATCGGATTGTGCGGCAGTTCGGATTTTTCGGTGCCGCTCGCGAGCAACGCCGCGACTACATCGTCGGCGTCGGCGGGCTTTGACAGATAATCCACCGCGCCCATCTTCACCGCCGTGACGGCGGTGGCGATGTTGCCGTAACCGGTCAGCACGATCGCGCGGGCGTCCGGGCGCTTGCGCTTCAGCGCCGACACCACGTCGAGGCCGTTGCCGTCGCCGAGCCGCAGATCCACCACCGCGAAGGCGGGCGCGGCCTTGCCAATCTGCGCCAGACCGTCGGACACGCTGTCGCAGGACGTGACGGTGAAGCCACGGGTTTCCATCGCGCGCGAGAGCCGCTCCAGAAACGGCTTGTCGTCTTCCACGATCAGGAGCGAGCGATCGGCGTGATCAGTCAGTTCGGGGTTGGCGTTCAAGGTGTGGGTGCCCTCATGTCGGATACTTCAACATATGGCGCGGCGAGGCGCCACTGCCAAGGCCGTATAAAGTCGATTCAGCACTTGTCCCAGATCGCCGAGTGCGGCTCTAAGCCGCTGGTTCCGCTGGTATTTCGTCGGTCTCGAAGCGGCTGCGCGGCCAGGCGATCTGAACCACGGCGCCATGATCGGGAAAATGCCGGTTGGTGAAGGAGACTTTTGCGCCGGTACGTTCGAGCAGGGTACGGGCGATAAACACCCCGAGACCGAGGCCGTGATGCTCGCTTTGGGCTTCGTCGCCACTGCGCCGCCGCGACAGATAGGGCTCGCCGATCCGCTTCAGCATGTCCGGCGCGATCCCCGGCCCGTCGTCGGAGATAACGATCTCGACCGTCTCGGTATTCCACCAGGCGTTCACCTCCACGGTGTTGCGCGCGAAATCGACCGCGTTTTCCAGGATGTTGCCGACACCATAGAGAATGGCGGGGTTGCGGGTACCGGTCGGTTCGCGGGCGCCGGCTACCGCGATCCTGACCTTGATCGCGACGCCGAAATCGCGATGCGGCGCCACCACTTCCTCGATCAGCGTCGATAGCGGCATACGGTCGAACGGCGCGCCGCTCGAGGACAGTTGCGTGATCTTGGACAGGATGTCGCGGCAGCGCTGCGCCTGTTCCCGCAAGGTTTTGAGNTCGCCGGCCAACGGGCTGTTGTCGGGCACGGTCTTTTCCAGTTCGCGCGAGATCAGGAAGATNGTGGAAAGCGGCGTGCCGAGTTCGTGGGCGGCNGCNGCGGCGAGGCCGTCGAGCTGGGTGAGGTGCTGTTCGCGGGNCAGCACCAGTTCGGTCGCGGCCAGCGCGTCGGAAAGNTTGCGGGTGTCCTCGGTGACCTGGAACGCATAGAGGCTGGTGACGCCGATCGCGACCANGATCGAGAGCCAGACGCCGAACAGATAGATCGGCGGCAGCACCAGCGGTTCCTCGCCCTCCCAGGGCAGCGGCAGGTGGAAGAACACCAGCGCCGAGGCACAGGCCACTGCGAGCATGCCGAGCGCGATCGTCAGCCGTATCGGCAGCGCCGTCGCCGAGATCAGCACAGGGGCAAGGAAAAGAAACGAAAACGGGTTCTGCAGGCCGCCGGTCAGAAACAAGAGTCCGGCCAGTTCGACGATGTTCAAGGCCAGCAGTCCGGCGGCATAGGCCGGCTCCAGCCGCTGCATCGGATCAAAGGCGATCTGCAGCGCCAGATTGAGCAGGGCCGAGAGGCCGACAATGGCCACGCAGGGAATCACCGGGACATCGAATTCGAGCCCCTGCACCACGATGAAGATGGCGGCGAGCTGGCCGAGCACGGCAAGCCAGCGCAGCCGCAGGATCGTATCCAGACGGATATAGCGGCGCGGATGGCGAAAGTCGGAGGCTGCGACGTCGGTCATTCCGGGAGTTTAGCCGCCCGGGGTCCCGACCACAAATTCGACCGCAAGCGAGGCCGGTCGATCCCGAATTGCTGCGAGCAGCTTGCGCTTGCCGCCTCGATGGCCCAAGGAACGGCCCGCATGATCGATCACGGCACAGCACCGATCCAACCGGGTGCGGCCGATCCGAAGGGATCGGCGGCGATCGAGGTCGCGCACCTGGTCAAACTCTACAAGACCATCCGCGCCGTCGACGACGTGTCGTTTCGCATTGCGCGCGGCAGCATCACCGGGCTGCTTGGCGGCAACGGCGCCGGCAAGACCACCACCATCGCCATGCTCATGGGGCTGGTGCTGCCGACCTCGGGGCGGATCCAGGTGCTGGGCTGTCCGATGCCCGAGCAGAGCGCCGAGGTGCTGGGCCGGATGAATTTCGAAAGTCCCTATGTCGACATGCCCATGCGGCTCACGGTGCGGCAGAACCTCACCATCTTCGGCCGCCTCTATGCCGTGGAAAATCTGCGCGAGCGGATCGCGGAACTCGCCGCCGATCTCGATCTCGGCGACTTCCTCGACCGTGCCAACGGCAAACTCTCCGCCGGGCAGAAGACGCGCGTGGCGCTGGCGAAAGCGCTGATCAACCGGCCCGAACTGCTGCTGCTGGATGAGCCGACCGCGTCGCTCGATCCCGATACCGCCGACTGGATCCGGCAGCATCTTTTGACCTATCGCAAGACCCATGGCGCCACCATCCTTCTGGCGTCGCACAACATGCTCGAGGTCGAGCGGTTGTGCGACCGCGTCATCATCATGAAGCGCGGCCGCATCGAGGACGACGACAGCCCCGACAAGATCATGCTGCGCTACAACCGGGCGACGCTGGAGGAAGTGTTTCTCGACGTCGCCCGCGGCCGCGTGCAGGAGAACACGCCGTGAGCAACGTCGCCCTGGTCAGGGGGATCGCCCCGCATCGCATCGGCGCGATGATCCTGCGCTACTGGTATCTCCTGATGTCGTCGTGGCCGCGACTCCTGGAACTGGTCTACTGGCCGGCGCTGCAGATCATCACCTGGGGATTCCTGCAGAACTACATTTCGCAAAATGCCGGGTTCTTCGCCCAGGCCGGCGGCACGCTGATCGGCGCTGTCATCCTGTGGGACATCCTGTTTCGCGGCCAGCTCGGTTTTTCGATCTCGTTTCTCGAGGAGATGTGGGCGCGCAATCTCGGCAACCTGATGATGAGCCCGCTGAAGCCGATCGAGTTTCTGATCGCGCTGATGGTGATGAGCCTGATCCGGCTCGCGATCGGCGTTATTCCGATGACGCTATTGGCGTTGTACATCTTCGATTTCAATTTCTACGCTATCGGGCTGCCGCTGATCGCATTCTTCTGCAATCTGATCTTCACCAGCTGGTCGCTGGGGATCATCGTCTCCGGCCTGGTGCTGCGCAATGGCCTCGGCGCCGAGAGCATCGTCTGGACGCTGATGTTCGGGGTGATGCCGCTCGCCTGCGTTTACTATCCCGTGAGCGTGCTGCCGCATTGGCTGCAATATGTCGCCTGGGCGCTGCCGCCGACCTATGTGTTCGAGGGCATGCGTTCCCTGCTGATCGACCATGTGTTTCGGGCCGATCTGATGGTGTCGGCGCTCGTCATCAACGCCGTGCTCTTTATTGCGTCATTTGCGATATTTCTTGCGCTTTTGCGCAGCGCCCGCCGCCATGGCTCGCTGATCGGGGGAGGCGAATAAGTGCAGTTATCCCGCGAAATCGGGGGCCTTTAGCGCTTCCGGCACATAGATATACCTATCTGTGCATTGACGCTTAATTGCGCATTCGGCAGTATGCTGCGATGCAAAACGGGATTTGAGGAATAAATGCCGATAGGTGAATTTGGCGCCCCGCCGGCCCTGGCGGCCGAAGGCAGTCCGGCGCTCACGACGCCGATGTACTGGATGTACGAAATGGGTCAGGCCTCGCTCAATCCGGCGCGCGCCGTGACCGACGCCACCAAGATCCTGTTTCAGAACCCGCTCAATCCGTGGTCGCACACCAAGTTCGGCAAATCCGTCGCCGCCGGCTGCGAACTGTTCGAGCGCGCCACGCGCCGCTACGGCAAGCCCGAATGGGGCCTCAACGACACCGAAGTCAATGGCGTCCGCACCCCGATCGAAATCCGCTCGATCTGGGAAAAGCCGTTCTGCCGCCTGTTGTACTTCGATCGCAAGCTGACGCGCCCGTTGCGCAGCCCGCAGCCGCGGGTGCTGATCGTGGCGCCGATGTCCGGCCATTACGCCACGCTGCTGCGCGGCACCGTCGAAGCCTTCCTGCCGACCCATGAGGTCTACATCACCGACTGGGCCGATGCCCGGATGGTGCCGATGACCGAGGGCCGCTTCGATCTCGACGACTATGTCGATTACGTCATCGAGATGCTGCATGTGCTCGGCGGCAACATGCACGTCATCGCGGTGTGCCAGCCGTCGGTGCCTGTGGTGGCGGCGGTTTCCATCATGGAAGCCGAGCGCGATCCCTTCGTTCCGCTTTCGATGACGCTGATGGGCGGTCCGATCGACACCCGCCGCAACCCGACCGCGGTCAACAATCTCGCCGCCGAGCGCGGCATCGACTGGTTTCGCAGCCATGTCATCACCAAGGTGCCGTTTCCGCATCCCGGCGTGATGCGCGACGTCTATCCGGGCTTCCTGCAGCTCAGCGGCTTCATCAGCATGAATCTCGANCGCCANACNGACGCCCACAAGGCGCTGTTCAAGAANCTGGTGAAGGGCGACGGCGANCTGGTCGACAAGCACCGCGACTTCTACGACGAATATCTCGCCGTNATGGATCTGGCGGCGGAGTATTATCTGCAGACCGTCGATCTGGTGTTCGTCAAGCANGCGCTGCCCAAGGGCGAGATGACCCATCGCGGCAAGCCGGTCGATCCCTCGAAGATCACGCGCGTGGCGCTGATGACGGTGGAAGGCGAGAACGACGACATCTCCGGCATCGGGCAGACCGAAGCGACGCACGGATTGTGCAGTTCGATCCCCGATCATCGCCGCGTGCATTACGTGCAAAAGGGCGTCGGGCACTACGGCGTGTTCAACGGCTCCCGCTTCAAATCGGAAATCGTGCCGCGCATTTCCGATTTCATGCTGTCGGCGGCGAATGTGAAGCCTTCGAAGCCTTCACTGGTCGCAGCGGCCGAATAGACGGCACCCTGACGATCTCGATCGAGAGCAGGTGGTTCGCGATCGGGATCGTGACCTTGATTCGGCGGGACAGGTAACCCCCTGAATAAGCCGGAGAAACCCGGATTCGGGGCACCCTCGAAAGAATGAGTTTGGCCTCAGTCTTTTAGGGGCCTCCAAGGGTGAGAATCCGGCCCAATTTTTTTGTTCCAGGCCCTTTCTATAGAGGCGAAGCGCCGGTCAGGCCCTGTATATTGGGCAAATGATTTGTTTTTGCGCCGAGCGATTTCAGTGGCGACGGTTGTGGCAGAATCCGGGCGAACTCCTGATCCCCGGACTGTCAGACATGGCCACTCGTGCGCTCCTTTATCGGCGGCCCGCCGAACCTTCCCGACTCCTGGTCAAACACGGCTCGCAAATCTATTCGGTCCGGCTGCGCCGGCACCGCCGCGCGCGCCGCTACACCTTGCGTATTCATCCAAGCGACCGCGAAGCCATCCTGACCATGCCGCCGCGCGGCACGCTGACCGACGCCAAGGATTTCGCGCAGCGTCACGGCGGCTGGATCGCCGCGCGTCTCGGCCGCTTGCCGAAGGCGGCGCCGTTTCAGCCGGGCACCGTGGTGCCGTTGCGCGGACTTCCGCACCGGATCGTGCATCGTTCGGGCGAGCGCGGCACGGTGTGGACCGAAATCCGCGACAGCGGCGAGCGGATTCTCTGCGTCGCCGGCGAGCCTGAGCATATCGACCGGCGGATCCACGATTACCTGAAGCGCGAAGTGCGCAGGGACCTGCAGAAGGCGTCGCTGGCTTACGCCGAGGTGCTCGGCGTCAAGGTGAAGCGGCTGTCGATCCGCGACCAGTCCAGCCGCTGGGGTTCCTGCACCTCGGCGGGATCTCTGTCGTTCTCGTGGCGGCTGATCCTGGCGCCGCCTTACGTGCTGGACTATCTCGCCGCGCATGAAGTGGCACATCTCGTCGAGATGAACCATTCGGCGCGGTTCTGGCGCATCGTCGGCAGGGTCTGCGGCCATGTCGAGCGCTCCAAGACCTGGCTCGACACCCACGGCAACGATTTGCATCGCTACGGGATACAGGATTGAGCAACAGCCGTGTCCCGGACGCGGTGCAGCGTTCTTCACGCTGCTCCGCAGAGCCGGGACCCACAACACTCTCGCTGTGTAGCATGGGCCCCGGTTCAGCAGCGCACCGCTGACGCGCCGCGCGGCGTCCGGGGCACGCGCCGCCGGCCTACCGTCCGAACAGCCGATCCACCAACCAGCCGTCGAGGCCTGCCGCCGCTTCCGGACGCGCGGATGGCGCCGATGCGCGCGTCGGCGCTGGCCGGTTCGCGCCATTTGAAGGGATCGGCGCGATTGGGACGGGGGCTTGCGCAGCAGGCGCCGAAGGCGCGCTGACCTGCGACGCGGTCTGCATCAGGTTCGAGAGGAAGCCGCCACTTTGCGAGTTCGGCAGGTTGGCGACCGGCACGCCCTGATGGGCTGCACGCATAAAACGGGTCCAGACTTCCACCGGCAAGCCGCCGCCGGTCGCTTTCCTGGTCGGCGAGTTGTCGTCATTGCCGAGCCAGACGCCGGTGACGAGATTGGCGGTGTAGCCGATGAACCAGGCGTCGCGGAAGTCCTGGCTGGTGCCGGTCTTGCCGGCGGCCATCCAGCCCGGAAGCTCCGCCTTGCGCGCGGTGCCGCTAAGCAGGGTCTCCTGCATCATGGTGTTCATCATCGCGACCGCGCGCGGCTCGATCACCTGGCCGAGCTGGTCGGCGGGCCGTGCATACAGCACCTTGCCGTCGGCGGTGCGGATCTTGTTGACGACATGCGGGGCGACGCCCTGGCCGCCATTGGCGAACGGCGCGTAGGCGCCGACCAGTTCGGTGAGCGAAACTTCCGAGGTGCCGAGCGCGATCGAGGCGTTGGCGTCGAGTTTTGAGGAAATGCCGAGCCGGTGGGCGGTTCGCACCACGTTTTTGGCGCCGACTTCGAGGCCGAGCCGCACCGCCACCGTATTGAGCGACATCGCCAGCGCCTGCGTCAGCGTCACCGACCCGAAATATTGGTGGGTGTAGTTCTCCGGCTTCCAGCCCCTGACGTCGAGCGGCGCATCCAGCCGGATTGTCTCCGGCGTCAGTCCCGCTTCGATCGCGGTCAGATAGACGAACGGCTTGAACGCCGAGCCCGGCTGGCGTTTTGCGGTGACCGCCCGGTTATACTGGCTCTCGGCATAATTGCGGCCGCCGACCATCGCGCGCACCGCGCCGTCAGGGGTCATCGCCACCAGCGCGCCCTGGCTGACATTGAATTTGACGCTTTTGGCCGCGAGTTCGTCGATAACAGAGGCTTCCGCCACGCTCTGCAGTTTCGGATCGATCGAGGTTTCGACCACGATGTTCTGGTCGACCTGGCCGATCAGATCGTCGAGCACTTCGCCGATCCAGTCCGCCACATAGTTGACGGTGCCGGCGCCCAGCGCCTTCACATTATAGGAGGGATGGCCGATCGAGGCCTGCGCCTGCGCGTCGGTGATGAATTTGGCATCCGCCATCGCGGTCAGCACGGTCTGTGCGCGCTTCTCGGCGCCTTCCGGATTGCGGTTCGGCGCCAGCCGGGACGGCGACTTGACCAGGCCCGCCAGCATCGCGGCCTCGGCGATGGTGACGTTCTTGGCGGACTTGCCGAAATAGCGCTGGGCAGCGGCCTCGACGCCATAGGCGCCGGAACCGAAATAGACCCGGTTGAGATAGAGTTCGAGAATCTCCGATTTGGAGTGCTTGCGCTCCAGCCACAGCGCCAGTTCGACTTCCTGCAGTTTGCGCGTGAGCGTGCGCTCCTGCGTCAGGAACAGATTTTTCGCGAGCTGCTGGGTCAGGGTCGAGCCGCCCTGCGAGACGCCGCGATGCAACACGTTGGTCACGGCCGCGCGCGCGATGCCGATCGGGTCAACGCCGTAATGCGAATAGAAGCGGCGGTCCTCGATGGCGATGAAGGCCTTCGGCAGATAGGGCGGCAGATCCTTCAGCGACACATTGGCGCCGGCCATTTCGCCCCGCGTGGCCAGCACGCTGCCGTCGAAGCCGACGATCTGGATCGTCGGCGGGCGCTTCGGGATTTCAAGCGACTGGATCGCCGGCAGATGCGCGCCGACCCAGATCACGACACCGACCACCGCGATCACGGCCCACAGGCCGAGTACCGCGCCCCAATAGATCAGGCGGCCGAGGCCGCTTCGGGCGCGGGACTTGGATTTGCGCTTGCTGCTGCCCCGGCTCGCCCGCGGCTTGCGCTCGCGCGGCGCATCGTCGTCTGTTTCGCTTGCCTTGCGCTTTGGAGATTTCTTCGGCTTGTCGTCATCGCCGCCGGGAACGCGGTCCTGCGGGCCGAGGCGCAACTCAGAAAGCGCAGCGCCGAGCCCGAATTGCGGCTCCTTGCGTCCGCCGCTCTTTTTCTTGCCCCACGCCATACGTCAACGCCCACGCCACCAGATGCGGCAGACTAGCGGGACCGGTTTAAAGCCATGTTAAGCGAAGATTAAGGCTGACGCTCCGGGGGGTGCGCAAGTGTCTGACCAATAAAGGATTCAGGCATCTTTAACCCTACCGGGCAACACCGACGGCCTCATGGTGAGGAGCCGCGCCTTTTGCGCGGCGTCTCGAACCATGGACACAAGCGCCGGACTCGCGGCCATCCTTCGAGACGCGCGCAAGGGCGTGCTCCTCAGGATGAGGAGCCTTGTCTGGCTGGGCCGCTGTCCTCGATGATCGGCCGGAACAGCTGCCAGCGTTCGCCGTCGAACTTCAAGCCAGCCAGAGCAGGATCAGCGCTAACGCGGCGGGTGCTGCCTGAACGTACAAGATCCTTCGGCTGACGGTCGCGGCGCCATAGACGCCGGCGACGATCACGCAGAGCAGAAAGAACACCTTGATCTGGAATGCAAAGGCCGGGACGCTCTGGACCAATCCCCAAACGAGGCCGGCGGCGAGGAAGCCGTTATAGAGTCCTTGATTGGCGGCAAGGACGGCGGATTCGGCGGCCTTCTCGGGCGAGTTGCGAAAGGTTTTGAGGCCCAGCGGCTTGGTCCAGAGAAACATCTCCAGCACCAGAAAATAGACATGCAATAGTGCGACCAGCGCCACCAATAGATTGGCGATCCAGAACATGTTGCGGTCCCCCCAGACGCGACGGCCAGATATCGGGTGGACGCTAGCACGGGCGGCGTGAAAAGTGCGGCCGCAGTACAGTATTTTTGGTGAAATGATGATGTCCGGAAACCGTGTGACAAAGTCCATGAGCAAACAGCCCGAAGCGTTTGGCCTCGACCGGCTGCGTACGCCGATCGGAACGGCATTGCTGGTGACCGATGCCGATGGCGTGCTGCGCGCGCTGGATTGGGAAGATTATGAGGCGCGCATGAAAGACCTGCTGCGGCTGCAATATGGCGCGGTGGTTTTGCAAGACGCCCGGTCTCCCCAAGACCTCAGATCGGCGCTGACAGGATATTTCAAGGGCGACCTCGCTCGCCTGAGCACGATCCGATGGCGCGTCGCGGGCACGGCGTTCCAGCACAAGGTCTGGACCGCGCTGCCGCGGATTCCACCCGGCACCACCATGAGCTACGGCGCATTGGCCGCGCAGATAGACCGGCCAAAAGCGGTGCGCGCGGTCGGCCACGCCAACGGCGCCAATCCGATCAGCGTCGTCGTGCCCTGTCATCGCCTGATCGGTGCCGATGGTTCGCTGACCGGTTATGGCGGCGGGCTGGAGCGCAAGCGCTGGCTGCTCGCGCACGAAGGCGTGGTGCTGAAGCCGATGGCGTGAAGTGCGCCGCTGCGCTCCCTCTCCCGCTTGCGGGGGAGGGCTGGGGTGGGGGCGCCTACGCGAACACCGGCGCCTGTTGACGCATTCCCCCACCCGCCGCGCTACGCGCGTCGACCTCCCCCGCAAGCGGGAGAGGTAAGGAGTGCCGTGGCCCGGATGGCTCGCTTCAACATACTCGGTGTCATCCCGGCCTTGAGCCGGGACCCATACGCCGTGCCTTCTCGTTCGGGCACGGATGCAGAGACCTTACTTGACAACAAACGCCGGTGGCTATGGGGCCCGGCTCCGAACGCCGGAACGACTCGTTGAGAGATCACGCGCGCAACAACCCGCTCTACGCCGCCGGCTGCGAGATCGCTTCTTCGTTGGCGAGCAGATGGATCAGCGCGCTCTTGATCGCGGCCTGCCGGGTCGGCGCGTTGATCTGCGCGCCGAGCAGGTCGGTGACGTAGAACACGTCGCGGGCGCGCTCGCCGAAGGTCGCGACATGGGCGGAGGCGATGTTGAGGTTGAGTTTTGAAATCGCGGTGGTCAGCTGATACAGCAGGCCGGGCCGGTCGAGGCCGGAGACCTCGATCACGGTGTAGCGGTCCGACCACTGGTTGTTGATGATGACTTCCGGCTCGACCACGAACGGACGCGCCTTGCCGCGTCCGGCGGCGCGCCGCGCCACCACTTCGGGCAGCCGCAATTTGCCTTCGAGCACGTCCTCGATCATCTCGCCGATCCGGGTCGCGCGCCGACCCTCGTCCTCGTCGCGGTCGTATTCCCTCGAGATCGCGATGGTGTCGAGCGCGCGCCCGTCGGTGGTGGTGTAAATCTGCGCATCGACGATGTTGGCGCCGGCCGAGGCGCAGGCGCCGGCGATGATCGACAGCAGCCAGGGATGATCGCTGGCGAGTATAGTCAGTTCGGTGACGCCGCGCGCTTCATCGAAGCCGACATTGATCGCGAGCTTGTGGCCAGCCTGTTCGCTGGCGTGCAGGAAGCGGGCATGGCGGATCTTGCGCGGCAGTTCGACCTTGAGCCAGTAGGCCGGATAGTGCCGTCCGATATAGGCGTTGAGTTCGGCTTCCGGCCATTCGGTGAAGGCGGCGCGGAATTCCGACTGCGCCACCGCGATGCGCTGCGCGCGGTTCACTTCCGAGAAGCCGCCGGTCAGCACCGGCTCGGTTTCGTAATACAGCGTGCGCAATAGCTGCGCCTTCCAGCCGTTCCAGACCCCGGGCCCGACGCCCCTGATGTCGGCGGTGGTCAGGATGGTCAACAGCTTCATCTGCTCGACCGACTGCACCACCGCGGCGAAATTCTCGATGGTCTTGCGGTCCGACAGGTCGCGCGATTGCGCCACCGTGGACATCGTCAGATGCTGTTCGATCAGCCAGGCGATCAATTCGGTGTCGGCGGCGTTGAATCCGAGCCGTGGACACAGCCGCCGCGCCACCTTGGCGCCGGCGATCGAGTGATCCTCGGGGCGGCCCTTGGCGATGTCGTGCAAGAGCGTGGTGATGTAGATCACCGCGCGATGCTCGGGACGAATCTTGCGCATCAGATCGCTGGCGACGATGAATTCGTCATTGCCGCCGCGCTCGATGTCCTGCAGGTAGCCGACGCAGCGCAACAGATGCTCATCCACCGTATAGTGATGATACATGTTGAACTGCATCATCGACACGATCTTGCCGAACGCCCGGATGAAGTGGCCGAGCACGCCGGTCTCGTTCATCCGCCGCAGCACGGTCTCCGCGTCGTTCGAGGTCAGGATCTCCATGAACAGCCGGTTGGCTTCCGGGTCTTCGCGCAGCGGCGCGTTGATCAGCTTCAGCGAACGCGTCACCGTGCGCATGGCGTCGGGGTGAAACGCCAGATTGTTCTTCTGCGCGAGCCGGAAAATCCGGATCAGATTGACCGGGTCATGCTTGAAGACGTCCGGCATCGCGAGATTGATGCGGTTATTGTCGATGATGAAATCGTCGCTGTCCGGCACCCGCCGCCGGTTGCCGCTCGGACGCAAGCGCGCCATCATGCGGCTCAGCACCGGCGCCGGCTTGGCCTGCTGGTCTTCCAGCTTGGCGCACAGGATCGCGGTGAGATCGCCGACGTCCTTGGCGACCAGGAAGTAGTGCTTCATGAAGCGTTCGACATCCTGCATGCCGGGATGCGAGGTGTAACCGAGCCGGATCGCGATCTCGCGCTGCATGTCGAACGACAGCCGCTCTTCGGCGCGGCCGGCGAAAAAATGGATGTTGCAGCGGACCGACCACAGGAAATCGGCGCAGCGGCGGAAGGTGCGGTATTCCTGGGCGTCGAACACGCCGTGTTCCACCAGCTCGTCGGTCTCGCGCACGCGGTAGACATATTTGGCGATCCAGAACAGCGTATGCAGATCGCGCAGGCCGCCCTTGCCGTCCTTGACGTTGGGTTCGACCAGATAGCGCGACTGCCCGGCGCGGCGGTGCCGCTCCTCGCGCTCGGCCAGCTTGGCGGTGACGAATTCGGCCGCGGTGCCCTGCACCACCTCCTTATCGAATCGCGCGACCAGCTCGTCGTAGAGCGGCTGGTCGCCGGTCAGGAACCGCGTTTCGAGGATGGCG
>JGI12053J15887_10000287_pt1 | contig 19592 bp, 13 predicted proteins | sample MedBloCAOM1_O3_FD_15887 | JGI IMG/M metagenome (IMG submission 15887)
TGCCCGGCCGCCAGTGTGGGACGGCAATTTGATCGGTCTCATACTGCCATTCGATTCTGAGGAGCTGGCGGATCAATTCCAATAGCTTGGGAATATCGATGGGTTTCATCAGATAGCCATCGTGAAATGGCTGCGCCAGCGGCGTGCCGTGTGCCTCCAATGCGCTCGCCGAAACCATCAGGATGCGGGCCTGATGATGACCGGTCGAACGCAACGTCTCCGCGACGGTCCAGCCGTCCATGCCCGACATCGAGATATCGAGCAGGAACAGATCGGGCCGGCAATGCTGGGCGAGAGCGAGACAGGCAGGTCCGTCCGGCGCGCTCAGGAGGATAAAGCCGAGCGGCGTCAGCACCTCGCGCAACAGGTCGCGGTGGACGGGATCATCGTCGGTGATCAGGATCGTCTTGCGCGGTCCATGGTAGCCAAAGACCGGCGCATCGACGGGGGCAATTCGCGTCGGGTTGGTGACTTCCGACAGCAGGATTTTTACCCGGAACGTGCTGCCGGTCCCGACAGCGCTGGCCACCTGGATGTCGCCGCCCATCACGCCCGCGAGCAATCGGCTTATCGTCAGGCCGAGACCGGTTCCGGTTTGCGGCTGTGAGACGCCCAATGCGCCGCGTTCGAACGGTGCAAAGATCCGTTCAAGGTCGGTTGCCTGAATTCCAGGACCGGTATCGATGACTTCAAATTCGGCGACCGGACTGCGATAATGGACGACGAATTGCACGCTGCCGGCTTGCGTGAATTTGATGGCGTTCGACAACAGGTTGATGAGAACCTGCCGCAGACGCTTTTCGTCGGCGAACACCACGAAGGGCAGCACGGTCGGCCGCTTGAAGACGAAATCGATGCCCTTGGCGGCGGCCTGGAGACGGAACATTCCAACGAGCTGATCGAGAAACTCGCTCAAGCGAACCTCGTCCCGCGACAGATACAGCCGACCCGCCTCGATTTTCGAGATATCGAGAATGCCGTCGATCAGCCCCGACAGATGATCGGCACTGCGACGTACCACGCGCACCTGATCGCGCGGCTTAGGGAGCAGACTCGAATCCTGTTCCAGCAATTGAGCGTAGCCGCTGATGGCATTCAGCGGCGACCGCAGTTCGTGGCTTAACCCAACGACATATCGGCTCTTGGCGAGATTGGCCGATTCAGCGACTTCCTTGGCGCGCTGCAACTCGGCATCGGTGCGCTTGTGCGCATCGATTTCCTGGATCAGCAGCGCGGTCTGCCGCCTGGTTTCCGCTTCCGCCGCGCGCCGGCTCTGCTGCGCGAGCACGAACAGCCAGGCGACGACGCCGATGATGATTGTCAGCGCGAAGAATACCTTCCAGAGCACGTCGGATAGCTGCAGGTTGTCGACGTGAACTGTCGCCGATGTCTGCAGATAGATCAGGCCGAGCGTCAATCCGACCAACCCCGCGGAAATGGCGAAGACGCCGAGATAGTGTCCAAGTTGCGAATTGATCCGTGCATAGATCGGCTGCGGCAAGAGTTTGCCGAGGGTTTCAGCGACTTGTGCCTGGATCCGCGCATGCGGCTTGCAGAGATCATGGCATCGTGCGTCGAGCGAACAGCACAGCGAGCAAATCGGGCCGGCATAGGCGGGACACGACGCCATATCCTCGGGCTCGAACGAATGTTCGCAAATACAGCACGGAATCGCTGCGAGATTCTGCCAGCTGCGTTTCGGCTTGCGCGCAATGTAGTACTTGCCGTCGGTCGCATATGCGATCAGCGGCGCGGTGGCGAAAGCAACGATCAGCGCCACGAAAGGCGCCAGCGCCTTCGCCGTCGGTCCGAACAGACCATAGAACGCGCTGATCGAGACGATAGTGGCGATCGTCATCGCGCCGACGCCGACCGGATTGATGTCGTAGAGATGCGCGCGCTTGAACTCCATATGTGGCGGGCGCAAGCCCAGCGGTTTGTTGACGACGAGATCGGAAACCAGCGCGCCGACCCAGGCGATGGCGACGTTGGAATAAAGCGCCAGCGTCTGTTCGAGCGCCTTGTAGACGCCGATCTCCATCAGCAGCAATGCGACGACGACATTGAAAACCAGCCAGACCACGCGACCGGGATGGCTGTGGGTAAGGCGGGAAAAGAAGTTCGACCATGCGATCGAACCGGCATAGGCGTTGGTGACGTTGATCTTCAACTGCGAGAGGATGACGAAGGTGCCGGTCAACGCCAATGCGAAATCCGGTTCCGACAGCACGTAACGAAATGCTTCGAGATACATGTGCGCAGGTTCAGCGGCATGTTCGTTGGACACGCCATGGCTGAGGGCAAAGTATGCCAGGAACGATCCGGCCAATAGCTTGAGCGCGCCGAGAATGATCCAGCCCGGACCGGCGCTGAGCAGCGCAATCCACCAAGATGTCTTCGAGGTACGCCGGTCGCGCGGAAGAAAGCGCAGAAAGTCGACCTGCTCGCCGATCTGCGCCACCAGCGAGAACACCACCGAGGCGGCGGTACCGAACAGCAAAAGATCGAGATGGCCGGAGGGATTGCCGTGTTCGCCGGCGAACTTTGTCCATTCAGAGAACGAGTACGGATTGGCGTAAGCGATCGCCGCAAAAGGGAGGATGTGCAGGATGATCCACAGCGGCTGCGTCCACAATTGGAAGCGGCTGATCAGCGTGATGCCGTACGTCACCAGCGGAATGATGACGACGGCGCTGATGAGGTAGCCGATGGGGCGCGGGATTCCGAAGCACATCTCTAGCGCGGTTGCGAGAATGACCGCTTCGATCGCGAAGAAAATGAACGTGAAGGACGCGTAGATCAGCGACGTAATGGTCGAGCCGATGTAGCCGAAGCCGGCCCCGCGCGTTAAGAGATCGATGTCGATGCCGCATTTGGCGGCGTGATAGGCGATCGGCAGGCCGCAGCAGAAGATAATGACGCTGACGACGAGGATGGCTGCGGTGGCGTTGGTGACCCCATAATTGAGAGTGATCGTGCCGCCGATCGCTTCCAGAGCCAGGAAAGAGATGGCACCCAGAGCCGTGTTGGCGACCCGGGCGGCGGACCAGCGTCGGGCGCTTTTGGCCGTGAAGCGCAGCGCGTAGTCTTCCAACGTCTGGTTGGCAACCCATTGATTATATTGGCGCCTGACGCGGTCTATCCGCTGCCGCCCTGCCACTTCGGTACTCCTGACCCCAGCCGATCCGCTCGCAAATGCCGTCCGAAAACCTACGTCGCTATTTTGCGGTGCAATATACGCGATCTTGCGTATCTGTGCACTGCACAATTTCAGCAATCTTCNCCTGACCAATAGCGCGTCCTCGAAAACAGGTGGGGTACTCATGTCAGACGAAATCAAACGAGGCCTGCGGTCTCCGCTTCGGCGCAAACTGCTGATGGGAATGGCTGCATTGCCGGCCATATCGATGTTCTCGCGCCCATCATTCGCGGACGTTCCTGCAACTTCCGTGGTCAACACCACAGGTCTTGCGGTTACGGATACTGAAGTGACGGTGGGAATCCTTCATTCCGTCACCGGCACCATGTCGATCAGCGAAACCGGGTCGGTGGAGGCTGAAAAACTGGCGATCGAACAGATCAACGCGGCGGGTGGCGTGCTCGGCCGCAAGATCAAGTTCATCCAGGAAGACGGCGCCAGCGACTGGCCGACCTTCGCCGAGAAGGCGAAGAAGCTCTTGGTCAACGACAAATGCGCCGCTGTGATGGGCTGCTGGACCTCGGCTTCGCGCAAGGCGGTGTTGCCGGTGTTCGAACAATACAACGGCATGCTCTACTACCCGACCTTCTATGAAGGCCTCGAGCAGTCCAAGAACGTCATCTATACCGGTCAGGAAGCGACGCAGCAGATCATCGCCGGCCTCGATTGGGTGAACAAGACCAAGAGCGCCAAGACCTTCTATCTGCTCGGCTCCGACTACATCTGGCCGCGCACCTCGAACAAGATCGCGCGCAAGCACATCGAAGGGCATTTGGCGGGCTGTAAGGTCGTCGGCGAAGAATACTTCCCGCTCGGCCACACCCAATTCAACTCGGTCATCAACAAGATCAAGCTGACCAAGCCAGACGTGATCTACGCCATCATCGTCGGCGGATCGAATGTCGCGTTCTACAAGCAGTTAAAGGCAGCCGGCATCGACCTGTCGAAACAGACGCTGCTGACCATTTCGGTGACCGAAGACGAAATCGACGGCATCGGCGGTGAAAACATCGCGGGCGCTTTTGCCTGCATGAAGTACTTCCAGTCGCTCGACAACGCCAACAACAAGACCTTCGTGCCGGCATTCAAGAAGATGTGGGGCGAGAAGACCGTGATCGGTGACGTGACGCAGGCAGCCTATCTCGGCCCGTGGCTATGGAAGTTAACGGCGGAGAAGGCTGGAAGCTTCGACATCGACAAGATCGCCGCCGCCTCGCCGGGCGTCGAGTTCAAGGGTGCGCCGGAAGGATATGTCCGCGTCCATGAAAATCATCACCTCTGGTCGAAGACGCGCGTCGGCAGGGCCAAGCTCGATGGCCAATACGAGCTGGTTTACGAAACCGCCGACCTCGTCGAGCCGGATCCCTTCCCCAAGGGCTATCAGTGAGACTGGGCTTAACGCTCGCCCGTAAGCACACTCTGCGGCATGGACATTCAGTCCACGCCCGTGACCACCGCGTCGCGCATCTATCGCGGCGCGGGCCTTCCTGACGACGGAGGACGGATCGATGTTCGGCGACTATTCGATTGGCGATCTCGGCGCGATTTTCGCGATGCAGGGTTTCGCTGGCCTGATCTTGTTTTCCGTCTACGTATTGATGGCGCTTGGCCTTGCTATCATCTTCGGCCAGATGGGCGTCATCAACATGGCGCATGGCGAGTTCATGATCCTCGGCGCCTACGTCACCTATCTGACCGCGACGACTTTTGAAACATATCTTCCGAGCCTGTTCAGCGGATATTTCTTCCTGGCGATGATACTGGCGTTCATCGCCTCCGGCTCGCTCGGGATGCTGGTCGAATGGGCGCTGATCCGCCATCTCTATAAGCGCCCGCTCGACACGCTGCTGGCGACCTGGGGGCTAAGCCTGATCTTGCAGCAGGCTTATCGTTCGATCTTCGGCGCGCGTGAAGTCGGCGTCGATCTGCCGCAGTGGATGCTGGGCTCCGAGAAGGTCACCGACACTATCGAAGTGCCGATCAACGGCATCTTCGTGATGTGTCTCACCGTGCTGATCACGCTCTGCGTGGCCTACATCATGTACAAATCGCGCTGGGGCAGGCAGGTCCGCGCGGTGATGCAGAACCGCGTCATGGCCGGCGCGGTCGGCATCAACACCGAAAAAGTCGACCGCTACACCTTCGGCCTCGGCTGCGGCATCGCCGGCGTCGCCGGCAGCGCCTTCACCATGATCGGCTCGACCGGACCGACGTCAGGCCAGCTCTACATCGTCGATACGTTCCTTGTCGTCGTGTTCGGCGGCGCCGCGAGCCTGCTCGGCACCATCGCGTCGGCCTTCACCATCTCGCAGGCGCAATCGACCATGGAGTTCTTCATGTCGGGATCGATGGCCAAGGTTCTCACGCTGCTGGCAATCGTCGCGATCCTGATGATGCGGCCGCAAGGACTGTTCGCGCTCAAGGTCCGAAAATAAGAACAAAGACAGGCACGGTCATGATCAACTCGCGCTTCTTCAATCGCTCCGAGCTTATTGGCTTTGTAACGCTGGCCGTGTTGCTCTTCGTCATCCTGCCGCTGACAATAGATATCTTTCGTCTCAACCTTGTTGCCAAATATCTGACCTACGCCTTCGTTGGGATCGGCCTTGTATTGTGCTGGGGATATGGCGGCATTCTTAGCCTCGGGCAGGGCGTGTTCTTCGGTCTCGGCGGCTATTGCATGGCGATGTACCTCAAGCTCGAGGCATCGAGCGCGGCCAACACCAAGATCCAGTCGACCCCCGGCATTCCCGACTTCATGGATTGGAATCAGATCACGCAATTGCCGCTGTTCTGGCAGCCGTTTCATAGTTTCGCATTCACGATACTTGCCATCATTCTTGTACCGGCGTTCTTCTCATTCATCATTGGCGCCGCGATGTTCAAACGTCGTGTCGGTGGCGTCTATTTCGCGATCATCACGCAGGCGATCGCGGCGATTCTCACGATCCTGATCGTCGGCCAGCAGGGTTACACCGGTGGCATCAATGGCATCACCGACCTGCGAACCCTGAATGGCTGGGACATCCGCACCGACCATGCCAAGTTCATTCTTTATTTCGTTGAGGTGATCTGCCTGTTCGGCTGCATCGTGGCCGCGCAGTTTATCCGCTTGACCAAGCTCGGCCGCATCCTGGTGGCGATGCGTGAACAGGAAGATCGCGTTCGCTTCTCCGGATATAGTGTCGCGAACTTCAAGATCTTTGCGTTTTGTGCCGCCGCGGTCTTTGCCTCGATCGGCGGCGCAATGTTCACTCTCGAGGTCGGATTCATGTCGCCGTCCTTTGTCGGAATCGTTCCGTCGATCGAGATGGTGATCTACACAGCGGTCGGCGGGCGCATGTCGATCTTCGGCGCCGTATACGGCTCGCTGTTGGTGAATTTCGCCAAGACCAGCCTTTCCGAATCGTTCCCGCAGCTCTGGCTGTTTGGGCTTGGCGCACTCTTCATCGCCGTCGTGCTGGCTTTCCCGGATGGCCTGTCTGGAATCTGGCGCGATTACATTCAGCCCCGCGTCGACCGATTGATGTCGTCGCGCAAATCGAAATCCGGCAACGGCTGGACCGATAGTTCCGTCGCCGACGGCGCACCGGCGGAGTGAGGAGGCGATCATGCTCGTAGGTCACCAGCCCAAGGATTTTCTGCTCGCGGTCGAGGCGCTCACGGTTTCGTTCGATGGCTTCAAGGCGGTCAACGATCTCTCGCTCTATGTCGAGGAGAACGAAATCCGCGTCATTATCGGCCCCAATGGCGCCGGCAAGACCACGGTGCTCGATCTGATCTGCGGAAAGACCAAGGCGACGTCGGGCTCGATTCAGTTCCGTGGACAGGAGCTAACAAAGCTGAAGGAAAACCAGATCGTGCAGGCCGGGGTGGGGCGCAAGTTCCAGACGCCGTCGGTTTTCGAAGATCTTACGGTGTTCGAAAATCTGGAGATTTCCTATCCGCGTGGACGCACGGTGTTCGGTTCGCTCACGTTCAAGCGCGACGCCGCAGTTCGCGAACGGGTCGAGGAAGTCGCCGAGATGGTCTTTCTGAACGATCGTCTTAACGTGTACGCCGACCAATTGAGCCACGGTCAGAAGCAATGGCTCGAGATCGGCATGTTGCTGATTCAAGACCCGGACCTGCTGATGCTCGACGAGCCGGTGGCCGGTATGAGCGTCAGTGAGCGTGTCAAAACCGCCGAACTGCTCAACCGCATCATCAAGGATCGTTCGGTGCTGGTGATTGAGCACGACATGAAATTCGTCGAGGACATCGCCCACAAGGTGACGGTCCTGCACCAGGGCCAGATCCTGTCGGAGGGCTCGATGGAGCATGTCAAGAACGATCCGAAAGTCATCGAAGTCTATCTCGGGCACTAGAGCATGATCGCGGAAGGTGGCGTCCGGTTTTGCGGACAAGATCATGCGCAGCGAAAGACAAGGAGCATTTGATGCTGGCAATCTCCGATCTTCACGTTGCCTACGGCCAGAGCGAGGTGCTGCACGGCCTCAATGTCTCCGTCGCGCCCAACGAGATCGTCGCGATCATGGGTCGCAACGGCATGGGCAAGACCACGCTGATGAAGGCGCTGATGGGCATCCTGCCGACCAAGAGCGGTTCGGTGACCATGGAGGGCGCGGAACTCAGCAAACTGTACAGCTACGAACGCGTTGCCAAGGGCCTCGCCTATGTGCCTCAGGGCAGGATGATCTTTTCCACCATGACGGTGAAGGAAAACATCGAGACTGGTCTGGTCGTGTCAGGCGAGTCTGAAGTGCCCGGCAATATCTACGAGTTGTTCCCGGTATTGCTGGAAATGAAGAACCGCCGCGGCGGCAACCTGTCCGGCGGCCAACAACAACAACTCGCAATCGCGCGCGCGCTCGCCACCAAGCCCAAGGTCCTACTGCTGGATGAGCCGACCGAAGGCATCCAGCCGTCCATCATCAAGGAGATGGCGCGCACGTTAAAGCGGATTCGCGACGAACGTGGGCTGTCGATCGTGGTCTCCGAACAAGTCCTGAGCTTTGCGCTCGACATTGCCGATCGTGTGCTCGTGATCGAGAACGGCGAGATCGTCCGCGACGATCCGCGCGAGGGCGTCGATGCCGCCCAGATCTCGAAATATTTGTCCGTCTGAACCGTACCATCGCTTGTAAACAGGGGAGAGTTTAATGCCAGAGACACTGATCAAGGTCGATCTCACGCAGTCGGCCTACGAAAACGATATGATCCACAACCGCTGGCATCCCGACGTTCCGATGGTGGCGTGGGTCGGTCCGGGTGACGATTTCATCGTCGAGACCTACGACTGGACCGGCGGCTTCATCAAGAATAACGATTCCGCCAACGACGTGCGCGACATCGATTTGTCGATCGTGCATTTTCTCTCCGGACCGATCGGTGTGAAGGGCGCGGAGCCGGGCGACCTCCTGGTCGTTGATCTGCTCGACGTCGGACCGAAGAAGGAGAGTCTGTGGGGTTTTAATGGTTTCTTCTCGAAGCAGAACGGCGGCGGATTCCTGACCGATCACTTCCCGCTGGCGCAGAAGTCGATCTGGGATATCAAGGGCCTGTACACGTCGTCGCGTCATGTTCCCGGGGTGAATTTTGCGGGCCTGGTCCATCCCGGCCTGATCGGCTGCCTGCCCGATCCGAAAATGCTGGCGACCTGGAACGAGCGGGAAAACGCACTGATCGCGACCAATCCGACGCGCGTGCCGCCACTCGCCAACCCGCCCTTTGCGTCGACCACTCATGCCGGTCGCGCCAAAGGAGATATCAAGGCCAAGATCGGCGCCGAAGGCGCCCGAACGGTGCCGCCGCGCGAGCATGGCGGCAATTGCGATATCAAGGACCTGTCGCGCGGTTCGAAGATCTACTTCCCGGTCTACGTGCCCGGCGGCGGTCTCTCGATGGGCGATCTGCATTTCAGCCAGGGCGACGGCGAGATCACCTTTTGTGGGGCCATCGAAATGGCGGGCTGGCTGCACCTCAAGGTCGACATCATCAAGGATGGTGTTGCCAAATACGGCATCAAGAATCCCGTATTCAAGCCGTCGCCGATCACGCCGAACTACAAGGACTATCTGATCTTCGAGGGCATCTCGGTCGACGAGGGCGGCAAGCAGCATTACCTCGATGTTCATATCGCCTATCGTCAGGCATGCCTGAATGCGATCGAGTATCTCAAGAAGTTCGGCTATTCCGGGGCACAAGCCTATACGATCCTGGGTGTTGCTCCCGTGCAGGGACATATCAGCGGCGTCGTTGATATTCCGAATGCCTGTGCCACGCTGTATTTGCCGACGGAGATTTTCGATTTCGACATCATGCCGTCGTCGGCCGGGCCGATCAAGCATATCAAGGGTGGTGTCGACGTATCGCTCTCGCCCGACAAATAGCTCCCCCGCGACGGGATGCGGGACGGTCAAGTATCTGCCGCCCCGCATCCGCCGTGACGGATGTTTTGAACCAGGATCTCGCGCGAGGAATAAAAATGCCGGTCTACGAATATCTCTGCAACGATTGCGGCCCGTTCACGGATATGCGGCCGATGGCGGAGTGCGACGCGCCGCAGGACTGTCCGCGTTGCGAAATCGAGGCGCCACGCGTGATCTTGACGGCGCCGAACTTCTTCTGCATGCCGTCGGACAGGCGCAAGGCCCACGCCACCAACGAGCGCAGCGCCAATGCGCCAAAAACTGTCGGCGAATACAAGGCGTCGCATGGTCCGGGCTGCGGGTGTTGCTCGACCAAGCCCTCGCGCCTGGTGAAGCAGACCAGGAGCGGCGCGAAAAGCTTTCCGACCGCGCGTCCGTGGATGATTAGCCACTGACGCCATTGTGCCGGTATCTCTCAGGGTTGGCCCGATCCGCCGGCAGAGCCGTAGACCTGTCCGGTAGCGAAGCTGGCGTCGGCTGCCGCGAGTTGAACATAGATCGAGCCGAGTTCAGCAGGCTGACCGGCACGACCCAATGGAGTTTGACCACCAAACTTCTCGAGTTTCTCCTGCGTCGCGCCCCCGGAAACCTGAAGCGGTGTCCAGATCGGCCCCGGTGCGACCGCGTTGACCCGAATTCCCTTGGGCGCCAGCTGCTTGGCGAGCGACTTCACTAATTCATGGTCGCTGCCTTGGTCTGCGCGTAATCGTATAAGTCGGGTGACGGGTCATAGGCCTGCTCCGAGGCAGTTCCAATGATCACCGCGCCGGGCTCGAGATGCGGCAGCGCTGCCTTGATGATCCAGAACGGCGCGTAGATGTTGGTCTTCATGGTTGCGTCGAAGTCATCGCTGGTGATGTCGAGGATCGAGCTGCGGGCTTGTTGTCGGCCGGCGTTGCTGACCACGATGTCGAGCCCGCCAAGACCTTTGACGGCCCGATCGACCAACTCCTGGCAGAATTTCTCGTCTCTGAGATCGCCCGGTATCGCCAGTCCGATCCGTCCCTCGGCCCTGATCAGGTCGATAACTTCCTGCGCATCCGGCTCTTCCGTCGGAAAATAGTTGATCGCGACGTCGGCGCCTTCCCGCGCATAGGCTATGGCCGCGGCACGACCCATGCCGGAATCGCCCCCGGTGATAAGCGCCTTGCGGCCTGCGAGCCGCCCAGACCCACGGTAACTGGTTTCGCCATGATCCGGCCGGGGGTCCATCTTGCTTGCAAGGCCGGGCCACGGCTGCGACTGCTTCTTGTAGGGCGGCTTGGGATATTTATCAGCGGGGTTTTGCAGCGCTTGCTCGCTCATTTCTGTGTTTCCTTGCGCGATCGAGGGAGCCAACGAGACCGCAGCACCGGCCATGGCGATGCTGGCTCCACGGCGTTCCTGCGCGAAACAGGCCTGATTTACCCACCGTGGTGATCTCAGAGCTTCGTTTGGTGCGGTATCAACCGCCGTCGGCGACTATCGTTGCCTCAAGCGGCCGGTTTTGCGCCGGGACCGGACCTATGCCCAACGGCGGCCCCGCAGGACCGACCAACCCCACCTCACCGCATCAGCCCGGTGGCGGTCCCGCTTGTCGTTGCTGATCATCCCAAACATCAATGGAACCAGATAGGCTTGGCGGAGTTTTTTCCAGTTGGGTAACAATGGGACACGGCCGGAGAGATCCTCGATTGGCCGAACCGTGTGACAATTTGTCTGATAATTTGTGCGGGAGGGGCCGACGAGTGCGAGAACCGACCACCGTTCCTGCCGTGCCGGTCAACTTCGTCAACGTCCATGGCACCGAGCTGTTGGCCAGCGACACCCGCGAACAGTATCGGCAAAAGCTCGCGCGCATCACGTTGGACTCCATGGTCCGGTTCGTCGGGCTTCTGGACGTCAAGGGTACCGTGCTCGATATCAATCAGGTCGCGTTGGACGGCGGCGGGCTTCAACTCTCCGATGTCGAGGGGAGGCCGTTCTGGAGCACCTTGTGGTGGCAGGTCTCAGAACAAATAAACAACGAACTCAAGGAAATGATCCGACGCGCCGCGCAAGGTGAATTCGTCCGTTGGGAGACGGAAATCTACGGACGGGCGAGCGGCAAGGAGACGATCGTCATCGATGCGTCGCTTTGCCCGGTCAATGACGAGCAAGGCAACGTCGTGTTCATGGTGGCCGAGGGACGCGACGTTACCGAGAAAAGGGCCTACGAGCGCGGTTCAAGGGCAGAGGATGAACTCCGTCGCCTGAATGAGACTCTATACAAGTCCGAGCAAGCGCTCCGGGAACGGGAGAGCGAGCTTGCCCGTATTCAGCAGATCGCAAGAGTCGCCGGGGTGGTCATCGATCTTCGCGACGGCTTTCGCAATGAACGACGATCCGCGGAGTACCGGGCCATTCACGGACTGTCGCCGGACGCAGATGACACTCATGAAAATTGGGTAGCACGGTTACATCCTGATGACCGCGCGCGCACCGTGCAGCAACTTATGGATGTGGTCAGGGGGACGGAAGAGCAGTTCTCGTCTGAATATCGTATCATTAGACCGAGCGATGGGCAGACACGGTGGATTGCCACGGAATCCCGGATCGAGCGAACCTCGGACGGGCAGCCGCTGCGGCTGATCGGCGCGCACATCGACATCACCGACCGCGTGCTCGCGAAAGGGCTGCTTCAAGAGAGCGAAGAGCGCTTCCGTCTTATCGCCAACAGCGCGCCGGTTCCAATGTGGGTCAGTACCCTGTTCGGCACCCGAGCCTTCGCAAATCAGGCATACCTGGATTTTCTTGGCGCGACTTATGAGGACGCCCTGGTATTCGACTGGCGCAAAATCCTGCATCCCGAGGATCTGCCCAGAATTCTGAAGGAACAGGTGGCCGGCGAGTCATCGCTGAAACCGTTCACCCTCGAAGCCCGATATCGTCGGGCGGACGGAGAGTGGCGGTGGATACGATCTGAATCGCAACCTCGATGGGACCCGACAGGAAAACATATCGGCTTTATCGGGGTCGCCCACGACATAACCGTGGCAAAGCAGGCCGAGATCGAGCTGCGCCACCTTAATGAGTCACTTTCTGTACAAGTGGCGCGAAGGACCCGCGAGCGCGACCGGATTTGGAACGTATCGCAGGACCTGCTCTTGGTGCTGGATCAGCAAGGGCGCTGGCTCAGCACGAATCCGGCATGGTACGCGGCGACCGGCTGGAGCGAAGCCGAGCTTTCGTCGTCGGACCGGCCGCAAATCCTTCGGCAAGTTTGCGCGCGGTTGACACAAGGCCTTCAGACGGGAAAGGAAACGCGCTTCGATGTCCAGTTTCCGCATCGAGACGGAACAAGTCGCTGGATTTCCTGGACCGGCACGATCGACGATGCCGTCATCTACGCGGTCGGACGCGATGTGACCAGAGAGCGCGAAGCGCAGGAAACGCTCAGGACAACCGAAGAGGCGCTGCGCCAGTCCCAGAAGCTGGAGGCAATGGGACAACTTACCGGCGGTGTGGCGCACGATTTCAATAATCTGCTGATGCCGATTATCGGAAGCCTCGACATGCTGCAGCGCCGCCGTATCGGCGGCGAACGAGAGCAGCGGCTGATTGGCGGCGCACTGCAATCGGCCGATCGCGCCAAGACGCTGGTGCAACGGCTGCTGGCGTTCGCCCGGCGCCAACCCTTGCAACGGGTTGCGGTGGATGTGGCGGAACTGGTTGCCGGCATGGCGCAATTGATTGAGAGCACAACCGGACCACAGATTCATGTCGTCGTAGATGTGACGGAGAACGTTCCGCTGGCCAATGCGGACCCGAATCAATTGGAGATGGCAATCCTCAATCTGAGCGTAAATGCGCGAGACGCGATGACGGAGGGCGGGACCTTGCGGATTTCCGCTTCTCCCGAGTGGGTTCAAACCAGGCATCACCTTGACCTGAAGCCAGGACGCTACGTCCGGATTTCAGTAGCTGACACCGGCACGGGAATGGATGAAGCTGTTCTCGCCCGGGCGATCGAGCCGTTCTTCTCGACCAAGGGAGTCGGCAAAGGTACCGGCCTCGGTCTGTCAATGGTACATGGCCTTGCTACCCAGCTCGGCGGTTCACTGTCGATATCGAGCAAACCTGGATTGGGCACCAACGTCGAGTTGTGGCTGCCTGTGAGCGACACCGCGACGATGACGAGCCAAACTACTCCAGACAGTAACGAACCCAGCCCGGCGACCGGGACCGCATTGCTTGTTGATGACGACGACATGGTCCGCATGAGCACGGCGGACATGCTCGTGGAATTGGGATTCTCGGTGCTTGAGGCAAGTTCCGCAGAGCAAGCCCTCAAAATCGTGGATAGCGGTCAGCCTTTCGACCTGCTGATCACGGACCATTTGATGCCCGGCATGACGGGCGTCGATCTTTCGCACGCAGTACGTGCCTGTCGTCCGGGAACGCCGGTGCTGATTATTTCAGGCTTCGCGGAAGCCGAAGGTATTGCTCCGGACTTGCCCCGCCTGACGAAGCCATTCCGCCAGGCCGAGCTTGCGGCGACTATTTCTGGTCTGCTCTTGTAATCCGCCTCCGGTCCGCAGCAGTTCGCGTCTATTCAAGACCGCTGCGAGCGCTGCAGCCGCGCGCATCCATGCGCGACCTCTGCGAGACCGTCGGCGATTTGACATCTGTGGATACCAATGTCTTTCAGCTCCCGGTCGTTGAGATGACGCAGCGCGACACGTGTCGCCTCGCGTTCACGATGCGCGATCATGGTGGCGACCCAGCGGTTGATGAGTCGGGTGAGGAGAACCCTGATTCGTCTCCGGATGGTCGGCGCGACCGGTCGGAATGATCGGATATCCGTGCGCGTCGACATTGCCGTTTTTCCTCTATCTGACGTTTCGCGTATGTCCCGTCTTCGGACGGCGCGATTGATTGGGCGGTGAAACAAAACGATGGCTGCCGCTCCACGATGTCCGTATGAATGTTTTGGCGAGTCCCGTCGTCATCCGGGTGGGGGAAGCAGATTGCGTATCGATCATCACGCACCGATATCCGGCGAAGTTATTCGACTCCATTGGAGCGATCCAAACCCGGCGACGGCAAGCCCACAAGTCTGTGGTGATTTCTCATCATGACTTGATGATCGCAACATACTCCGCTCGGGTTTTCGTTTTTGAAATAGCAGTTGTCTCACCAGAACGCCCTGTGAGATCGTGAGGCCATGACGGGCTTTACGTCACTTGAGCGGATGCCCGTATCAATTTTGTACAACACGATCCCGTGCGCCAATGCGATGCCGACGATCGCACCGATCAAAAAAATACGATTTAACATGACCCTCTGTTCCCGAATACTCAATTCAGTTCGCGCATTGCGGACGGGTGAAGCCATCTGGTGATGGATGCGCGCATCGACCTAGTCGCAAGTGCGCGGATAGATAGGTTTCGGCTGGCGATTCGTCATCCCACCTTTGCCCAAAACCTGATGACGATCTGGTGAATCGCTTTTCCTTCGCTTGGACGCCGGCGCGGCCTATGTCTGAACGAAACGCGATCACGGACAATCACAATGATTCACAAAGAAGATGCGCGGTTTGCATTCGCCGCCGAAGAGCGTGCCACGTGCTCCCGCTTTGTCGGCGGGCACTCCTGACTGCAAGATCTTCGAAGGGAGCAATATCTTCGAAGGGAGCAAGTCTTGGAAGGAAGATTGCGTCAGCCCGCCAGCGGCGTGGAAAATCCGGCGACGAGCTTGACCAGATCGGCCTGGCGAGCGACGCCGGTTTTTTCAAACAGCCGACTGAGGTGGGTCTTGACGGTGGTGACCGCAACACCTAAGGCTGCCGCCACCTCGGGAACACCACCGATATCGACAATGGCAAGCAGCACGCGCAGTTCGGTCGGCGTCAGCTTATACATCTCGCCAATAACTTCGGGAGGCGCAAAGGCTTCCAACGCCGCCTTGCGAACGAACAATGCGGCGACCGCTTTATAGGCGAGGCCGCTAATGCGGCGTTCGCCCGAGGTCAGCGGTAATACGTGGGCGACGTAGCGTTCGCCATCATGCGTGGTCAATGGCAGCGCAATGCCCCTGATGCCAAGAACCGAATCGCCCCCGTTTGCGGCGACGAGGATCTCGCGCAAGGCGGCGTTGATCGCCGGATCGCCGGCAACGAGTCGGCCGCAGACCGCGCGCAGGAAGTCGGCAGCCTCGAGAATGGCATTGCCCGCAGCGTTGGCATGAACGATCCGACCGTTGGCGTCGACCAGGATCATGCCGGCACTCAGCCCGTCGAAGACATCTGAAAAGCATACGGTCTGGGCTTGCTTGAGGTTGATGGTCTTGCCAATCAGCACCGCGCGGCGCACATGGGGTACCAGGAGTGCCATGCGCCGGCGCATTTCGTCGTCAACCAGCCCGTTCTCCTCATGCCGTACCACGCTGAGAAAAGTACAACTTGTCGGCGATTTCTCGACCACCACGCTTGCAACGTCGACCCAGCCCTGCGGCTGCGCCCACTCCCGATAAAAGCGGCCCCGGCGAAATTCTTCATAGGGCACGAGATCCGCTGCGCTCACGACCTGTTCGACGCCGAAGCACGGCGAGTCCGCTGTCGGATCGAGTTTCGGATAGCTCTCGGAATAAACCCGCAGGCTCTCGGGGTCGGCTCCGATATAGCAATATAGGTTCTCGGAGTTGCTCAAGGAATGTTTGGAAAGAAGGCTGCCCGAGTGGCCCCCGGTAAAACTCGCAATTTTATCGAGAACTTCGGTTCGTTGAGCTGGGTTTAATGCGCCATCATAGATGTCACCAATCAGCGCCGACAGTCGCTCTCTATCGTTCATTTTCTTGCCTCGGTGAAATGACTTGGGATGAAATGGCATTCTCTTACCGCCGCACAAACATTATGATTCAATGGCGTTTCCATGGCAGTAAGCGCTCGCCACAGCATTGTATGGCGTGAAATGGCTACGTGGCGCCGTGATCTACCTCACACGGATGTTGCAGCCGAGGATCATCAAGTCGTGACAGTTCATCCTCCGATCGGAGGATGCGCGGCACTCACCAGATCGTAATCGTCCGTCGTCTGAACGAATGACGACGCCGAGCCAGCCGAATCCTATGTTCGTGCACACCAGAACGTAGCGGGGCAGGTTCGATGCACGCATTCACCACCGAAGCGATGCGGCTGTGCAACCCAATCGTCAGCGCAGCACGATGGAACTGGATAAGGCGCCGACGTTATTTCCGCTTGCGCAATTTCGCGCGGGCCCTCGCGTCGGGCATGATCGATGTCCGGAGCGGTGTGCTCAAGGCGCTACATGATTCACGAAGGCTATTGGCGGCTCGCGTGATCGATGAACACCGGCATCTCGTTCAGGATTACCAATGCATTGGCGTGCTTCATTGCGCTGACGATGCAGGACTTGAGGCGCGGAGAACTGAACTTCCGGAGCAATGATTCCATGTCCTGGCGACTTTATTTCCTGTTGGCCGTTTTGATGATTGTCTTTGCATTTGCCCACATACTCGCTTTNCAAAAATTGAATGCAATGCAAAGCGAAAGGCCGGCTGCGGTCCTCGATGTCCACTCAGACTAGAGCTCGTCACCTGAGCCACGCCGCCGAGACCAAGGAGACGCGCGTCGCGAATGCCGGCGGGCCCATGGTCGTTCACGCTGGCGTTTCACTCGATTTCCGGCGACAAAGATCCGCAAGACAAAGCCTTATCTTGCCTGGAGTCTGATTCGACTGAGTTGAACCAGACTCTCTTCGCGAGCGCGGCGTTATAACGGCAGCCCGACGCTGTGCAGGGCGTTGAAAATACGATCGCAGTACGATTGCGTCATCGGCGGCAGGCCTTGCTGCACCTCGGAAACCGTCAACTCCGGATAGACTTCGCGCAGGGCCGTGACGCTGCGACGGGCTTCGGATTCGGCGCCGACCAGCACATAAGCCGGGCACATGGTCCGATGGATCCAGGTCGCTGACGGATGCTCGACCAGTGCGCGCTGTTGCCAATCTGCGGCTTCGAGATAGCGGCCGGCCTCAAAATGCGCGCAGCCGATGCCCACCATACTATTGAATGCGAGGCAGTCGTTGGGAGCGAGGTCGAGCGCAATCTTGAACCGCTCGATGGCTGATTCGGCATCGCCACTGTAGACGTCGATCCATCCGCTGCGGCTCCAGGCCCAGGCGGAGCCGCCGTCGATCGAAAGTGCTTTGCGGATTACCTGATCCGCCCCGTCGAGGTCATGCAGGAGGGTGAGGGCGTTGCCGAGGACGGCGAGCACTGTCGCGTCGCCGGCGAGATTCTGTACCTTTCGAGCCAGTTCGGCGCTTCGCGCGCGGTCCTCGTCCGGGGTGGCGGCGAAATGGTAGACGACGCGCTGCCCATATGCCCAGGCGGCGAGCGCGGTCGCCAGCGCATGGTCGGGGTCGCGCTCCATCGCACGTTCCAGTAGATCCAGCGCCTGCGTGTTGCCGTCGGCGTTGAGGGAAAGAACGCACGGCATCGCCCGCAGCGCCAGATCGTGCGGGCTCAGATCGGCGTCCGGCTTGCGGCTGGCGCGATCGATTTCCGCCAGGCGCAAGCATGGCTGCAGGGCTGCGACGATTCTGGTAGCGAGATGCTCGTCGGGAGCAGCGTCGTCTCCGAGCGCGCCGTCGCAACGATATGCCGACAGATGACGGCCGATTTCGGCATCGATCAGCCGGAAGGTCAGGCGTGTCTGCCGGTCTGACCGTCTGATAATGCCGGTCAAACGATAGCGCGCCGAACCCGGCTGATTGGTAACGGAGACGCCGGCCCGCGTTAGAGCGGTCGCGAGCTCATCGGCCATGCTGCGCGCGATGTCGCTGTTCTCCGGGCTGGTATCGATCGGACCCAGCGCGATCGTTGGCCGGTCGCGACGGGAGACAAGAAGCGAGGGCATTGATGTCAACGTACCGACGAAGACCGCTTGCCGCCTCAAGGTCTGCGACGGCGTTTCGCCGTAACGGCGGCGGTACTCCACCGAAAACCGCCCGCAATGCGGGAAGCCGCAGCGCAGCGCGACATTTGTCACTTTGGCATCGGGCAGACCCTGCAGCAGCTCGCGGCGCGCGCTCTCGAATCTGACATCACGAAGTGTCGCGCGGGGCGCCTTACCGAGAAAGACCCGGAACTGGCGCTGCAGTGTTCGCGTGGATACGCCCGCGACGCCGGCCAGATCGGTCACGTTCCAGTCCCGGCCGACATTTGCGCGCATCGCGTCCAGCGCGCGGCGAACGCCACGCGGCAGCGGAGGCGTGTTCGAGGTACCAGGGGAACGTGCATTCATTGGACAGACTCCGGGCAATATGACTGTAAACACCGACTGCGTCGAAAAATTTCCTGCGCGGGATAGCTTTGTCGCGAATTGGATAGTCGACAGGATGCGCCCGATCTAAGCTTCTTGACTGTGAGATTTGACACAGTTCAGGAGAAATTTATGCTAGGTCTGATTGCAGTCATTTACGGCATCGGCGCTTACGCCACGTTTCTCGTAACCATCCTTTACGCCATTGGCTTCGTCGGCAATTGGGTCGTTCCGAAGTCGATCGATTCGGGGATGACCGGGCCGCTGATCGAGAGTGTACTCATCAACGTCATGCTGCTTGGCCTATTCGCTGTGCAACATAGCGTGATGGCGCGGCAGGGATTTAAGCGCTGGTGGACGCGCTTCGTGCCCCCCTCGATCGAGCGCAGCACGTTCGTGCTGTTCTCCAGTCTCGCGCTGCTGCTGCTATACTGGCAGTGGCGACCGCTTCCCGCGCCGATCTGGACGGTGCAGAATCCGGCCGTTGCAACCGCTCTTGAGGCAACTTCCTTGTTCGGCTGGATTTTGCTGGTTGTCAGCACCTTCATGCTCAGCCATTTTGAGCTGTTTGGGCTGAGCCAGGTGTTCGCGCGCCTGTTCGGCAGAGATTTGCCACCAGCGAAATTTCACACGCCGCTGCTTTATCGGCTGGTGCGGC
>JGI12053J15887_10000288_pt1 | contig 19584 bp, 14 predicted proteins | sample MedBloCAOM1_O3_FD_15887 | JGI IMG/M metagenome (IMG submission 15887)
GCCGCTGTCGAACGCGGCGCTCTCCGCCGTCGCCGAAATGGCGGGAGCACGACGATGAGCCGCCGGCAGGCCAAGAGCATCGGCCTCGCCATCATCGGCGCCGGGCGGGTCGGGTTGTTTCGCGGCGAGGTCGCGGCGCGCCATCCGGCTGTACAGTGGATCGGCATCGCCGAGAAGAACCATAACCGCGGGCTGTATGTCGCGGAAAAGATCGGCGCCGACTTCGTCACCCAGGACTATCGCGAGCTGCTCAAGCGTCCCGAGGTCACCTGCGTCATCATCGCCACCGATGAGCATCTGCACGTCGATCCGATCATGGGCAGCGTCGAGCGCGGCGTGCCGATGCTGATCGAGAAGCCGCTGGCGACCGATCTCGGCGAATCCGCGCGCGTGCTCAAGGCGATCACCGACGCCAAGCTCGACGCGGTGGTGGGCTATACCCAGCGCTTCCGCCGCAAATGGCTCGCCGCCAAGGAGAAAGTGCGCACCGGCGCCCTTGGCGACGTGACGCTGGTGACCTCGCGCGCCTTCATGAACCGGCTGGTCGCCATCGACAACTACAAGCGCACCAACGACCCCAAGACGATCTCGCCGATGGTCATCTCGGGCACCCACGCGCTCGACATCGTGATGTGGTACATGGAGGCGAAGACGCCGGTCGAGTGCTATGCGCGCTCGATCGACAAGGTTCTTGGCCCCGCCTATCAGGGCATCGATGCCACCGCCGGCATGATCATGTTCTCGGACGGCAGCGTGTATCACCTGAACATCTCGTGGGCGCTGCCGGTGACGTGGCCGGGCGCGGTCTACAGCCTGGAAGTCGGCATCACCGGCACCGAGGGCGTGCTGACCATCGACGACACCCATCGCGACATGGTGCTTGCGGTCTCGGCGCCGCAGGAGGAAGGCTATGCGCCGGACAAGAGCCGGCTGGTCGATTTCATGGGCAGCTATCCGCCCGGCGACATGGCGCTCGGCGAACTGCGCGGCCCGATGCGCGAGGAAACCGATTCCTGGCTCAACCGCATCGCCCTCGACCTGCCGACGCAAGCCGCCACCGCCGCCGAGGCGCATAACCGCCTGATGCTCACCAAGGCGCTCGATCTCTCGGCGAGGCGCAAGCAGGCGGTGAAGCTGCCGCTCGAGCCTGACGAGGAACGCGCGGCGGCGTGACGTGCCGCCGCAATTACAATTGTCATGCGCGGGAGGAGAGAACTGATGAAAAAAACTCTGCTCGCCCTATGCATCTTCCTTGTCGGCGCTTCATCGGCTCCCGCACAGCAGGACGACGTCGCCGCTTTCTTCAAGGGCAAGACGCTGCGGCTCGTGGTCGGGATCGGCGTCGGCTCGGGCTACGACATCAATGCCCGGCTGCTGGCGCGTCACATGGCCGCGCACATCCCGGGGCAGCCGACCATCATCGTGCAGAACCAGCCGGGCGCCGGCAGCCTGTCCATGACCAACGCGCTCTACCATACCGGCCCGTTCGACGGCACGGTGATGGGCGCGTCGTTCAACGGCATGCCGACCACGCCGCTGCTGCAGCCATCAGGCGCCCGCTTCGATCCGGTGAAGCTCAACTGGCTCGGCAGCACCAACCGCGAAACCCAGGCCATGTATGTCTGGCACACCGCGCCCGCGCAGGTGCTCGAAGACATCAAGAGCAAGGAGATCGTAATGGGCGCCCAGGCGCCCGGCTCGACCCAGTTCGATTATCCGATTCTCGCCAATCGTCTGTTCGGGTACAAATTCAAGGTCGTCAGCGGCTACGAGAGCACGCCGAAGATCCACCTCGCAATGGAAAGCGGCGAGGCGCACGGCACCATCGCCAATTGGTCGACGCTCAAGGCAATCAGCACGAACTGGGTCACGGAGAAAAAGATCCGCATCCTGGCCCAGTGGGCACTGACGAAGAGTCCCGAGCTCTCTGACGTGCCGCTGTTCATGGACCAAGCCAAGACCGATGCCGAACGCGCGTCGCTACGGCTGATGCTGGCACGGCTGGAATATGGCCGCCCGTTCTTTCTGCCGCCCAATGTGCCGGCGGCGCGCGTCCAGGCGCTGCGGCGCGCGTTCGACGCCACCATGAAGGATCCGGCCTATCTCGCCGAAGCCGACAAGCTCAAGATCGACGTTGAGCCGCTCTCCGGCGAGCAGGTCGCGGCCTTGGTCGAGCAGGTCTCCCGCACCGATCCCGACACCGTCGCCCGCGTGCGCGCGGCGATGGAGAACAAATAGGGCGCTGCCTGCTGGCGCCGTCGATTCGATAAGACGCCTATCGCACGCCACCGGCGCTTTCCGTGCATGGCATGCGTGGGTTGCGGCCGGCCGAAACGGACTCCCGTCCGCGCCCTGCTTTCGGTTATAACCGTGCCCTCGCACGGACCCCTCCCCACATTGGAAGCCGATATGGATGCAAAGACCCTTGATAGCCGCGCGCAGCACCAGCCACGCCTGGAGGATGACCCGCTGGTGCGCGGCCTCGGACGTTACGCAGCCGACGCCCCGCTGACCGGCCAGACCTATGCCTACTTCGTACGCTCCCCGCACGCCTTTGCCGATATCCGTTCGATCGATACAGAGGCGGCGAAGGTCGTGCCGGGTGTGCTGGCGGTGCTGACCGCCGCCGACATGGAAAGGATCGGCAACATCTCCCAGCACCCGCCGCTTGCCGGCCGGGGCGGCCAGAAGCTCATCATTCCGCATCGCCCCGCGCTCGCCGGCAAGACCGTGCGCCACGTGGGCGAGGCGGTCGCAGTCGTCGTCGCCGAGACGTTGACGGCCGCGCAGGACGGCGCCGAGGTCGTCACCGTCGACTACGAGGAGCGCACGCCGGTGGTCGACCTGCGTGAGGCCGTCCGCGAGGGCGCGCCGCAAATCTGGCCGGAGGCGCCGGGCAATATCGCGGTCGACTGGCCCGGACTGGCGCCCGATCCTGACGCCAATGCCAAGGAGGTCGATGGCATCATCGCGTCCGCCAAGCACGTGGCGCGGGTCGCTCTGGTCCAGCAGAGGATACTGGTGCAGTCGATGGAGCCGCGCGGCGCAACCGCGAGCTACGATCCGGCCAACGACAGCTATTTCCTGCGTTGCTGCTCGCAAAGCGCGCGCGCGTTGCGCGACGGGCTTGCGCCCATCCTGGGGGTTCCGAACCCGCGCCTGCGGGTGGTCACCGAGGATGTCGGCGGCGCGTTCGGATTAAAGACCGGACCTTATCCGGAATACCTCGCGATCCTGGTCGCGGCGCGCAAGATCGGCCGGCCGGTGCATTGGATGTCGAACCGCGCCGAGGCCTTCCTGAGCGACAATCACGCACGCGATGCCTACAGCGACGTCGAGCTTGCGCTCGACGAGCGCGGCAAGTTTTTGGCGCTGCGCATCCGGCACCTCGGCAGCATGGGGGCGTTCATCGGCGCCGTCGGCGCCAACATCCAGACCGTGAACCTTACGCGCTGTCTGCCCGGCATGTATGACATCCCCCGCATCGACATCGCCGTGCGCTGCGTGTTCACCAACACCACGACCACGGCGCCCTACCGCGGCGCCGGCCGTCCCGAGGCGAACTTCATCCTCGAGCGCGTGATCGACGAGGCCGCGCGCGTCACCGGCATTGATTCGATCAAGCTGCGCCGGCGCAACCTGATCAAGTCGTCCGCGATGCCGTACAAGACCGCCGTCGGCACGACCATCGACAGCGGCGAGTTCGAGACCGTGCTCGACAAGGCGCTGGCGCTTGCCGAGCACGACGGTTTCAAACAGCGCCGGCGCGAGGCCGCCAAGCGCGGCAAATACCGCGGGTTCGGCATTTCCTGCATGCTCGAGCATGCCGGCGGCTTTCCGCTCGAGGGCACGGCGCTGAGCTTTCCCGGCGGCGAGACCCTGGTGCTCGGGCTCAACGTGCAGTCGACCGGCCAGGGCCATGCCACCGTGTTCAATCCCATGCTGGCGGAGCGGCTGGGCATAAATCCGGAGCAGATCGAGCATCGGCACGGCGACTCCGCGATGGAGATCGCGGGCTATGCGTCGGTCGGGTCACGCTCCGCGATGACCGTGAGCCATGCGCTGATCAAGACCGTCGAGGCGCTGCTGACCAAGGGCAAGGCGATCGCCGCAAACGTGCTGGAAACGGCGGAAACCGACATCGAATACCGTGACGGGCGTTTCGGCGTGGTGGGGACCGATCGCAGCATCACCCTGTTCGATCTCGCCGCCCGCGCCAAGGAGATGAAAAAGCGCGGCGAAATCCCCGAAGACCTCGATACCAAGACCAATGCGGAGACGCCGCTGACATTTCCCAACGGCTGTCACATCGCCGAGGTGGAGATCGATCCCAAGACCGGCGAGCTTGCGCTCGTTGCCTATGCCGCGGTCGACGATTGCGGCCGCCCGCTCAACACCATGATCGTCGAGGGGCAGACCCACGGCTCCATCGCCCAAGGCCTGGGCCAGGCGATGATGGAAAACGCGGTGTTCGACAGTTCAGGCGGACAGCTGGTCACCGGTTCGTTCATGGACTACGCGATGCCGCGCGCCGACGACATGCCCTCATTCAAAGACGCCATACATGCGGTGCCGGCGACGACCAACCCGCTCGGTGTGAAGGGCGCGGGCGAAGCCGGCACCACCGCAGCGATCGCCGCGGTCATGAACGCCATCGCCGATGCCATTCCCGGCGGCGCCGGCGCGCATCTCGACATGCCGGCGACGCGGGAGAAAATCTGGCAGGCGTGCCGAGGGGTGAAGCAGAAGTAAGGTCGTCATTGCCGGGCTTGACCCGGCAATCCCTCATTTTCGCAAGAGGAATGGATGCGCGGGTCAAGCCCGCGCATGACGGCTGTAGTGCGCGCCTATCCCTGCGAAATGAACTTGGTATTGAGATAGGCGCTGAGCCCCTCGATGCCGCCCTCGCTGCCGTGGCCGGACTCCTTCACGCCGCCGAACGGCGTCTCTGGCGTCGAAACCGCAACCGAGTTGACACCCACCATCCCGGACTGCATTGCGTCGCCGATCGCGGCCGCGGTCGCGTTCGAACTCGTGAACGCATAGGCCGCAAGCCCGTATTCCAGCGCGTTCGCCCGCTCCACCACCTCGTCGAAGGTCTTGAAGGTCACGATGGGCGCAATCGGCCCGAACGGCTCCTGCGTCATCACCTTGGAATCGTCGGGCACGTCGGTCACGATCGTCGGCTCGTAGAAAAAGCCCTGGTTGCTGTGCCGCTTGCCGCCGGTGACCACCGTGCCGCCGCGGCTCTTGGCGTCCGCCACGAAGCTCTCCATGGCCTCGATGCGGCGCGCATTGGCCATGGGGCCCATGGTGACGCCCTTTTCCAACCCGTCGCCGAGCTTGATGCCCTTGGCGTACTCGGAGAAACGCGCGACGAACTTCTTGTAGGAATCCTCCTGCACGTAGAAGCGCGTCGGCGAGATGCAGACCTGGCCGGCGTTGCGGTACTTGAACGCAGCGATGGTGTCGGCGGCTTTCTCCGGATCGGCGTCGGCGAACACCACGACCGGCGAATGGCCGCCGAGTTCCATGGTGGTGCGCTTCATGCCCTTGGCCGCCAGCGCGGCGAGGTGCTTGCCGACCGGGATCGAGCCGGTGAACGAGATCTTGCGCACCGCATCCTTCGCCAGGAGATGCTCGGAGACCTCCGCCGGCACGCCGAACACCAGATTGAGCACACCGGCAGGCAACCCGGCGTCGGCGAAGCAGCGCACCATCTCGACACAGGCGCCCGGCGTCTCCTCGGACGCCTTAAGGATGAGCGAGCAGCCCGCCGCGAGCGCGCCGCCGACCTTGCGCGCGGGGGTGAGCACCGGGAAGTTCCATGGGGTGAAGGCGGCGACGACGCCGACCGGCTCGGCGACCACCAGTTGCCGCGTGCCCTTGACGCGGCCTGGCACGATGCGGCCGTAGCTGCGGCGGCCCTCCTCGGCATACCAGTCGATGATGTCGGCTGACGTCATCACCTCGACCCGCGCCTCGGCGTAGACCTTGCCCTGCTCCTGCACCATGATCTTGGCGATGGCGTCGTGGCGCTCGCGCATGAGGTCCGCGGCCTTGCGCATGATCTTGGCGCGGTCGTAGGCCGAGGTCGCGCGCCACAGCACGAAGCCTTTCTTCGCGGCTTCGAGCGCCTCGTCGAGATCGGCCTTGCTTGCATGCGGCAGGTGCGCCAGCGGCTTCTCGGTCGCCGGATTGATCACGTCCTCGCCCTTGCGGCCGGCGCCATTCATCCACTTGCCGTCGATATAGAGCGCGAGATCACTGTACATGGGGTCCTCGTACTTTTTGTGATTGCGGAGATATCGGTCGCGACGGGATTAGCACTATTTCGTGCAGGATTCACCCCTCCCCACCTCGCCTGGCCTGCGCTCGCCGGCACTGGAGGAGAGGCGAGTCCTGGATACCGCCTCAACCCAAATACGTGCCGCCGTTCACCTGGATGTTCTGCCCAGTGATGAAGCTCGCGCCCGGGCCGCAGATGAAGCGCACGGCGGAGGCAATGTCGTCGGGCTGGCCGCGCCGGCCGACCAGCGCATGGACGAGCGAGTGGTGCTGCGGCTCGGGTTGACCGGCCGGGCGTGGCGCCGCCATCAGGCCCGGCGTGACCGTGTTCACCCGGATCTTGTCGTCGGCAAGCTCGTGCGCCAGCGCGCGGGTAAATCCGATGAGGCCGGCCTTGGCGGTCACCACATGCGGACGGCGGGCGGCGCCGGTATGGGCGGACAGGCCGCCGATGTTCACGATCGCGCCCGCGCCGCTTCTTTTCAGATAGGGCAGGCAGGCCTGCACGCAGTTGAATGCGCCGTCGAGGATGATGCTGGTGACCGCGCGCCATTGCGCGAGCGTCATGTTCTCGAATGCCTGCTCGGCGCGCACGGCCGCGTTGTTGACGAGGATGTCGACGCCACCGAAACGCGCCGCCGCCGTCGCGACCATTTTTTGCACCGCCTCGGCATCGGCAACATCGGCGGCGATGCCGAGCGCCTTGCCGCCTGCGCGCTCGATCTCGCTGGCGACCGCCTCGGCTTCTTTCAGGTTGGAGCGGACGTTGACGACGACGGCGGCGTCCGCGTCGGCGAGCGCGAGCGCGATACCGCGGCCGATATTGCGGCCGGCACCGGTGACGATCGCGACCTTACCCGACAATTCCTTCTGAGAAGCCATCTGCATTCACCCGCGCAACAATGAAAGGTCGATCCCGCCGTCGTAGACTCTTCGTAACTGTGCCAACGCCTGCTGCGCCCGCGTAGTGTCCCATCCTCCATGGCGCGCATTGAGCACGAATTTCTCTTCGATGTCGCCGCGGGTCAGCGGCTCGTGCGCGCCGCCGCGCAGGTGCGGCTGGCGCTCCTCGACCACGCGGCCGTCGGCGAGTGTCGCGCGGATATGACCGGTGAAGTTGTTGGGATAGGGATTGTTCGGGTCGATCTGGTAGCGCACCTTCGCGGCGAGCACTAGCACGGACGGCTCCTTCACCGCGTCGTCGGTGAAGGCATCGAGCCCGACTTGGCCGCGCACGAAGCCTTGGGCGATGCAATACGGCGTGGAGAATTTCCCAGCATAGCCGTTGGCGGGGCGCTGCTTGGCCGCGAGCGGCTCCCACAGGCGATGCACCGTGCCTTCGCCGACCTCGCACACGAGTTCCTTGATCTCTTCAGCCTTGATCCCGCGCGCCGCCAACCGCCGCGCGCAGTCGATATAGGGATGCGTCATCGTCCCGCAGGGATACGGCTTGAAGGCGAGCGTCTGCGTCACCCAATGCGCGCCGAAATCGCCGATGAGCGCATCGTAATTGCCCGTCGTGGTATGGGCGAAGCCGTGGAACAGCCCATGCACGCCCTCGAAAACTGTGCGCGGACCGAGAAAACCCTGGCGTCCCAGCAGCGCCGCGCGCAGGCCCGATTGCGCCGCCCAGCCCGGATGCAGCCGCTTGGTCCAGGCTCCCTCGGCGAGATATTCGATGATGCCGCCGGCCATCGAGCCTGCGATGCCGAGCGCGTCGACCATCTGGCGCTCGTCGAGCTTGAGCGCGGCCCCGACGCCGGCAGCAGCCGCCATCGCACCAAACACCGCGGTGGGATGAAAGCCCGCCTTGTGCACGGCCTTCGGCACCACCACGCTGAGCCGGCAGATCACCTCGGTGCCGACCGCGATGCCCAGCAGCGCCGAGGGTCCGTCGGGATTGTAGCGCTCGCAGGCCGCAAGCACCGCCGGCACGATTACCGCGCCGGCGTGCACGGGCCCGCCCTCGAACGTGTCGTCGAAATCCTCGCCGTGCGCGGCGGTGCCGTTGACGAAGGCGGCGCCGGCGACGCTCATGGGGCGCGCATGGCCGATCGCGGTGCAGAGCCCGTCTTCGTCCCAGCCCGCAAGCGCTGCCTTGACGTAATCCTCGTTGCGCGCGGTGAGACAGAGCCCGACGACGTCGACGGCCAGATCCTCGCATTTTCGGCGCACGGCCGCCGGCAGCCGCGCCGGATCGAGCGCCGCGATCTTGCGCGCCAATAGCTCGGCGAGGGAGGTCTCGGGAAGCAAATCGTCCATGGAAGTCCTACACCGCCCTGCTCGGCCTAGGGCCGGTCGAGTGTCTTTTCATTGGCATATCAGGTGTTACGCAGGCGGGCGTCGCCGAATCCGGGGATGCGATTGACCGCAATAACCACGGCGAAGGTGATGACAAGCATGATCAGGCCGAGCACCGCGATGGCGCCGAGGTCACCGGACTCGTTGAGGTCGAAGATGAGCACCGAGATCACCTTCGTCTCCGACGTGAACAGCATGATGGCGGCCGACAATTCGCGGATGACACCGACGAAGATGAAGCACCAGGTCGCGATCACGCTGGTGCGCAACAGCGGCGCGGTGATGTCGCGCAATGTGCGCAGGCGCGTCGAGCCCAGGATGCGGCTCGCATCCTCGAGGTCGGTATGCACGGAGCGGAAGGCCGACTGGAGCTGCTGATAGGCGGCGGGCAGCGCGATGGTCACGAAAGCGATCAGCAGAATCCACAGCGTGCCGTAGAGGACGAGCGGCGGCCGCGCGTAACTGAGGAACAGTCCGACGCCGAGCACGATCCCGGGGATCGCAACCGGCGCGGTCGCCAGGAAGCCGAGCGCGCGATAGCCCCGGATGGCCCGCCGGGTGGTGACATAGGCGATCACCACCGCCATGATCGTGCCGATGGTCGCCGAGGCGACGCCGAGCAGGAAGGTGTTCTTCACCGCGAGCTTGGTCGCCGACAATTCGAAGAATACGAAGTGGATATTGTGCAGGGTGAAATTCTCGAAGGTCACGAACGAGGTGGCCACCCGCGAGAACGTGGCATTGAGCAGGGCGCCATAGGGCAGGAACACCGGGCACATGAGAATGACGAAGACGAAGGCGAGCGCCACCCATTTGAACGCGCCCAGCCGGATGAGGCGAGGATCGCCCTGCTTGCCGCCGACCACCGAATAGCCGCGGCGGCCGAGAATGAAGTGCTCGGCGCGCAGCAGCACCACGGTGAGGACCAGGAGCGGCACCGAAGCCGCCGCCGCAAGCTCGGCTTTGGGCGGATAATTGAAAAGGCTCCAGATTTTGGTGGTCATGGTGTGGAATCCGGCGGGAATCGCCAGGATCGCCGGCGAGCCGAATAGCGTCATCGCCTGCAGGAAGGCGACGAGCGCACCGGCAAGGAGCGCTGGCAGCGCCAGCGGGATGGTAATTCGCCGCGCCGTCGTCCAGGTGCGGCCGCCGAGAATCGATGAAGCATCCTCGAGGTCGCCGGGAATGCGATCGAGCGCGTTGGCGAGCAGCACGAACACATACGGGAAGGTGTAGCAGGAGATGACGAAGATCAGGCCCCCGAGCGAATAGATGTTGAAGAGATGCTCGTCCTGCGGGGCCCCTGTCGCCACCCGATAGATTTTGTTGAGGAGACCGCTGTTGGGGGCCGCCAACAGCTCCCACGCGATGGCGCCGAGGAAGGGCGGGGTCACGAAGGAGGCCGTGACCAGCGCGCGCACCGTGCGGCGCAGCGGGATATCGGTGCGCGCGACCAGCCAACCCATGGGCGCGGCGAAAACACAGCAGATGATGCTCGAGCTCGTTGCCAGGATCAGCGTCGTTATCAGCGGGTCGACAAAAACTGGGTCGGTCACCAATGTCTTGAAGTTGTCGAGCGTGAAGGCGCCGGAGCGGTCGACCAGGCTGTAGTAGACCAGCCAGGACATCGGCAGGATGATCATCACGCACAACAGCGCTGCGAACAGCATCAGGATCGGCCAGGACAGGTCGATCTTGTGCTTGCGGGGGACGCCCAGGGCTGGCAATGCGATGGTCATGACCCTCGGCACCCACGTTTTTTGCAAGCGCTGGGTCGATTGGATGCCCCGCCTCGGCGGGGCATGACGAAATGTGTGGTCAACGGCATCACACCTTGAAGATCTGCGCGTAGCGCGTCTTGATTTCCTCGCTCGTCTTCTCGACTCCGGCGGGGTCGTCCTTCCACAGCTTGATTTCGTCGAGCTTGCGTGCCCCCGGCTTCTCCTTGGTCAGGGGATGGACGGAATGCTGGCGAGCAAAATCGACCAGGAGCTGCTGGGCCTCCAGCGAATGCAGCCAGTTCTGAAACAGGCGCGCGGCGTTGGGATTGGGCGCCGACTTAAATACCGCGCTCGGACCGGTGACGATCGGCGTGCCCTCGGCCGGATAGACCACCTCGACCGGCTGGCCCGCCTCCTTGAGCTGGATCAGATTGTAGTCGTTGCCGTCGGCCATGACCGCGCGCTCCCCGAGCGCGAGCTTCTTCGGCGGATCGGTCGAAGACTGAACCTGCATCACGCGCTGCTTGGCGAGCTTTTCCAGGTACTGCCAGCCGAATTCGCGCACGATCTGGAACGTCGCGGTCATGATGGTGCCGCTGTAGGCGGGATGGCCTTTCACCATCTTGCCCATCCATCTGGGATCGAGCAGATCGGCGAAACTCTTGGGCGCATCTTCCGCTTTCACCAGGTTGGTGTTGTAGCCGAGCGAGGACAGCCACACCCGGGTCGTCACCCACAGCCCGTCGGGGTCGTAGTATTGGGCCGGGTAATGGCGCGCGACCTCCTCCGGCAGGTAGGGCGCGAGCCAGTTGTTGCGCGTCCATACGATGAAGTGGGCGCCGTCCGCGCTGTTGACCACATCGACGGCGTAGATGCGGCTCTCCATCTCCTGTCCGATGCGCTGGAACACGCGCTCGGCGCCGGAGCGTTCCACCCGAACAGTGATGCCGGGGAATTTCGCCTCGAATGTCTTGGCGAATTTCTCGGCGATCGGCAGATCCATGGCGGTGTAGAACGCGAGTTTGCCTTCCTTCCTGGCCGCCTCGACCAGCGCCGGCGTAATCGGCTCGGCCGCCGCCGCGCGGGCCTGCGCTTGGACGGGCCGCACCGAGGTGACGGCGGGAGACACCAAGGCGCCGATTGCCGCCGATGCCCTGAGCACGTCGCGCCTGGAGAAGCGTATCTTGGTCATTGTTGTTTTCTCCCGATTCGGTTCGGCGTTGTGGGCCGAATCATCCGCACACAAACCGTAGTGGGCAAAGGCGCGCCACCGATCTTTCCGCGGGCGATATATTTGCGCGCCTTTGCCCGCGCGTTTCGATCCGTGTGAGCATCTCCCCTACGCGTGGGCACGGCGCTGCGCCGTTCGGGTGAGGGGTGTGCGAAGCCTTGGCTTGCGCCTTTGCCCACCCTACCCTCCCGTGGCAGGCGATGGCACTTGTCACACCCCGAACAGTTTGCTGTAGCGCGCCTTGATCTGCTCGCTCATCTTTTCCACCGCCGCCGGATCGTCCTTCATCTTCTTGATCTCGCTGAACGGCGTGCGCCCGGGCTTCTCCTTGACCCCCGGATGCAATGAACGCAAGCCTCCGATATCGCTCGAAAGTTGCTGGGCTTCGGGCGAGAAGCAGAAGCTCTGGAACAGCCGGGCGGCGTTCGGATTGGGCGCGTTCTTGAACAGCGCGTTGGGACCAACGATGAGCGGCGAGCCCTCGGTGGCGTAGACGATCTCGACCGGGCTCCCCTTCTCCTTCTCGACGAACATGTTGTACTCGTTGCCGTCCGCCATCACCGACCGCTCGCCGAGTGAGAGCTTTTTGGGCGGGTCGGCTGAGGACTGCACCTGCATCACCTTCTGCTTGGCGAGCTTTTCGAAATACTCCCAACCCAGATCGCGCGACATCTGATAGGTCGCGGTCATGATGGTGCCGCTGTAGCTCGGATGCGCCTTGACAATCTTGCTGGTCCATTTCGGATCGAGCAGGTCGGCATAACTCTTGGGCGCATCCTCGGCCTTCACCATGTTGGTGTTGTAGCCGATGACGCACACCCAGGCGCGGAAGGTTGCGAAGGTGCCGTCCGGGTCCTTGTGCTCGGCGGGATAATATTTGGCCACGTCTTCAGGCAGGTAGGGCTCGAGAATGCCTTCGCGCTTCCACACGATGAAATGCGCGGCGTCGGACGAATTGACCACGTCGACGGCATGGATTCGGCTCGCGTATTCCTGGCCGATGCGCTGGAACACGCGCTCGGCGCCGGTGCGCTCCACCCGCACCGCAATGCCCGGGTATCTCGCCTCGAACGCCTTGGCGATGCGCTCCGCCACCGGGAGGTCGATCGAGGTGTAGAAGACGACCTTGCCTTCCTTCTTGGCAGCCTCGATCAGTTGCGGCGTGACGGTGCTTGCCGGCGGAGCCGCCGACGCCACCGAAGCGAACACACTCGATGCCGCCAAGGCGGTCGAACCCTGGAGCACGTCCCGCCTGGAAAACCTCGGCTTCTTCATTGTCGTCTCCTCGCTGATTTTGCTTGCCGGGATATTCTTATCCGCTCAGCACGCGGCAGCTTTCCGGCGGCAGATGGAGCCAGACCGCCGCGCCCTGGGGGATGTTCTCGGCCGCCGATGCGACCACACGCAATTGGGTGCGATCCGGCATCTCCACCAGATAGTCGCGGCCCGATCCCAGAAAAACCTGCCGCACCACGGTTCCCGGCACCACGTTCTCCATCGCGTCGGGCTTCTTCGCCCACAGCCCGACGACGTGCTGGCGGACCGCCACCGCACCGGGGCTGCCCGCGGCAAACTTGCCGCCGGTGCAGCGCAACGTGGAACCGGCGTACGAAAGGTGGGACTCGTCCAGCGCCTGCCCCTTGATGACGTTGCTCGAGCCGATGAAGCGGGCGACGAATTCCGAACGCGGCCGTTCGTAGATGTCCTCGGGCGAGCCTGCTTGTTCGATCTTGCCCAGGTTCATCACTGCGATGACATCGGCGGTGGTCATCGCTTCCGATTGGTCATGGGTGACGTAGACCGTGGTGTAGCGATACTCGTCATGCAGGCGGCGCACCTCGAAGCGCATCTCTTCCCGCAGATTCGCGTCGAGGTTCGACAGCGGCTCGTCCAGTAGCAGCGTCTCGGGTTCCACGATCAGGGCGCGCGCGAGCGCGACACGCTGTTGCTGGCCGCCCGAGAGTTCGCCGGGATAGCGATCGGCGAGCGCGCCTAGATGCGTGGTAGCCAGGATCGCCGCCAGCTTGCGCTTGATCGTATCGCGGTCGAGCTTGCGCAGCTCGAGCCCGTAAGCCACGTTCTCGGCGACCGTCATGTGCGGCCAGAGCGCGTAACTCTGGAAGATCATCGACATGTTGCGTCGTTCCGGCGGCGTGGTCCGGGCCGGGGAGGATACGAGCTTGTCGCCCACGCGAATCTCGCCGGCCGAAGGCTCGACGAAGCCCGCAATCAAGCGCAGCGTCGTCGTCTTGCCGCAGCCGGAGGGGCCGAGCAGGCACACGAGCCGGCCGTGATCGATGGTCAGCGACACATTGTCGACCACCGCGAGATCGCCGTAGCGCTTGGTCAACCCCCGCAATTCAACCGCCGCCACGCGCTTCCTCCTCGATATCCGGCCGGTTTGCCCGCCGCTTCTTCTGTGACTATTGAAACACCAAACCGGTGCCCAGCATCCGCGACAGCTTGCCGCCTTCTACAGGTTTCCCCCGCCCTCGTCCTGAGGAGGCGCACGGAGGCAAGTTTACGCAGCCTGCGCAAGCTTGGCTGCGGTGCGCCGTCTCGAAGGATGAGGCGGCCCACCGATGTCGGGTTTACCCGAGATCGGCAGTATCAAGTACGCAGGTCGGCTACAGCCGACTTGCGGTGCTTCGAGGCGCGCTCTTCGAGCGCTCCTCAGCATGAGGCCGATGAAGATCGTTCAATCACTTCCCGGTGAATGCCGGTTTACGCTTCTCCATGAACGCCCGGCGGCCCTCGATGAAGTCGTTGCTGGCGAAGCATTGCTCCACCATCTCGCCGCAGCGCGCGATGTTGCGCTTGGTTTCATCCTTCGTGACTTCGCCGACGATGTACTTCACCGCTTTCACCGTGAGCGGCGCGTTGCTGGCGATCGTCTCGGCGTAGTTCTTCACATAGGCTTCGAGCTCGGCCTCGGGCACGACGCGATTGACCAGGCCCATCGCGCGTGCCTCCTCGGTGTCGAACTGGCGCGCGGTGAAGAAGATTTCCCGGGTGAAGGCGGGCCCGACGACATCGACGAGCCGGCGCAGGCCGGCATAGGAGTAGCCCAGGCCAAGCTTCGCGGCGGGCACCGCGAAGCGCGAATTGTCGGAACAGATCCGCAGATCGCAACACACGGCGAGCCCGAGCCCGCCTCCGATGCAATAGCCGCGTATCATGGCGATGGTAGGCTTGGAAAACTCCTGCACGCCCGCATAGGCCTTCTCAACCGTGGCATTGTAATGCTTGGTCGCGTCGAGGGTGGCGCGCTCGCTCTCGAACTTCGAGATGTCTGCACCGGACACGAAGGCCTTGCCGCCGGCGCCGGTCAGCACGACGACGCGCACCTCGTCGTCCTTGGCGAAATCGTCGAGGATCCGGCTGGTCGCCGCCCACATGTCGAGCGATACCGCATTGTGACGCTCGGGGTTGTTGAAGATCACGTAGCCGACGCGCCCATCCTTGCGCGAGAGCATCTTGTCGGTCTTGGTCACGTCGTCCATCACCTGTCCTCCGCGCGCCGTTTGTCATGCGCGCCAAATCGCCTGCACCCGTCAAACCGCATTCGTCTTGCGCAGCGTCGCGATGTCCTTCGCGCTGAAGCCGAACTCCTTGAGCACCGCCTCGGTATGCTCGCCGAGCTTAGGCGGCCGCGCCGCCAGCCGGCTCGGTGTGCGCGACAGCGACATCGGCTGCCCCGCCATGCGCAACTTGGACTTGTCCCTCGTCTTCACGGCCTGCGCCATCCCGAGATGCTCGACTTGCGGATCGGCGTAGACCTGATCGATCGAATAGATCGGCCCGCATGGAACGCCGGCTTTGTTGAGCCGTTCGATCCATTCGGCGCTCGTGCGCTTGACCGTGTATGTTTCGATGTCGGCGTTGAGCGCGTCGCGGTTTTTCGAGCGTTCGGCGGCAGTCTGATATTCCGGACGCTGCAGCAGTTCGGACGCATCGGCGGCGCCGCAGAACCGCGCCCATATTTTCGAGCCGGTGGAAGCGATATTGATATGGCCGTCGGCGGTCTTGAATACGCCGGTCGGGATGCTGGTCGGATGATTGTTGCCGGCCTGCTTGGGCACCTCGCCCTCGATCAGCCAGCGCGCGCCCTGGAAATCGAGCATGAAGATCTGCGCCTGCAGCAGCGAGGTCGTGACGTGCTGGCCCTGCTTCGACTTTTCGCGTTCCAGCAGCGCCACCAGAATACCGAGCGCGCAAAACAGGCCCGCGGTGAGGTCGGCGATCGGGATGCCCACGCGCACCGGCCCCTGCCCAGGCAAGCCGGTGATCGACATCAAGCCGCCCATGCCTTGCGCGATCTGGTCGAAGCCCGGCCGCGCGGCATAGGGGCCGGTCTGCCCGAACCCGGAAATGCTGGCATAGACGAGCTTCGGATTGATCTTGCGCAGTTGCGGATAGTCGATGCCCAGGCGGCGCTTCACGTCCGGGCGAAAGTTCTCGACCACCACGTCGGCCTTTTTCACCATGCGCTTGAAAGCTGCCAACGCTTCGGGCGCCTTCAAGTTGAGCGTCATGCTGCGCTTGTTGCGGTGCAGATTCTGGAAATCCGCCCCTTCGCGCGGGCCGCCCAGCGGCTCGCCGCCCCCGGGCTCGGGCGGTAACTCGATCTTGATGACGTTGGCGCCCCAATCGGCGAGCTGGCGAACGCAGGTCGGACCGGCGCGCACTCGGGTCAGATCGAGCACCGTGAACCGTTCGAGCGCGCGCGAGGCCTTGGGAAATGGCATTTTCCGGCACCTGTGAGGTGATTCTCATGGCCCGGCGGAGCGCCGGGAAGGCCCGACATTCCCTGATCTCCCGCCGGTTGTCCACCGCCGAACAAGTTTGAGCAGCGGGGGCGATACCGATATGGTGCGGCCGAGCCGGGGGGCGCCCGAAAGGATCGATGGACCCTGGACGCCGCATGACCACGCCCGCAATTACCTTCCCCAATATGACGAAGCTGAGCCGCCTTCGTTCCTGGCGCTTGTTGCTGGCGCTGCTGCTCGCCGGCACGGCCACGTTCGCGAACGCGCAGGAACGCCCGCGACGGGCGCCGGCGCCGCAGAGCGAGCAACATGCGGAACCGCGGCAAGCGGAACAACGGCCAGCCGAAGCACGCGAGAGCGTGCTGCGGCTGCTGCCGGCGGATGCGGTGACCGAGCACACCGTCGACATCCCCGGCGGCAAGCTCGCTTACACCGCGACCGCGGGCACGCTGTCGCTGTTCGATCAATCCGGGGAGCGGTTGGCGGCGATCTACTACACCGCCTACGTCGCAAACAACGCCGAGGCGGCGAACCGCCCCGTCACCTTCGCCTTCAATGGCGGTCCAGGCGCAGCATCGGCTTATCTGAACCTGGGCCTGGTCGGGCCGAGGATCCTCGAATTTCCCGGCAATGACGCCGCGACCGCGCGCCTGCAGGACAATCCGCAGACGTGGCTCGGCTTCACCGACCTGGTGCTGATCGATCCGGTCGGGACGGGCTGGAGCCGGCCGGCCAAGGCCGATGGCGGCAGCGCGTTCTATGGCGTGCGCCAGGACGCACAGACGCTGGCCAAGACGATCGCGCTCTACCTCGGCAAGAACGGCCGCGGCAATTCACCCAAATACCTGCTGGGCGAAAGCTATGGCGGGTTTCGCGCCGCCAAGGTGGCGCAGGCGCTGCAACGCGACCAGGGCATCATGGTGTCCGGCATCGTGATGGTGTCACCGCTGATCGAAGGCGGGTTGATTTTCGGCGGCAGCCGGTTCGCGCTGGGCGCCGCCCTGCAACTGCCGTCGCTGGCGGCCGCCGAGCTCGAACGCAAAGGCACGTTCAGCAGGGAGGCGCAGGCCGAGGCGGAGCGCTTTGCATTCACCGAATATCTCACCGCACTCGCCGGCCCGCGCCCCAGTGGCGATGCGGCGCGAAACTTTTATCAGCGCGTGGCGCAAATCACCGGGCTGCCCGAGGACATCGTAACGCGATCGCGCGGGTTCATCCGCGACGCTTACGTCAAGCACCTGCGCTCGGCCGAGGGCAAGATCGTCAGCCGCTATGATGCGACCTTCGCGGTCGCCGATCCGTTCCCGGAGCAGGAGACCGCGCGCGGCCCCGACCCGCTGCTCGACGGTCTCACGCGCGCTTACGGCGGCGCATTCGCCAACTATGCGCGCGACGAGCTCGGCTTCAAGAGCGAGATGACCTACATCCTGCTGTCACCCGACATCTCCGGCAAATGGGATTGGGGCGAGGGCTCCGGACGGGGCTCGGCCAGCGTCACCGACGACGTGCGGGAACTGCTCTCCCTCACTCCGTCGTTTCGCCTGCTGGTCGCGCACGGCTACAGCGACATGGTGACGCCCTACGCGGTGAGCCGCTACGTGCTCGACCATCTCCCGCCGATCGGCGATCCCTCACGCACTCAGCTCAGCCTCTATCGCGGCGGACACATGTTCTACATCGACCCGGAGTCGCGCAAAGCCTTCAGCGCGGACGCCAAGCGGTTCTATCAATCGACGCAATGACGTATCAGCCCTGAAACTCCAAAATGTCGAACCCGACGTGGCGGTCGACCAGGTAAATGAGGCCGCGCTCATCGAGCGCGACATCGTTGCTTTGCGGCGCGGCGCTGCCCGCCACCGGCTCCGGAATGAAATGGCCGATCTCGCGCGGGCTGAGCGGATCGGCGACGTCGATGATCCGCAATCCGCCGCCGAACCAGACGGCGTAGGCGATGGTGCCGGACATGCGCTCGCAGAACTGGTGGGCGCCGAAGCGCGCGCCTCCCGTACGGCTGAAGGGGGAATCGAGCTCGCTGACCTGAAACTGCGCCAGCGGCTTGATGGCGCCGAGATCGCTGACGTCGAAGGTCAAGAGGCACGCATGCGCGCGACCGCGCCGCGCCTCTTCTTCATTTGCGCTCTGCGCCTGGTCTTCCTCGTCGATCGCAAGCGCGATGCGCCGGGCGCGGATGCGATCCGGCACCGGCATCACCGTATGGGTCGGTTCCGGAAACAGCGGATGGTAATTGTAGGTGCCGGCGCTTTTCGGCCGGCCGAGGTCGGACACGTCGACGACCCAGAAGCCGCCATGCCAGCAGCTCGCCCACATCTCGTTGCCGAATCGAAGGGCATGGTGAAGCCGATGCCGGCGGCCGGACCAGGTCGGGGTCTCGCCGCCCCCGATATGCTGTCCGGTCATCCACCAGCGGGAGATTTCCTGCGGTTGGCGCGGATCGCGCAGATCGTAGATGACGAGAATGTTGCCGACATAGCCCTTCATCTCGGTCGAGATGTAGGCATAGCGCTCATCCATGTCGAAGCGGTGCACACCGATTCCGCCGGTCTTCTGATAGCAGATGAGCTTCGGCTGCGCCGGCTTGGAAACGTCATAGATCTTGAAACCGCCATTGTGATAGCCGCGCTGCTCGAATTCCTCGAGCATGCGCAGATCATCCTCGGTTACGCTCATCCTCGTGGCAATTTCCGAACGTGTGGGCTCGCGCTTGAGCTCCTCGGCGAGCGTGCGCCGCGCCGCCGGCAACTGTTCGGCACGGCGCCCGATCTTGCTCATGTTGCGCTCGTGATTGACGATCATGATGTCGCCCGCGACGCGCACCTTGTGGCTGTGGGATTCATGATCGTCGAGCGTGACGGTGGCGACGACGCGCGGCTGGCGCGGCTCGGAAATGTCGATGATCGACGTGCCGAGGTGATTCTCATTCGGAATGTGCCCGACATAGGCGTGGGAGCCTGCCACGGTGACCTGGCCGGCGCCGGCCAGATCGAGATGTCCCAGGCGGCAGACGTTGTGGGCCAGAGATGGCTGTTGATCAATCTTGTTCATGTGCGGTTCGATCCCAAGCATTGTGTCTGCGCCTGGCCTGCGCCCACCCTGCCGTCATCCGCGGGCTTGACCCGCGGGTCCATCTTTTTCGCAAGAAGTCAGAGTGGCTTTTCCTAAGGAGATGGATTGCCGGGTCAAGCCCACGGCTGTCCGGTTTAGGTTTATTGCAGACATAGGGTCAACTGTCCGTGATGTTGGATGAGCGGCGGTG
>JGI12053J15887_10000289_pt1 | contig 19582 bp, 15 predicted proteins | sample MedBloCAOM1_O3_FD_15887 | JGI IMG/M metagenome (IMG submission 15887)
ATGAAGTAGGCGACCTGCCGATGGAGCTTCAGCCCAAGCTGCTCCGTGTTTTGCAGGAACATGAATTCGAGCGGCTGGGAAGCAACCGCACTATAAAGGTAGATGTACGGGTGGTCGCGGCCACGAATCAGGATCTGGCCAAACAAGTTGCCGACCGGACTTTTCGCAGCGATCTTTATTATCGCTTGAATGTTTTTCCCATCCAGATACCGGCTTTGAGAGAGCGCCGCGAAGATGTACCGCTGCTGGTGCGCTATTTTGTTCAAAAATTCAGCCGCAGGCTAAACAAGATTGTCGAGTATGTCCCTGCGGAAGCCATGACCGCGCTCGCAAATTATTCCTGGCCGGGAAATGTACGCGAGCTTGAGAATTTTGTTGAGCGCGCCGTGTTGCTTTCACCCGGCAAGGAATTGCGCGTGCCGGTTTCCGAGCTGTTATCCGAGCCGGGGTTGCCTGTGGAGGCGCGTTCGTCTCATCGTGGAGTTGCTGCCCGAATCGATGACAACAGCGACGAGCTGCCGGCTTCCAGTTCAATATCCACACTCGAACAAGCGGAACGCGAGCATATCCTCCGAGCCCTGCAGCAAACGCAATGGCGCATCGGCGGCCCCAGAGGAGCGGCCGCTCTTCTGGCCATGAAGCGTACAACGCTGCAGGCGCGCATGAGAAAATTAAACATTCGTCGTCCGGTATAAATATTTTTTGACAGGAAGTTTGTGGGGCACACGACAATAGCGGAACCGCAGGCTACAATCGTGCAGCTATGGGAAGGTTACGGCACTACGCTCGTGACTTACGGGAGACCTTGAAATTATGAAGCGCGCCTTAATCACCGGCATTACCGGTCAGGACGGCTCCTATCTCGCCGAGCTGTTGCTTTCAAAAGGTTACGAAGTGCACGGCATTATCCGGCGCTCCAGCACCTTCAATACCCAGCGTATCGATCATATCTATCAAGATCCCAACGATCCTAAAGCGCGCTTGTTTTTGCATCATGGGGATTTGTCCAGCACCGAGTGGATTTTGAGCCTGATTTACAGCCTCGCTCCGGATGAGCTTTATCATCTTGCGGCACAGAGTCACGTGCGCGTTAGCTTCGATGTTCCTGAATACACCGGCGATGTCACCGGGCTGGGCACCATGCGATTGCTCGAAGCGGTGCGCCGCAGCGGATGCAAGACGCGTTTCTATCAGGCCTCCAGCTCCGAAATGTTTGGTTCGGCGCCCGCTCCGCAAAACGAAAACACCGTGTTTAAGCCCCGCAGCCCCTACGCCGCGGCGAAGGTCTACGCCTATTGGATGACCAAAATTTATCGCGAAGGCTACGGCATGCACGCTGCTAATGGCATCCTCTTTAATCACGAGAGTCCTCGCCGCGGCGAAACTTTCGTTACTCGAAAAATCACACGCGGGGTCGCCAATATTCTGGCCGGCAAAGAAAATACTTTGTATCTCGGCAATCTCGAATCGCGGCGCGACTGGGGTTATGCGCCTGAATATGTGGAAGCGATGTGGCAGGTGGTGCAGCAGGATACTGCAGATGACTTTGTAATTGGCACTGGCGAAGCGCACTCGGTGAAAGAATTTGTGGAAGAAGCTTTCTCCTATGCCGGGCTGGAGTGGCAAAAGCACGTGAAGATTTCCGACCGTTATTTTCGTCCATTGGAAGTCGATACTCTGATTGCCGATACCACGAAATTCCGTGCTGCACTCGGCTGGCAAGCGCGGATTAAATTCCATGACTTGGTGGCCATCATGGTGGATGCCGACGTCGAAGCTGTGGGTTTGAAATCGCCGGGCCGTGGCAAAGCTATTCTTGAAGAGAAGATCGGGTCGTGGAACCGCTGGCACAATTCCGTGACTCGGGTGACTCAAGCGGTGCAAGGTCAGGCGTCACACTAGAAACTCCGTTTCAATCGTTTACAAATCACCGGCAATTGAGGGCGCATGGGCTTTTGGGAAACTCGTCGCGTTGTAGTTACAGGCGGTCATGGCTTTCTAGGTTCCTTCGTGGTGGATAAACTGCGCGCCGCGGGCGCCAAAGAAGTGGTAGTTGCACGCAGCGATAAACACGATCTGCGGGTCCAAACCGAAGCTCTTCGGCTATATACCGACACTCGCCCCGATATTGTGATTCATCTTGCCGCTGTCGTTGGGGGCATTGGCGCCAACCGCAAGAATCCTGGCCGCTTTTTTCATGACAACGCGATCATGGGGTTGAATGTGATCGAGGCCGCGCGCATAACCGGTATCGAGAAATTCGTGTGTGCCGGAACGATCTGCTCTTATCCAAAATTTACCCCCGTACCTTTTCGCGAAGAAGATTTCTGGAATGGATATCCGGAAGAGACCAACGCTCCCTACGGTCTGGCCAAAAAAATGCTTCTCGTGCAATTGCAGGCTTACCGGGAACAATATGGCTTTAACGGTATTTATCTGACTCCCGTAAATTTGTACGGTCCGCGCGACAATTTTGATCTGGAAAGCTCGCATGTCATTCCCGCTTTGATACGCAAATGCATCGAAGCAAAACAAACCGGCGCTCCTGAAATTGTGGCTTGGGGAACAGGTAACGCCACGCGCGAATTTTTATACGTGGAAGATGCTGCGGAGGCCATCGTGCTAGCCGCTGAAAAATATTCGAAACCAGACCTCGTCAATTTGGGGTCGGGCGAAGAAATCAGCGTGCGCGATTTGATGGAGATGATTCGCGCCATGGTAGGCGCCACCGGTGCGGTGCGATGGGACCACACTAAACCTGACGGCCAGCCGCGACGCTCGCTGGATACCTCGCGAGCGGCGCGCGAGTTTGGCTGGCGCGCAAAAACTTCCTTGCCTGCCGGACTGAAAAAAACCATTGAGTGGTTTGCCGCGAGCCGCTCAGCCAACGGCCTCCTGAGCCCGGCTTAAAATATTATTTCGCCGCTGAATATCCCGCAAGCGATTCGCTCCGTCGAGGTTTACTCATTCCCATGCCATCAGCTCCTCGAACATGGAGCGCTATAGTCAAAGATGCGACAAAATTATTGAGAGCGAGTTAAAATCGATTCCTCGGGCCGGTGCGCTCAGAGCGTTTCGCCGCGTGTCGAGGGTAGTAAAGAATATTCCGAAGTTTCGCGGTATCTGGCAGCGTTTAGCTTTGAAAAGCCTCTACCATCTGACCGGGCCTGACTGGCCCCCGGTGGTCGTAGATCAGGAGAACAAGTGGGTCATTCGCGGAACCTCGTGGCGTCTAGAGCTCTTCGAAGATGATCATTCTTGTTACCGGCAGCAGCGGTCTGATAGGTTCGGAAGCGGTGGAACATTTTGACCGTGAAGGTCACCAGGTAATCGGCATTGATAACAACATGCGGCGCGAGTTCTTCGGTCCGCCCGGTGATACTCTCTGGAATCTCGAACGCTTAAAGAAAGCTACAAGGCATTTCTCTCACTCATCCCTCGACATCCGCGATCGCTCCGGCCTCGACAGTTTATTCCGACGACACCATTTTAATTTGATTGTTCATTGCGCGGCACAACCCTCCCACGACAAGGCCAGCGAAATCCCGCTGCTGGATTTCGAGGTAAATGCTCTGGGGACCATGAATCTTCTGGAAGCCACTCGTCAGCATGCTTCGAAAGCTGTTTTCGTATTCTTGAGCACAAATAAAGTTTACGGCGATGCTCCCAACGAAATTCCTTTAACGGAACTGGATACACGCTACGACTACGCGAGGCCGGAAGATTTCGGCGGCGTGGATGAAACCTGCCGCATTGACCGAACCCTTCATTCGTTATTCGGGGCTTCCAAAGCCGCGGCGGATTTGGCGGCGCAGGAATATGGCCGCTACTTTGGATTAAATGTTGGCGTCTTCCGGGGCGGATGCTTTACCGGTCCCTCGCATTCTGGAGTGGAGCTGCATGGCTTTCTGTCTTACCTGGTCAAAGCCACTGTTACTGGAAAGAAGTATTCCGTTTTTGGCTATGAAGGAAAACAGGTTCGCGACAATATTCACAGCCACGACGTGATTCGCGCCGTCGAAGAGTTCGCCGCCAATCCGCGTCCGGGCGAGGTTTACAACATGGGCGGCGGCCGCGAAAACAGCGTCTCCATGCTGGAAGCGATTTCAAAAATTGAGAAATTAGCCGGCCGCCACCTGGACTGGCACTACATCGAAAAGCCCCGCCGCGGCGATCATATCTGCTACATCTCCAATCTTGGTAAATTCAAAAAGCATTACCCTAACTGGCAGCTGACACACAAACTTGATGCGATACTGGAAGAGCTGGTCACGAGGGAACAAGCGCGGCAGCAACGCGTCTCCGCATAGTAATGAACCGATTCCATGCTCACCTTATTTACGACCGCCAAACCCTTTGAAGGACAGAGCGGCGTCATTCAACGCAACGCGCTCAAAAGTTGGAAACTGCTGCATCCGGAGATCGAGATTATTCTCGTTGGCGACGATGCCGGCGGCGCGGAGATTGCAAATGAACTTGGCTTTCCTCACGAACCGTTTGTGGAACGCAACCAGCTTGGCGCCAAGCGACTTGATTATATTTTCCGTCGCGCGCAAGGTATTTGCGACCGGAAATGACCGCCTTCGATATCGGCGCGAACATTGATTTTCTTTTCTTTGCTGGTCGCGTTTGGTGGGCGCCACTGGACGCGTCACGGCTTTTGAAGCCGATCCGGAAATTGTGGAGCGTCTTCGTGAAAACGTCGTACGGAATCAGGGTGCGCCGATTTCGATCGAAGCAACGGCGGTGTGGTCATCGTCAAATCCGGTCTTCTTCGCTCGTGCACACGCTGAGGTGTCCCCGGATCGAGGATTGGGATACGTGATCAACGATGTCGCGGAAAGATCCGCGCCCAGCACCATTCGAGTCGAAGCTGTGTCGGTGGACGAATATGTGCGTAAATCCGGAGCGCCGGATTTTATCAAGTGTGATGTGGAAGGCGCCGAAGTGCAAGTATTTCGCGGCGCGGAAAAACTTTTAAAGGAAAGACCGCCGCTCATTCTCTGCGAAATGCATGGTGAGGAAAACCGCCAAACGTTGCTGAAGGTATTTGCAGATCTTGGTTATCGCTGTGAACCGTGCGGCAAAAACCATATTCTCGCGCAGCACACGAAATAAAATCATTCAACGAGGGTGTGGGCTTTGATTCACCATTGCTTAGCCAGCACGGCCACAATTTTAGCCAGCGCGTCGACATCGCGAGTGTCGATCACTTCTCCAGGTGAATGCGAATAGCGCAGCGGCCAGCTTAGCGGGACATCNACCGCGCCATAACGAACAAAAACAGCCCCGTCGTTACCGCCACCAGTTACGCCGTACTGTACTGGTATTTTATTTTCGTTGGCCAGTTTCACGACGCGGTCCACATATTCACGCGGTGCAATGTTGGAATTGTCCACGGCGCGAATGACAAATCCTTTGCCGATTTCAGCATCCGCAAAACGTTTTGACTCAATCGGCGAATCGGAGCTTACAAAGGTATCGATGGCAAAAACAAAATCGGGGCCGTTGCCTTCCTTAGCCATCCGTTCCGCCGCGGCTGCTGCGCCCTTCAATCCCACTTCTTCTTCCGTGGACCAGATGAACGTGACTTGCCGGTCGCCCAAATTCGGGCCCAGCGCCTTCACCGCTTCAATCAATGCCACGCATCCCACGCGATCATCAAAACTTCGCGCATTCGCTCGCGTTCCGATGAGCGGGCGATATTTTTTGGGAATTGTGGCCCAATCGCCCACTCTGATTCCCAACTTCTGCGTTTCTTCCGCCGAATGTGTGCCGATGTACATACGCGCCGGTTCGTCCATGGCTTTTGGCCCGCGCGGCCATTCGAATCCTGGTTGGTCCCATTTCGCGGGCAGCTCCAGTACGCCACCAACCGTGCTGCCATCCGCTTTGTGCAGCAGCATCACGTGGCCGAGAAAATATTCCGTGTATCCGCCGCCGAGCACGTCCATGAGCAAACGGCCGTCGGGCTCGATAGAACGAACCTGATAGCCGATTTCATCCATGTGCGCGACGAAGACGAGTTTCGACGCACTCGAATTGGCCTTCGCGCTTCCCAGTTTCAAGACTAAATTGCCAGCCGCGTCTGTTACGGGTTTGGCCCAACTCGGCAATAATTTTTTCACCTGTTCGCGAACAACCTCTTCGTGCCCGCTCGCTCCGTAGGTTTCGGTAAGTTCCCGTAGATCACTAAGGGTCATGCCATGGGAGCTCGCGAACCCGCCTTCAAATTGCGGCACGTCCTTCCTCGCGATGTACTGGTAAAGAAGCGTTTGAAGCGCGGAAACGTCGGCTGTGCTGATGGTTTCTGCGGGCGTCACAGGATAGAGACTGGCTACACCCAAGTGCGCAAATCGAGGGGGCAACGGCGTCGCTTTCGCGTAACTTGTCATCGCCGGAGGCACGGCCGCTACCACCTGGATTCTCACATTATGGCTATCTCCGATTTTTTTGAGTTCCGCTGCAAGGCCGGAGAGCGCAGCAGAAGCATCGGAAACCCCGATCAAAACACCGCTGCCAGGTGTTATTGCTTCAATTGCTTCATGTCTCGTAGCCGGCGTGGGTTTTGACGCCTCAATGTGTGGCTGCATGATTCGCCCTACGTAAATGAGCTCATCGGGATGCAATTCATTCAGCAGTCGGTCGAGGCCGCGGCCTCCGGTCCATTGTTGGGTTGCAAACGCGATTGTAAGCGTTCCCGAAATATCTTTTTTGTGGTCCGAAAGGAGGCGCAACAGCTCAAGCATCACCGAGCGGCCAAAGCGATCGCCGGTTGCCGGACCGGCGATTTCATCGGTTCCAATAAACTGTGGATATTGCGGCAATGAGATCGGATCCAATACATCTACTCCTGCCGCGCGAACTTCCTCGGCGTTCGAAGCGCCGATGTCGACATACATATCGTCCGGGTGTGCCATCGTCGGCGCGTTCTGGCGAGCCGGTTGAAGATGAACGGAGAGACCGGAGAATACTCCGGCAATTAATTTTGCGTCGCGGGTCATTACCCAAACCGGTTGGGCCGCATGCAACAGGTCAAAAACCGCATTCGGGGCGCGTTGAGGAAGGCGCTGCACGCGAAGATAACCGTCCAACGTGATTTCACTGACTACGTATCCCGGTTGATCGATAGGCGTCACAATCAGCTGGTGGGGTGCGCCGCTTCCGAGCGTGACGTAAACGTTGCCAAGATTGTCGGTCTTTGGTGAAAAGCCTTTGATCGCGTTTCGTATTTCACTAGCCAACCGCTGTTCATACCCGCTTACCGCCGGTGTTTCTTCTCGGCCACTGTAGTACTGAGACATAGCCGGCTCGGCTGCACTGGCACACACGAATCCAATTATCACCAACGCGAGACGCCATTGTATTTTCATGAATACTCCCTCAAGCCGAACTGCATAGGGCGCCGGCAACGACCGCTGGCCCGCCTAGCGGCAAAGTGCTTCAATCAGAACTTCTTTCTTTTTCTCTGCGAGCTCCGACAGAGGCTGCAAGGACGCAAAATATCCGCTGAGCGCGGCTGCTGCCAAGAATGCAAAGCCTTCCGCAGGCAGCCACGGATTGCCGGACCATCGTGCGGTCGACAGCACCAATGCTGAAATTCCGCCAAGAACTATCTGGGCTCCGAACATAATCCACACCGATACGCCGGAATTTCTCTGCCCGCGCATGGTACCGAATTCCAGTTTGCGTGGAAAAGTCAGCGAAGCCCAATTGGCTATCGGCAATTGTCCGCTTACGGTAAAGATGAGCGCGAAGATGGTGGCAAATAGCGCTGGAACCGAGGGGGGACCGATCGCCCAGGCCAAGACCACGCCGCAAAGAGCAACTTCGAATCCAATCGTAGCCGCTGACACCAGGTTTTTTCCCGCGAAAATATCTGAAAATCTCAACGGCGCCGAGAAGTAGGTTTGAATTCCTCGGCCCTCGTAAGCAAACGTATTGTAAGCGGGACCCATCATGACCAAGATGGTGTAGGCCATCATGGCGGGGAAGAACAGGTCGGCATTCAATCCTCTACCGGCAATAATCGGATGCTTACCGCCAAACTGCGAACTGAACAACAGCATTTGCGCGGGAGGCAGCACCAGTAGAAAAAATGCAAAGCCATTTCGAACCAGATAAGAAAATTCCTTGCGCACCATGGGGCCGACCATCGCTGGCAAGAATCCTGGAGCGGTTCGTCCAGTGCTGATGATTTGTGGGATGGAACGCCAGCGGGCGGCGCGTGACGGAACTGCGCGACTGGGCGCCGGCGATTCGCTTAATTCTTCGCCCCGATACTGCGCCGCGTACCTTTGCCACAGTAATGCGGAGAATATGAAGACAAATCCTACCAATCCCGACAACCCAATGGCGATATCCACAAAATCGTGGCGTACCGCTCCGGAGACAACACGTGCAGACAGCGAGGGCGGGAAAGGAGCAAGGTATTTGACTATTCCGAAGAAAGGGGCTGGATTCGGATTTGTTTTCACGTATTGACGCTGAATCGGCGTGATGAATTGCATGGAAAACATCAACAGAATGAAGATGCCAAGAAATATTTCACGCGATCGCCTTCTCGCCAGGAGTTTTTCGAGCCAGGAGCCGATCAATCGTTCCACGGTAACGTTCAATAAAATGATCAATATGGCTACGACCAGCATGATCGGCAAAACACTCGGCTTTGCCACCGTGGCGCCCGCAGTCATAAGTAAAAGCCAACAAATGCACGCAAGCGCAGGGAAGTTGGCCAAACCATACGCCAGGCCAATCAGATAAAACGCGCTGGCACTAAACGGAAAGCGCAACAGCGTTCGAAACTCAAAGCTTGAGCCAAAACCCGCCGCGAAAATGGGAATTACCTGCCAGAAAATAAAAATAGCCCAGAAGGGCGCCGCCAGCCATGGCAGCCTCCCGGCGGACACCAATGAATATCCTGCAAAATAAAACGCGAAGCATGGCCCAATTATCAGGATCAAGGCAAGCAATGAAACAAATCCCATTCCAATCAAATCGAGAACATTATTTTTTTTGCGCAGACCATTGACGAGCATGCGCCAGCGCAGTCCAGCCACCAGCCGGATTTGCTCAGCGAGACTAATGGGGCCGGCTAGGTCAGCCATGAAAGCTCATCGACTGGAGGTTCCATACCTGGCTGTCCGCCATGCTGACCAACGATGGATAGAAAAATTTGCTCCAATGTGACCTTGGCGCCTTCATCGCCTGGAACGCCCGCGCGTAATTCCTCGAGCGACCCCTGGGCCACCAAACGGCCCTTGTTAATGATGGCCACGTGACTACACAAACGCTCCACGATTTCCATCACGTGGGAGGTTAGAAAAATTGTCACGCCGCGCTCCGTCATTCTTCCCAAGAGCGATTTCAACGCGCCCGCGGCCAGTGCGTCCACGCCTTCAAACGGCTCATCCAGAAACAAAACGCGCGGTCCGTGAATCACCGCGGCGGCCAGCGCAAGTTTTTTCTGCATTCCGTGAGAGTAGTCCACGATCATAGTTTTGGGCCGGTCCGCCAGCTGCATAAACTCGAGCAACTCATCGGCGCGCCGGTCTGTAGTTTGCTGGTCCAGGCCGTACATGCGTCCCACGAATCGCAGATAATCCGTGCCGGTCAAGCGGTCAAATAATCCCATGCCTTCCGGCACCACGCCGATCTGGCGTTTTACTTCCACGGGGTGGGTGGCAAAATCAATGCCCAGGACTTCGACTCGCCCGGAACTAGGCGCCAACAACCCAGTCAGCATCTTGATGGTGGTGGATTTTCCTGCGCCATTCGGCCCCAGAAAGCCAAAAAACTGTCCGGCGGTCACTTGCAGATCCATAGCGTCTACGGCAACAAGATTTCCAAAACGCCTGGTGAGCTTTTCCGTGCGAATTGCGACATCCGTCATGAATTCTCCGTTTGCGCTCAGAAAAACTCTAGCACGACTGCGGGGAACACATCGAAGCGGTCCAATGCCGTGTTGTGAAGATGTTCGCCTAGCTCGGAACGATCAGGGAAGAATCTGGAAACGATGGGACTAGACTTTGTTGGTTAAGGTGGACCTGGGAGTCGCGCTCGGGAGTTGTATGTCCTTGGAAGGTAACACCGGCAAAAGGGCCGCCAGTTCTACACGAAACACCGCGCCGCCGCGCTCTCCGTTGTAGCAAGAAATTTTGCCGCCGTGCTCCTGCATAATGCCGAAGCAGATGCTCAACCCAAGTCCCGTGCCTCTTCCTACCGGCTTGGTGGTGTAAAAAGGATCAAAAACTCTGTCGGGTTCCTTGATGCCTGGACCGGCATCCGTAAATAGCACCACTACACTGCCACGATTTCGCATGGTCTTAATGGTCAACACGCCGCCAGCGGCTTCCATCGCATCGACGGCGTTACTAATGATATTAAAGAAGACCTGTATCAGTTGATTCCCATCGCCGCGCACGCTCGGAAGCACTGACTCAAGGTGCAATTCGATTTTGATATTGGGATTGTGCAGATCGAGTGTCCGTAGCTGCACGGCATTGGTGACCACGGTATTGATATCGAGGAGCGAGCGTTCCACCGGCACTTGCCGCGCGAAGCTCAATAAATTCCCCACCAGTGTTTTGGTTCGCCGCGCCTGGTCGCGAATCTTACTGGCAGTACTTCTGGCTTTCTCGGAAAGGGTGGGATCATCGGCCAACAAATCCGAGAAACCGAGAATGGCCGTGAGCGGGTTGTTAATCTCATGGGCTGCGCCTGCCGCCAATTGCCCCAAGGACGCCAACTTTTCCGATTGCACGATCTGCGTCTGCAGCTTCCGCAGATTATTTACAGACATTTCCGCTTCTGCGAGGAGCCGCACGCGATCGGCGTCCGCCAGGTGGGTGCGCAAGAAGACCAATAATGCGAGAGGAATTGCGGCAATGAACGTAACCATCAGGCGGAAATCTCTAACCGCTGGGTCGTCGTTGGAATATTTCACCGTGTAGATAGCGAATAGGGGCAGCGAGATCACCGCGGCCATGGCCATTCGCGCCGCCCACACGCTTTCGCCCCGCGAGGATTCGACGCTGGATTCGTCCACGCCCTGAAAGGGCGCNTCCAGCGCTTCGCGCTTTTCGTAAGCGATTAATCCCGCCAGTGCAAACCACAGGAATGACGAAATCAGCGGCAGGTCATAGAGACTGCCGGTGTAATACTCTCCTTTGTCGCTGGCCACGTTGAGCGCCAACGAAGCCAGCGTATAAAGCGTTGCTCCACCGAACAGGTGGGCATAAATGGTTTTCCATGGTCCCGCGGTACGCGTCCACAATACGCCGAGAGAAAGGACCAGAACCATGTTTTGAACATTTGTAACCACGTTATAGGTGTGGTTGTACGGCCCCAGCGATGGTGCTGCGTACATCCAGGGTAGGACGGTGTAGGCGTATAAAAAGGTCCACCACACGATTAACAGCACAAAATCCAGGTAGCCGAACCGTAAGCGAAGCTCTTCCAGTCTGCGATGCGGGCGCAGTGCCAGCGCCGCCATCATTGGAATGCCTCGCAAGAAAAAAACAATATCGCCTGCATACATGCTGGGCAGTGCACGGTGCAGGTAAACCTCGTAGTACGTCCACGCGAACTGACCAGTCATCCATAGCGTGCAGCCCAGGGCCAAAAGCATCCAGAAAGCGTTGCGCCGCCATACCGGAGTTCCCGCGTTTGCAAGCAACCCCGCGTTGGCTATAAGAGGCACAAGGCACTGCACCAAATTTCCGAAGGTGGAGAGAGATTGATTTCCGTGGGGAAGCGAGAATGAAACGGTGGCGTATATAGTTAGCAGAATTAGCCACGCGCCCACGAACCACACGATTTTCTTGGAAGGAGACATCTCTAGTTAGTACTTCCAGTCTACGGAATCGCGCCCATCCCGCACACCGCGATTCGCTCTCGCATAGGCCTAACGATTAATGATTAGCGCGCGCGGTAGGTCACTTAGACTGAGGGTACGAAGAGAAGCCGCCGCGGGCTTAAGTAGAAGTGAGGAACTAAACGGCCTATTGTTCTGTCTGCGATGCGCTCAGTAGCTTGTGGTCAGAGGTTCGTTTAAACGGCGCGCTTCTGACGCTAGTGGCCGACCGACCTCTTCGGGAGCTCCCCCGTTTTGCGAAAGGAGCTCGTTTATGTTTGTGCGGCCCACTATTTTTTAGGCGCGATAAGGCGCTTCTTAACACGCCTTCCATCTGCCAGCCGAGCTGCTTGAGCAGGGCTTTCGCTTTTACTGCTGAGGAAGCAGCAGTTGCGTAAAGCCGGTGGTGTTGACGTCGCGGAATAATGGTGTTCGCGGCGGCAAAAGTTGCGGTTGCAGGAACTCCGCGTCGAAGGTGTAGTTGCGGGTTGGCGGGCTGTATACCGTGGTGCAGCACTTGAACACGCCTGTCGCCTGATGACTTGTATAGAGGCTGATCAGCGAACCTTCGTAATTCAAGTTCTGACCACCCCAATTTTCGATGTAGCGAAGGAAATTATGCACGCCTCCATCGGTCCCAAAGTCCTGGCCAGTGCCGGCAGGTTGAATGAAAGAAAGACCCTTGCCAGCCACGATGGCAGTACGGTACCAGGTGGTGGACGCCGTGCGGTTCGCCAAGCTAAAGGGCGTCGTGAAGGAATTCACGTCGTTCCAATTGTTGGACAACAAGGTGACCGCATCTCCCACGATGGAAACGGCGACATGAGGGTCATTCCACCCGTTGCCGGCAGAGTTGGAGTTGAAGTCACCTTGGACATAGATCGGATTCTCGGCAGCGATAGTCAGACCGCAATTGACTGTGCCGGGGCAGGCGCCCGTCGGTAACAAGCTGCCGTTCACTAGTTTCATGGCACGGCGGAAAAAGAAGGTTGGGTTTTCTCTGGCTTCGTTGGCGTGAATAATGTAAACACCGGGCCAGATTGGAGAGCCAGAAGTATTGTTGGCCACGTTGCAACCGACATAAGGCGCAAATACGTTAGCCCCGACGCCTGCAGTTACCTGCGTGCCCAGATTCTTTGCATTTGCGAACGGGCTATATCCGCCAGTCCACGGTGTGCCACCCAGATACTTCGCTGGTTGAGCTGCTAACAGTTCCTGGCCTGGATCCTGGCCGTACTTAAAGAGAACGCCGGCACCAAGGGTATCCAAGTCTTCGGCAGGCTCTACTGCCAGGTCCGGACAACCGGTCGCACTTGCGCTGTTCACGAAATCTTCGAATCCGTATTCTCCGGTTTCATTCTGAGAAAAGGACAACGGAGGCCATGGACCCGGCAAGGTCGGTCCATTTACCCAATTTCCACGGCGGTCGGAAAAATACAGAGTGTAGTCGTTAGGTGCTGTTATTGGATCGTACGAATTGTGGCCACTGCCCACGATAGCTCCGGAGAGCCACCTCGACAAGTTTCGGGCGTCGATTTCCACGTAATGCATCACTCCGCCGGGAGTGACCATCTGACTGTAATTTATGGTATTCGCACCGGCACCGATGCTGCCGGCCGGAGAGGTATCACGTAGGGTGCCCTCACGAGTGTCAAATAACACCATGGGCCAAAAATCATTGCCAACGGTATAGGCGATATTGCCGCCGATGATGCCGCAAGGAGTTGTGGGCGGTATCCCAGGGTTGTCACGTATCCGTTCAAGGCGAATAATCGAGTTGGGAAACGGTTCAGCGCAAACGGTGCTCTGCGAGGGCATTTGTGCACCGGGCAACGCGGGAAGTATGCTGTGCGATAAGGCTGCCACGGGATTAATATTTCTGCCGACGTAGCCCAGTCCGAGTACTTCCAACGTTACATCCTGCCAATTTCCGCAGGGCGTTCCCTGCGAGGTCTGCACCTCGATCTTCAAGAAGCCAGGGGTGGTGGCCGTGTTGGCTGCCACCCAGTAACCATCGCCCGCAGGCGCCGACTGCGAGGACGGCACGTATGCGGCTCCAGCTCCAGAGGTGGCGAGGGGTACCAAGTTCAACCCCAGCTTTCCTCTCAGATAGGTGATCTGTGGGTCGCCAGAGGCTTGCAGAGCAGCGGCCGTCTGCGCCAGTTTGCGCAATTCGAAGGGCTGAGTGGTCGGGTCCACGCATGACATGTTCATGATGTCGGCAGGGTTATCTGATAACAAAATGTGCACGCTGGCTTGGGCGAAATAGCGTTGTTGAGTGACGATGGCAGGTTCGCCACTAGGCGGCCTGCGAATAATGTCTACGGGCTTGGTATTGGTTCCGAGCGTGACGATGCCCAGGTTCAATGGCTTTGCGCCGCTGACGATGTTGCTGTTGTAATAGCCCTGCGAAATTGTGGGCCAATTGGTATTGGCGGTGGCGACGGCTGGCGGTGGAGGCCAGTTTGTTACGCTTCCTTCGTTATACGCCAGCGCTCTATACGACGAGCTTCCCGGGGAGGTCGTTACGTTCACGATACCGCCGTATGACCCCGTGTTTGTTGGGAACAAATTCGACAAGTTCGTGCGAACCACGTCTTTTACCACCGTGACTTTGTCGGAAAAGCTGAGCGTCGCGCCCGCAGCTAGAAACAGGTTTCCGTTGGTGTGAGTGCGGCCGTTAAAATTGAAATTCGGGCCAGGAAAGAAGCTGCAATCACCGTCACAAAATACTCCGAATTGAAACATCGGAATTCCGACGGTCTGAGTGGTGCGCTGCAGTTTTACTTCCGTTCCCGCCGCAGTGCGGGCCGTGACGGTCAAGGTGTACGGCGTGGCCAAGGCGGTCATGCCCTGATAGGGTGACGTGCCGGACTTGATGGTGGTGATGTTTGCAACCGGCGCACCTGGCTCGCCCGGGTAATGCAATTCGTAGCCAGTTGTCCCATCGAACTTAAGGTATTGGATACCGTAAAGACTTGGTGGCGCCGCTGCGATGGTCGCAAGTTGGGCGGCCGTAGGAGCATAGTTCTTATTGAACAAGGTGCCCAGGTCGGCGGTGATCTTTTCCATACCGGCCTCGGAAGCATAAAAGGACCGGCTATAGTCGTTATTGAGCCCGCTCATTTTTTGCCCTTGGGTAATAAGCAGCACGAAACCAATGAGCAGGCTGGACATCAACAGCATCAACAGAATAGTGGTGAGCAGGGCGATGCCGGCCTCACGTCTCAATGGCGTTTTTGGGGCTCTCATCGTCGTTCTCCTATTTAAACTGGTTGACGTAGGCCATGCTGCGGAGGCAAACCTGCGTCTGCAAACTGTTGCGGATATATGCGGGTTTCGATCTGCCGTTGGCCGAAGGGTTATCCGAGCGTGCGCCCAAGTAGACATTCACGGAACGAATTTGGTTTTCGGAGTAACCGGCGGGTACCGTCGATTGATTTGCCAGCACCGTGCTGCCATTTACGTAGTTATACGTAAACTGCAGATTTTCGATGGTCTCTCCCACCGCAACGCCGGGATTGAAGTTGGTCCTGCGGATCAGCCGCACGTGGCCTGGATTAGTCACATCGTCCAAGTAGTAACTGATCATCCAGATTCGCGTAGCGGTGGTCGGCGGATACGTGTTGTTATAAACCTTATTACCGGACGAATTGGTGGTGTAATTCTGTAGCTGAATCAAAGTGCCAGCCGGTCTACCTGTGCCGTTCAGGTTGTAGGCATCCCCAGCGGCCAAGCCGCTGGCAAATGTCAAGGTTTGGCCGGACACCGCAGTCACAGTCTGGATGGCGTTGCCATTCGCATTGCTGAACATAATCAAATCGCCTGGGTTAATAGGAACAATTGCGGTGCCGAGGTCAGTGCAATTGACTTTTCCCAGATACATTGTGGTTTTGTCGAAGACCACGGTCTGTCCGTTGGCACTGATCGATCCCGCGCAACCAGGATCGGCTCCGAGCGGCGCCTGAGTAATAGCCTTGTTGTCGAGACCCAGCGTGTTGTCCACGTACAACATGGTGATCAGGTCGGTGCGAGTCACAGAGGTTGCATCTGGACTGCTAATAGAGTTTTCTAAAGCTTCGCCAGGCTCCACCGCCATCAGCGTGGTATTGCAAACTGGGAATGCCAGTCCGCTGGCAGTCAGGGTCGGCCGGTTCAGCGCGGAGACGCCAGTTACGCATGCCCCGGAGGCCGCACCGGTATTCGGAATGGATATGCCGCCGACAGGAATTCCAGTACCTGCCTGGATCAGGTCCTGTTGGATGAAGTTGAGGCCCGCGCGCATGTTATCGGAGATGTCCGATTTCAAGGAAACCTGTTGATTGGTGTACGCGGAATCTCGAAACGCAGATACCGTCGCCGCCAGCGCGACCAGCGCGACGCCCATGGCAACCATCATTTCTACTAGAGTGAATCCTGATTGTCTTTTCATAGCCGAAGGCTCCTGCGTTCCTTGTGCGCGATTCCTATGAGAATGACGAGATGTAGCTGATTAGGGTGTAGGTGCGCGTCATCTTCCCGACGTGATAGTTGATGGTTACGGTGATGCTGCGAACATTCGGCTCATTGTTTCCGGCGGTATCCAAAACTGGTTCAATATCTATCGTGCGAGTCATCCAGGGGTTCAGGTCCACGGTTTTGTCCGTGGTTGTGCCGATCTGTCCGCCCGAATTCGGCCCGACGACGATTACTTCGTTGGGCGAACCCGTGTCGCTGACAGTGCCCACCAGCCCGTCCGTACCCGGTTGCAGCATGGCCTGCGGACCCGGAAGAAATACGCCTCCGGAAGAGGTGTTTTGGATTTGCGCCCAGGTGAGGGTGTCGTTATCGCGCGCGGTGAAAATGACCTCGACCGCTTGCTCGGCTTTCTTCTCCGCCACGTAGTCGAACTGCGTCAGGCTAGCGAAATAAATTCCCTGGGCATAGACAGCGGCGAGGGACAATACTCCGAATGAAAGTATTACGATGGAGATCAATGCCTCGATCATCGTGAATCCGCTTTGCTGGCCAATGGCCCTTCGTCGGCGATTCATCGCTTCGCTCCTTACTCTATCCATTGCGTACCGTTCCATGAATAACTGCGAACTCGCCCCGTAGCCCCCAAGACCGTGACCGCGCGGGCTGTGGAAGTCTTCGGAGGGATGCCCATAAAAATTGACGCGTTGACTGGATTACTGTTGCCGATCAGATTCATGGCTGCCAGCGAGCTGGTGCCGACCAGCGCGCCTGAGGTTGTGAACATCACGCCCCATGCGCCACCGCCAGAAGGCTGCGCCAAATTGATCGCTTGTGTATTTCCGAATGCCATCGGGGTATCGGGCAAGCCAGGGAAAAGACAAAACTGCGCGGTGTTGGTGACGCCGTGATCGGCACTGTTCAAAAAAACCGGCGCAATGGGATTTCCGGGAGCTTCGCCGGGCAGGTATTGCACCGTCACTTGAATTTGGTTCGGCGGTGTAAAGTCGACGCGCACGTTGCGGCGCTTGGAGGTCGCTAATTGCCGGGCCATGCGCAACTGCGTTACCACCAGATCACGCGCCACGTTGGCCTTATACCCACGCTGCGAGCTGTCCGTCAGCATGACAGCTACTCCCATCAGGATAAAAGCGACGAACACAACGATAAGCATTTCAATGAGTGAAAATCCTGATTGAGACTTCATGCGTCGCTTCATCATCAAAGACTCCAAATCTAACGAAAAAATCTGGACAACTCGGCGGTCTAGGACAGTCGCAAGTACGAGCCTAGACACAGTGTCAAGCGAGCGAGGTATGCCGGGCCGGAAGTCTGCTGGCCAGAAGACGCCGTGACAAACAGCTCACGGTTATCTTGCTGAGCTTGACTGGCAGACCGATAAGTGCGGAAAGTGTTCATAATTTGCGTATCAGCTAAGGCCGGCTCGACAAGTAATTGTCGCAACCATCACGAGGTCTATAACTTTGAGCCCTCTGACGCCGCCCTTGAGAACCAGGGTGCCTGCGGCGTTTTCGGAAACGACACACACTCACGATCTCCGTCATAAATAGCACGCTGATTTCACGCTCCACAACTGACCGAAAGTACAGATTCCGTCCATCGGAAAAAACCGCCCCCGCTTCCTAGAAGGCCAGTTACTAACGTTTACGGGCCGATATGTTGGAGAGGGTTGTTTTTTTTGCCTGTCAAAAACGGTACAAGGCCCATTGGTTGAAGGGAATAGAACTAAGCGGGGATTGTCTTCGCGTAGTCAACAACAGACCAGACACACGGACCGCCGAGTCAAATTGAGGGAATTTGGTTCTATTCGCGTTAGTACTTTCGATGCCGCCATTTCAAGACCATTCACCGTTAGCCACTGGCGGAGCGGAGTAATTTGTGAAATGCAATCCACTGGGCGGCGCTGCTTCTTTGATCTTGAATGTTTACTGTAAACTTCGACGGATGAGAGCGACGTTAAAATGGGACTTATGTTGGCGGAACAGGACTGTTTGCCAAGGACCGATTCTGATCCGTGTCACCAGAAAAACGAATCCTGGACACGCAGGGAATAGCCTTCTATTGGAATTTGGCGCACGAGGCGCGGGCCGCGCTGAAATTCTGAGCGGCCTGACGCAGGGGTTACCAATGTGTCCGGGCCGGACCTTCGTCGCGATGGCGGAGGAGGAGAGATTCGAACTTAGCTAGTCTAGAGGGGGGCACTCGTTGGAACGCAGTGGTTTGCGACACACGAAGCCTTCAAAACACGAGCTTTGCAATTTCTCGCGTCAAACGGGCCTGATAGCGGTTCCTAATTAGGTCATTTTTTGTAGCAAAGGTAGCAAAGGAAGGATGCTCGCCGGTCGAGGGGATTCTACGAAATGATTTTGATTTGACCGTCTTAACCTGAAGAACCGCGTGCGTTAAGGAAGTTCGAAACCTGGAAGCCGCAATGCCTTACGGTCGAATGTCAGCGTGGAGGAACAGCCCACCCTGGCACCTAGTGCTGCGATTACGGCGTCGGCGAACGAGCCCTGTCCTTGCTTCAGCGCGATTATGGCGGTGAAAACCTCTTGCTCGTTCTCAACAACGAGCACATCTATTTGCAACATGCGTTCGACAGCGCCGACAATTTCGTGGGGTTTTAGCCCATAGGCACGCTCAAGGACCCATACGGTCTCGACCATCGCGACAATGCTGACGAAGCCGGGCTTTTCCTCAGTTAGCCGCCGCTCGACTATTTCCCTTGCCTTCGACGACTGTATTGGATCGTCTTGGGCGAGGTAGCGAACGAGAATGTTCGTGTCGAGCCCGATCATCGGCGTCCCGCTCGTGGCGCGACACCACCAGCACCTTCAGCAGCAGCCTCGGTCATCTCATCGATCGTCACAGGCCGCCGACGTCTGGATTTGATGATGCCTCGTAGAGCCGCCGGAGAGAGTTTCGGCAGGAGAACCACGCTGCCATCGGGATGCACAAAGAACTTGACCCGATCTCCGGGTTTCAACCCTAGATGTTCGCGAATAGCCTTCGGGATTGTAGCCTGACCCTTGACGGTAATAGCTGACTCCATCGCGCGCCTCCATTACATTTGTATAAATGTAATACCATAAAGCGCGCGTGATGTCAAAATGGAGAGTTGCGTCAACTCTATGCATGCAGCTCACGGACGGAAGCGAAAGATCGAGAGACACGACGACCGGTGAGCGGCCTGACACATGGGTAACAGTTTGCACCGGACAGGTTGAGCGGCCCGACACATGAGTGACAGTT
>JGI12053J15887_10000290_pt1 | contig 19538 bp, 18 predicted proteins | sample MedBloCAOM1_O3_FD_15887 | JGI IMG/M metagenome (IMG submission 15887)
CCGGCCTTCTCGATACAGGCCGCGATTGCCTCCGAATCGGTTGCGATCACGACCGGGCCGAGCTGGGCGGTCTGCGCCCGCCGCATGACGTGAACGATCATCGGTTCGCCCGCGATATCGGCGAGCGGTTTGCCAGGAAGCCGTTGCGAAGCCATCCGGGCTGGAATGAGAATGAGAACGTCGGCCATCGCTCTGCCTTGGCGGTCCGTCCGGGCCGCTCCGGCCCGCGCCAAAATGCATCGTGGGTTGGCCGGTTATACGGGTTGCCAGAGGCGAGGCAAACCGGCTATTTGTGCGCCGCCGCAACCTGCGGGGGCCGCTGGAGCGCGGTCAGTAAAAGTGGGGCTTCCGGTGTTGCTTGCGAACGCGCCCCAACAGCCAGACGTCAGCGCGGCTGACCGGTGCCCGATAGCCGGAAAGCGCGTGCCGCCCTCGATCCACTTCCTTCCGCGCGAGCCTTGAGGCGATGGACTCCTTCGAACTGAACAAAATTCTCGGTGCGGTTCTGGCCACGTGCCTGGGCGTGTTGTCGATCAACATCGCCGCCGGCGCCATCTTCGCGCCTGGGAAGCTGGCCAAGCCCGGCTACGAAATCGCCGTTCCGGAGCAGGCTCCGAGCGGGGCAGCCAAACCGGCGGAGGACAAGCAGGAGCCGATCGAGCAACTGCTCGCCAAGGCCGAGGTTGGCCGGGGCGAGAACTCGGCCAAGAAATGCGCCGCCTGCCACACCTTCACCAAGGGCGGGCGCCCCCTCGTGGGTCCCAACTTGTGGGGCGTTGTCGGGCGCCCGAAGGCCTCGGAGGCCGGCTTCAACTATTCAGGCGCGCTGAAGGCCAAGGGCGGCAACTGGACGATCGATGACCTCAACCAGTTCATCAACAATCCGCGCGGCTATGTTCCGGGCACCAACATGACCTTCGCTGGCATTTCCCGCGGGTCAGAGCGCGCCGACGTCATCGCATACCTCAACACCCTGTCCGACAATCCTGCGCCGCTTCCCAAAGCGGCGGAGGCTACGGGTGCTCCGAAGGCGCAGTGATCCCCGATCCTTCGTCCGGGTGGTCCCCACCGGCCGTGATGTGCGTCGGCCGCAATTCTGACGGCTCAGTCGGCTGGTGTCCCGATTCCGACGTTTGCATGCCCTTGCACCCTCTGATGCGAGCTTCGGAATCAAAGTGACACTAGCAACTTTATGATTCTAGTACGGTCTTTGGATTTGAAGTTCCTAAACAAGCTCGCGGCTAAATAGTAGGAACTTCAAATCCGCCGCACTAGGCAGCGTCAGTCGCGCGGAGCGCGCACTTTAAGTTNTTGTAATGAACGCGCGCGGGTGCGCGGGTTCCGTGGCGTAGGCGCTGTCGCAGTCCTAGCTATAAAGTGATGGTGGTCGCGCACATGTCAGTGTCCAGCCATCCAAAATGGGACATAATCCCGCGAACACGTGCGTAATCTGGACTTATGGCTCCGGAGGTTTCCTTGCGCCTGACCCGTCGATCCGTCGTTCGCACCGGCATTCTCACAGCCCTTTCCCCCGTCCTTGGCAGCGTTGGAGTGCCGTTCCTCGGCAGTGCAGCGCGTGCGCAAGAACCCAGCCCCGCAGTGAATGCCGGACGCGATTGGAAACATGGGCTGTCGCTGTTCGGGCAACTCAAATATCCGCCCGGCTTCAAGCACTTCGACTACGTTAATCCTCGGGCGCCCAAGGGCGGCGCCGTGCGTATGGTCGCGTTCGGCACTTTCGACAACTTCAACGAAGTCGTTTCGGGCCTGAAGGGCTCGATCGCCATGGGCGTCGGAATGATCTCCGACACCTTGGCGGTGTCATCGCTCGACGAAGTCTCGACCGACTATGGGCTCATTGCCGAATCGGTCAGCCATCCGCCGGACTTTGCGTCGGCGAGCTTCCGCTTGCGCCCCGCAGCGCGCTATCACGACGGCAAGCCAGTCACGGTCGACGACGTGATCTTCTCCATGGAGGCGTTCAAGAAGTACAGCCCGATGATGGCGGCGTACTATCGCCACGTGGTGAAAGTCGAGCAGACCGGCGAGCGCGAAGTCACCTTCGTGTTCGATGCGCCGGGTAACCGCGAAATGCCGGTGATCCTGGGTCAGCTCAACGTGCTGCCCAAGCATTGGTGGGAGGGGACCGACGCCGCGGGCAAGAAGCGCGACGTCGGGACTACCACGCTCGAGCCGCCGCTCGGCAACGGCGCTTACCGCATCAAGGAGTTCGTGGCCGGCCGCACCGTCGTCTACGAGCGGGTGAAGGACTACTGGGGCAAGGACCTCAACGTCAATATCGGTCGCGATAATTTCGATGAGATGCGGTTCGAATATTTTCGCGACCAGACGGTCGCCATCGAGGCGTTCAAGGCCGACCATGTCGACTGGCGCACCGAGAACAGCGCCAAGAACTGGGCGACCGCCTACGATTTCCCCGCCGTCAAGGACAAGCGCGTCCTGCTCGAGGAATTCCCGATACGCGACAGGGGGATCATGCAGGGGTTTGCGTTCAACACCCGGCGCGACAAGTTCAAGGATCCGCGGGTGCGGCGCGCGTTCAACTTCGCCTTCGACTTCGAGGAGATGAACAAGCAGATCTTCTTCGGCCAGTACACGCGCATCAACAGCTATTTCGATGGCACCGAACTAGCCTCGTCCGGTCTGCCGCAAGGGCAGGAGCTCGAAATTCTGGAAACGGTGCGCGAAAAGGTGCCGCCGGAAGTGTTCACTGCGCCCTACACCAATCCGGTCGGCGGCAACCCGGAAAACGTGCGCGCCAATCTGCGCGAGGGAATGCGGCTCCTGAAGGAGGCCGGCTACGAAGTGCGCAACCAGAAGCAGGTCAATATCAAGACCGGAGAGATACTGAGCGCCGAGATTCTCGCGCAGACGGCCGATCCTGGCGCGGAGCGCATCATCCTGTTCTACAAGCCCTCGCTCGATCGTCTCGGCATCAATGTCAATGTGCGAAGTGTTGACGACATCCAATACGAGAACCGGCTGCGCAACTGGGATTTCGACATCATCATCGCCTCATGGCCGGAATCTCTGTCACCGGGCAATGAGCAGCGCGACTTCTGGGGTTCCCCCGCTGCGGATACGCCCGGATCGCGCAATTACATCGGCATCAAGAACCCTGCAGTCGATGCGCTGATCGAACGGGTGATCTTCGCCAAGGATCGGGCCGAGCTTGTCGCCGTCACCAAGGCGCTCGACCGCGTCCTTCTCTGGAACAACTACGTCGTGCCGCAATTCACTTATGGCAAGAGCCGCACGGCACGCTGGGACCGGTTCGGCCGACCGGATCCGCTGCCGAAATATGCCTCGGCGGCGTTCCCGACGGTGTGGTGGTGGGATGCCGAAAGGGCGACCAGGACCGGGACCCGGCAGTGACCGATTTCCGCGATGTGACTCGCCGCGAGACGCTCGTTATCGCCGCCGGCGCGCTCGCATCAGCGATGGTGCGGCCCGCGCTGGCGCAGGAAGGCCCCGAGCGGCACGGCATGTCGGCGTTCGGCGACCTCAAATACCCTGCCGATTTCAAGCATTTCGACTACATCGATCCGAATGCGCCCAAGGGCGGCGCGTTTTCCCATATCGGACCGACCCGCGCCTTCAATCAGAACTTTCTCACCTTCAACTCGCTCAACAGCTTCATCCTCAAGGGTGACGGCGCGCAAGGCATGGAGCGTACCTTCGCCAGCCTGATGGCGCGCGCCGAGGATGAGCCGGATGCCATGTATGGGCTCGCCGCGGGCGCGGTGCAGATATCGGAGGATGGGCTCACCTACCGCTTCCTCATGCGGCCCGGTATCACCTTCCACGACGGCAGCGCGCTCACCGCCCACGACGTCGCGTTCTCGCTGAAGATTCTCAAGGACAAGGGTCACCCGATCGTCCAGCAGTTGCTGCGCGATTTCGCCGGGGCGAACGCCCTTGATGACTCTGCACTGCTGGTTCGGTTTGCGCTGAACCGGGCCCGTGACGTGCCGCTGTTCGTCGCTTCGCTGCCGATCTTCTCCCGCACCTATTACTCCGGCCGTCCGTTCGATGAGACCACGCTCGAAGCGCCGCTGGGCTGCGGTCCCTATAAGGTCGGAAGGTTCGATGCCGGGCGTTATATCGAATACGAGCGCGTCAAGAACTGGTGGGGCGCCAATCTGCCCGTGTCGCGCGGAACCAACAATTTCGACGTCGTCAGGTACGAGTTCTACCGCGACCGCGATGTCGCCTTCGAAGGGTTCACCAGCAAAAGTTATCTGTTCCGCGAGGAGTTCACCTCGCGAATCTGGGCGACGCGCTACGACTTTCCGGCGATGCGGGACGGACGCGTCAAGCGCGATGTCATTCGCGACGACACGCCCTCTGGCGCACAAGGCTGGTTCTTCAATACGCGACGCGAAAAGCTCCAGGACAAGCGCCTGCGTGAGGCCTTCATCTACGCCTTCGACTTCGAATGGACCAACAAGACCATTATGTACGGGTCCTATGATCGGACCCATTCCGTCTTCCAGAACTCCCCCATGATGGCCATGGGCAAGCCGGACGCGGACGAATTGGCGCTGCTCGAACCGTTCCGCGGCAAGGTTCCCGACGAGGTGTTCGGTGAACCATTCGTGCCGCCGGTCTCCGACGGATCGGGTCAGGACCGCGCGCTCCTGCGCAAGGCCAGCGCGCTGTTGCAGGACGCCGGCTTCGTGATCAAGGACGGCAAGCGCGTGACCTCGCAGGGCGAACGGATCAGCGTCGAATTCTTGCTCGATGAGCCTTCGTTCCAGCCGCATCACATGCCGTTCATCAAGAATCTCGGCACGCTGGGGATCGAGGCGACTTTGCGCATCGTCGATCCCGTGCAGTATCGTAAGCGGGTGGACGATTTCGACTTCGACCTGGCGATACAGCGCTTCAGTTTTTCGAGCACCCCCGGCGATTCGCTGCGCAGCTTTTTTTCCTCCCAGGCCGCGGCGCTGAAGGGCTCGCAGAATCTTGCAGGTATTTCGGATCCGGTCATCGATGTGCTGATCGAACGCGTCGTCGCCGCCAACGACCGGACCAGTCTGGTGACCGCCTGCAAGGTGCTCGACCGGGTGATCCGCACCGGCCGTTATTGGGTCCCCCACTGGTACAAGGCGTCTCACTGGCTCGCCTATTGGGACATGTTCGGCCGGCCACCGGCAAAACCGCGCTACGCGCGAGGCATCCCCGAGACCTGGTGGTATGATCGCGACAAAGCTGCGAAGCTCGAGCAGCGGGGATAGAGTGTGATCGGTTACCCGATGAGCACGCACTTGTACATCGAGCGCCAAGGAACGTCCTCTAGCGCGGACGCGGCTACGATATGAGCGCGTACATCATCCGGCGCATTCTGTTCATGATCCCGACGCTGCTCGGCATCATGCTGGTCTCGTTCGTGGTTGTGCAGTTCGCACCGGGCGGGCCGGTCGAGCGCGTGATCGCCCAGCTCTCGGGCTCGGATACTGGCGCCACCTCGCGCATTTCGGGCTCGCCCGGCGGCGACCTCGGCATGCGCGGACAACCGGGAGGCGCCTCAGGCATCGACGCGGCGAACTCCAAATATCGTGGCGCCCAGGGGCTCGACCCCGAATTCATCAAGAGCCTGGAGAAGCAGTTCGGCTTTGATAAGCCGGCCTACGAGCGCTTCTTCCTGATGCTGTGGAACTATGCGCGGTTCGATTTCGGCAAGAGTTATTTTCGCGACACGACCGTTCTGCAACTGATCAAGGAAAAACTGCCGGTCTCTATTTCGCTCGGTATCTGGCTGACGCTTCTGACCTATCTGATCTCGATCCCGCTCGGCATCCGCAAGGCGATCAAGGACGGCTCGCAGTTCGACGTCTGGACGTCGGGCGCCATCATCATCGGCTATGCGATCCCGGGATTTCTGTTTGCGATTCTGCTTATCATTCTGTTCGCCGGCGGCTCGTTCTTCAATCTTTTTCCGTTGCGCGGTCTGACTTCCGACAACTGGGAGCAATTGTCATTGTCCGGAAAGGCGCTCGATTACTTCTGGCATCTCGTGTTGCCGATCACGTCCATGGGGCTGGCCGCATTCGCCACCATGACGCTGCTCACCAAGAACTCGTTTCTCGACGAAATCCGCAAGCAGTATGTGCTCACGGCTCGTGCCAAGGGTTGCACCGAGCGCCAGGTTCTCTACGGCCACGTGTTCCGCAACGCCATGCTGATCGTGATTGCCGGCTTTCCCGGCGCATTCGTGCACGCCTTTTTCTCCGGGTCGCTGCTGATCGAGACGATCTTCTCGCTCGACGGCATCGGCCTCCTCGGGTTCGAGAGCGTGCTCAACCGCGACTATGCCGTGGTGTTTGCCACGCTTTACATCATGTCGCTGGTCGGGTTGTTAGTGAACCTGATCTCCGACCTCACCTACACCTGGGTTGATCCGCGCATCGACTTCGAAACGCGGGAGGTGTGAGGTGGACGACCGCACGACTATCACGGTCCCGGAGACGACGGCGCAGACGCCGATGGGGCTCGGCGTCCTCCCGGAGCGACATCGTCTTGCGATTTCGCCGCTCAACCGCCGGCGCTGGCTGAGCTTCAAGGCGAACCGGCGCGGCTACGTCGCCTTTTGGATCTTTATGGTGCTATTCGTGATCTCGCTGTTCGCCGAATTCATTGCCAACGACAAGCCGTTTTACGTCAGCTTCGATGGGAAGTCCTATTTTCCCGCCGTGGTCACTTATCCCGAAACGGCGTTTGGCGGCGATTTCGAGACCGCCGCCGATTACCGCGATCCGTACCTGCAGAAACTCATCGCCGAAAAGGGCGGCTATATGCTGTGGCCGCCGATCCGCTATTCGTACAACACGCACAATCTCGACCTGCCCACACCCGCGCCATCGAAGCCGACCTGGCTCTTGACGGAGGAGCAATGCAAATCGGTGGTCGAACGCAAGGGCCTCTCCGGCTGCAGCGACCTCGAATACAACTGGCTGGGCACCGACGACCAGGGCCGCGACGTGGTGGCGCGTCTCATCTACGGGTTTCGCCTGTCGGTGCTGTTCGGATTGGCGCTCACCATCATTTCCTCGGTCGTCGGCGTTGCCGCCGGCGCCGTGCAGGGCTATTTCGGCGGCTGGACCGATCTGCTGTTCCAGCGTTTCATCGAAATCTGGACCTCGATTCCGTCGCTCTATCTTCTGCTGATCATCTCCTCGGTGCTGGTGCCCGGCTTTTTCGTGCTGCTCGGAATCCTCTTGCTGTTCTCGTGGGTGTCGCTGGTCGGGCTGGTCCGCGCCGAGTTCCTGCGCGGGCGCAATTTCGAATATATTCAGGCCGCGCGCGCGCTCGGCGTGTCGAACCGCACCATCATGTTCCGGCACCTGCTGCCCAACGCGATGGTTGCCACCATGACGTTCCTGCCGTTCATTCTGTCTTCGTCGGTAATGACGCTCACCGCGCTCGACTTCCTGGGCTTTGGCCTGCCGCCGGGATCGCCCTCGCTCGGCGAAATGCTGTCCCAGGCGAAAGCCAACATTCAGGCACCCTGGCTTGGCATCTCCGGCTTCCTGACGGTCGCGACCATGCTCTCGCTTCTGATCTTCATCGGCGAAGCGGTGCGCGACGCCTTCGATCCGCGCAAGACGTTCGGATGAGCGCGATGGAGGCAAGTTATCAAAAGCTGCTCGAGATCGCGGACCTCTCCGTCGCCTTCCGTCAGGGCTCGCGCGAGATGCTCGCAGTCGACCATGTCTCCTTCGAGATCAAGAAAGGTGAGACTGTCGCGCTGGTCGGCGAGTCGGGCTCGGGCAAATCAGTCACCGCGCTGTCGGTGTTGAAGCTGCTGCCTTATCCCTCCGCGCACCATCCGTCCGGATCGATCCGTTTCAAGGGCCAGGAGCTTTTGGGCTTGCCGGAAGACAAGATCCGGCACGTGCGCGGCAATGACATCACCATCATTTTCCAGGAGCCGATGACCTCGCTCAATCCGCTCCACACGATCGAGAAGCAGATCGGCGAGATCCTGTTGTTGCATCAGGGCCTGACCGGCGAGGCCGCGCGTGCGCGCACGCTCGAGCTCCTGACCCAGGTCGGCATCCCCGAGGCCGAGACCCGGCTCGCCAGCTATCCGCACCAGTTGTCCGGCGGCCAGCGCCAGCGTGTGATGATCGCCATGGCGCTTGCCAACGAGCCCGATCTTCTCATTGCCGACGAGCCGACGACCGCGCTGGATGTGACCGTGCAGGCGCAGATCCTCAGCCTCCTGAAGGAACTCCAGCGCCGTCTCGGCATGGCGATGCTCTTCATCACCCACGATCTCGGCATCGTGCGCAAGCTCGCCGACACGGTGTGCGTGATGAAGGAGGGCAAGATCGTCGAGACGGGACCGGTCGAACGGGTCTTTACTGCGCCGGAGCACCCTTACACCCGCGCGCTCCTGGCCGCTGAGCCGAAGCCCGATCCCGCGCCGATCAACGCCGACGCTCCGGTGGTGGTCGAGACCAAGGACCTCAAGGTCTGGTTCCCGATCAAGCGCGGCGTGATGCGCCGGGTCGTCGGCCACATCAAGGCGGTGGACGGGGTGAGCATCGCGGTACGTCAGGGCGAGACACTCGGCATCGTCGGCGAATCCGGCTCCGGCAAGACGACGCTGGGGCTGGCCATTCTGCGGCTGGTCTCGTCGGACGGGCCAATCGTTTTCCTCGGGAGCACGATCGCCGGTCTGACGTTCCGGCAGATGCGGCCGTTCCGCCTCCACATGCAGATCGTGTTCCAAGACCCCTACGGCTCGCTCTCGCCGCGCATGTCGGTATCCGACATCATCGAGGAAGGTCTGTGGGTGCATCATCCGAAGCTGACGCGAGCGCAGCGCGAGGAGCGCGTGGTGCAGGCGCTGCGCGACGTCGGGCTCGATCCGGAGACCCGCTTTCGCTACCCGCATGAATTCTCCGGCGGCCAGCGGCAGCGCATCGCGGTTGCCCGCGCCATCGTGCTGGAGCCCACATTTGTCATGCTCGACGAGCCCACGAGCGCGCTGGACATGCTCATCCAGGCCCAGATCGTCGAGCTTTTGCGCGCGTTGCAGAAGCGGCGCAACCTCACCTACATGTTCATCTCCCACGACTTGCGCGTGGTCGCGGCGCTCGCGAGCCGGCTCGTCGTCATGCGTCACGGCAAGGTGGTGGAGGAGGGGGCCGCCGCCGAGCTTTTCGCCCGTCCCAGGAGCGACTACACGCGCGCGCTGTTGGCTGCCGCCTTCAATTTGGAGACTGCGCCCGTGGGCGTGGTGGCGCAGTAAGGACGCCGCGATGACGCGGCTCACGCAAACTGCAGACGATCCGATTACCGATGATCGCGCGGACGTCGTGATCTCCGGCTGCGAGGTGCTCGCGGAGGGTTTCCGCCGCTATGAGCGATTGCGCGTTACCCGCAGCAACGAGAATGCGCCGCAGCCGCTCGACGTCCTGCGCTCCGGCCCGGCGGCGGCGGTGTTGCCGGTCGACCTCGGCCGCGACGAGGTCGTGCTGCTGCGGCAGTTTCGCCTCGCTGCTCATCTCGCAAATGGGAACGGCAATCTTGTCGAAATCGTCGCCGGTCACGTCGAGGCGAACGAACAGCCCGCCGAGACTGCGCGCCGCGAATGCGTCGAGGAAATCGGCGTGGCACCGGGCCTGCTGGTTGAATTGTTCACCTATTTGACCTCGCCCGGCATCTGCGACGAGGAGATCACCATGTTCCTCGGTGTCGTCGACGCCTCGCGTGTGCCGGAGCGGGCGGGCGCCGCTGCCGAGCACGAAGAGACCGCGCCGATGCGCGTCCCGATCGATACTGCGCTGGCCGCGCTTGCCACCCGCACAGTTCGCAACGGCCCGCTGATCATCGCGCTGCAATGGCTCGCGCTCAACCGCGGGCGACTGAGCGAGATCGTGCGCACGAGCTCCATCACACGCTGATGGGCGCGATCCTTCTCGCCGTCACGGGGCTCGATCCGAAACCCTGGGAGGAGCGTTTCCGAACGCTTGCTCCTCGGCGCGACATCAGGGTGTGGCCGGAGCGCGTCGGCGAGCCCGGCGAGATCGCTTACGCTTGCGTCTGGCATGCGCCGCATGGGCTGCTCGCGCGCTTTGTGCATCTCAAGGTAGTCTTTTCGCTCGGGGCGGGTGTCGATCATATCGTCGATGATCCGCACCTGCCGGATGTGCCAGTCCTGCGGATCGTCGATGCAGACCTCACCATGCGGATGACGGAGTACGTAGTGCTGCATGTGCTGATGCATCACCGCCACCAGCGCCTTTACGACGCCCAGCAACGCGAGCACGTTTGGCGCGAGCACGAACAATCAGCGGCGAACGAGGTGACGGTTGGCGTCATGGGCCTCGGCGTGCTCGGCCGCGACGCGGCATCGGCGCTGCGTCGGCTGGGCTTTCGCGTAGCCGGCTGGAGCCGGACGCCGAAGTCGCTGGCCGACGTGGAAACGTTTCACGGGGAGGGCGGGCTCGATGCCTTTCTTCGGCGCACCGAGATACTGGTGTGTCTGTTGCCGGCGACGGCTGCGACGCAAGGAGTGCTCAGCCTCGCACTCCTGCGCAAGCTCCGACGTGACGGCGCGGCGGGCGGCGCGTACTTGATCAATGCCGGGCGCGGCGCGCTGCAAGTGGATGCGGATATCCTGGCCGCGCTGGAGGAAGGATCGCTTGCGGGCGCCACGCTCGACGTTTTTCCAATCGAACCGCTACCGGCGACGAGCCTGCTCTGGACGCATCCGAAGGTGACGATCACGCCGCACAATGCTGCGGCTTCGGATCCGCGCGCGCTGGTCGCGAATATCCTGCGCCGGATCGAACGCTTCGACGCCGGTTTGCCGCTTGAGCACGCGCTCGACCGGGCCGCGGGCTATTAGACCAGGCGCCCGCTATTCCACGACGTCAAGCTTGACCTTGGCGACGCCGCGCCCGGAAATTCCCAGCGTTTCGGCAGCAGAAGACGAGACGTCGACGATGCGTCCGGGAACGAACGGACCGCGGTCATTGACCCGAACCGTCACAGACCGGCCGGTGGTAACGTCCGTGACTCGCACGCGCGTGCCGAACGGCAATGTGCGGTGCGCGGCAGTCAATTCGCCCGGATTGAACTTTTCGCCGCTCGCGGTCCGCGATTGATGCCCATAAAAGCTGGCAAGCCCATACGATCCATCCGTCGTCTCGGCTGCCCGCTTGTCGGTTTTGTCGCTCGCCGATGAGGCATGCTTTTTTGCGGCGGCCTGTCTGTTGGTATCAAATGATGAAGGTCTGTCGGCGACGACAGGGGCCTGGGCACAGGCTGCCACCGTCGCCACGGTCAGGGCAACGGCCAGCCCCCGCAGAACGCGCCCGATGCCGGCGCGCGAGACCTTGGGCTGACCGGGACAGATCCGATCTGCGCCTATGCCGAGGCCAGAGCCTCCGTAGCAACTGATGAAAGACAAGTCTGCACTCCCCACCGGTGTCCGCTCCGGTTTGAGAGTGGAACCATGGCCCGATGACGGCAAAACCCATGGCAGTCACGACAATCAATTTGGATGTGACTATTTCGCCACACATAGTTAGCAAAACCTTTGGTCAAGCCCTAGGCGGTTCACACCGCTGCAAGTTTCGCGCTGCTGGTTTTACCGGAAGACGGTGCACCTGAGGGGCCAGATCGTCCCGCGCCGCCGATCCGTGCCATGCGGTCGAGGTACCTGCTCGGCGTTGTCAGGCAGCCCCTTCTCCGCGCGCGGCTACGACCTGGTCCGGTCGGATCAGAACCCAGCCGGTCCCGCGCATACGATAGCGGTGGCGCACCTCGCGCTTGGGATCGACCTGCGGATCGATACGGAGGGTCTGCAGCCGATCACCCGTTGCTTCGGTGGTGCCGCCTGCCGCGATCGCGTGATGCGCATCTTCGAACAGCAGGAGGGTGTGGCGCAACTCCGAGAGACGCGGCCATAACGGCGTTGGTCGGCCCGGGGCGGGATCGACCAGCATCGCGTCGCGCGCCCGCGCGAGCGTGGTTGCCATAACGGCCGCGCGCGGGAGACGTCTGCGCTGGTCTAACCGAGCGGCGAGGGCCGCTTGAGGCGGCGCACGCTGGTCAGTTCGCTGCCGGCTGCTCGAATGCGCGCGATGGCCTGTGAGATGGGCTCGGAGACGACCGCCATATGGAAGGCATTGGCGTGAATGAGCGTCGTCTGATCGCGCACGATGGCGACGTGGCCTTTCCAGAACAGAAGGTCGCCGCGCCGCAGCGTGGAAATGTCCGGCGAGGACGCAATCAATGTCCCGAGCGCGTGCTCCTGCATGTCGCTATCACGCGGGCAGGGCGCTCCGCAGGCGGTTAGCGCAACCTGCACCAACCCCGAACAGTCGATGCCGAAATTGGTCTTTCCGCCCCACAGATAGGGGGCGCCCAGGAAGCGTTCGGCGACCGCGACAAAATCGGTTTCGTTACTGTCGAGCGGAATCAGGTGGCGCGCCGGCACATACCCGCCTGAAGCGATGACCTCGAACGGCGGCTCGCTGCGGGCGATGGCGAGCCGGCATCCAAGCGCCAGCGCCTCGATCGGGGGAAGCTTGATCGAGGGGCCGACGAACACCAGCGTGCGCAGTGCGGCGACCTTGTGGGTCGGCGCGGAGCCGGGATCGCGAAGGGCGCCGGCGGGAAGAAAACCCACATAGCCATCGGACTCGAGCTGGCCCCAGGCCCAGCCTTCCTCGGTGGTCTCGTACACCGTCACGCGCTCGCCCTTGAGCGCTTCGGTGTCGAGCGGAGCGTCCGGCGAGGGGGCATGGCGCAGGGGGGCCGTCGGGTCCCTCACCTCGTAGACGCGGCCATCGCCGGGTCGCGCGACCACGGGCGGTTGTCCGCCCAGCCCCGGCCGCACCGGGGTGACGCGCGGGTCGAAGGCTGCGGCTCCGCCCGGCGCGGATCGTTCAGCCATAGCGCGACACCAACAGCGCGTAGAGCGCACGCGCTGCTTGGCACTCGCCGCCTTCGGGCCGGCCGGGCTTCGTCGTCAGGTTCCAGGCGTAGATATCACAATGCAGCCACGCCTTAGCTTGCGAGACGAAGCGGCGCAGGAACAGCGCGGCGGTGATCGACCCGCCGAAGCCGCCGGAAGCGACGTTGTTGATATCGGCCACCTTCGAATCGAGGAGTTGTTCATAGGGCCGCCAGAGTGGCATCCGCCATAGCGGATCGTTCTCGCTTGTCGCGCACTCGGCGAGCGCTGCAGCCAGTTCATCGTCGTCGGTGTAGATCGGCGGGATTTCGGTCCCCAGCGCGACGCGGGCGGCGCCGGTGAGCGTTGCCATGTCGGCGATCAATTCCGGCTTCTCCTGATCGGCGAGCGCGATCGCGTCGGCGAGGATCAGACGGCCTTCGGCATCGGTGTTGCCGATCTCGACGGTGAGGCCGTTGCGCGAGCGATAGATGTCGCGCGGGCGGAAGGCCGAGCCGGAGATCGCGTTCTCGACCGCGGGAATGAGCACGCGCAGTCGGATCTTCGTGCCCCGGTCCATCAGCATGTGCGCAAGCGCAAGCATGCATGCCGCCCCGCCCATGTCCTTCTTCATGTTGAGCATGCCGCTCTCGGGCTTGATATCGAGGCCGCCGGTGTCGAAGCACACGCCCTTGCCGACCAGGGTGATCTTGGGGTGGCTCGGATCGCCCCAAGTGACGTCGATCAGGCGGGGCGCACGCGCGGCTGCGCGCCCGACCGCGTGAATGAGCGGGAAGTTCTCCTTGAGGAGGTCGTCTCCGACGATCGAGCGCACGTCTGCGCCGTGGCGATGCGCGAGAGTGCGCGCGGCCTCTTCGAGTTCCGGCGGACCCATGTCGTTCGCCGGCGTGTTGATGAAGTCGCGCGCGAGGAAGACGCCGTCGACGATGCGGGAGAGATCCTCGCCATCAACGTTGCCGGGCAATTCCAGCTGCAGCTCTTTCGCGTCCTGCTTACGGTAGCGCGTGAAGCGATACGCGCCCAGCGCGAAGGCGAGCGCCGCGAGCTTCGAATCGTGAGGGGCATTGGCGAAGCGATAGGCGCCGGCCGGCAACAAGCCGGACAGCGCTCCGGGCGCGAACAGATCCTTGTGGGCGGCGGCGGGGGCTTCGAGCGCGAACAGGACACCGGCAAGCCCGCCGTGCGCCGCCGGTAGGAGGAGGTGGCGGCCCGGCTTGGGTTCGAAGCCGGCGGCGTCCGCGAAGGCGCGCCCGCGTCCATCGAGATGCTCGCGCTGCTCACGCCAGTTCTCCGCGGTAACGAAGGTTACCGGGACCGTAGGTGCGGACTGGCCGCGTGGAAGAAACACCGGATGCATGGGAATACCGTTCATTAACGCGCTCCTGCTAGCACGCAGTGTGGCGTCGGTGAAGACGAGCGTTGGCAAGCAAGAATGGACGACCGTTAACGGCCGTTAACGGTTCCGCGGTTAACTTCTCGTTAAGGTTAACGCTTTATTGCCGAAGAGTGGGTGGGGGCCCAATGGGGCTGCAATGACTGGCTCGATCCGTTCCAAGAGGTGCGATTTTCTTCGCCGCTTTGCTCCGGTCGTAGTCGCTGCTGGGCTCGCGCTGACCCTTATGGGTTGCACGACCACGCAGCCGACCGAGCCGACGGGCGCGCTGGGCGTCGCTGCCGCAGCCGATGGCAGCGTCGATGGGCGGCGCTCGGCGGAAGCCTGGGGCGAGCGCTATCGCGCCAACCCGGTCGATCCGGAAGCGGCCATCAATTATGCGCGGGCGCTGCGTAGAAACGGCCAGCGCCCCCAGGCCGTGGCGGTGCTCGAACAGGCCGCGACGCAGAACCCCAAGCATAGAGGCGTGCTCGGCGCGTATGGCCGCGCGCTCGCCGACGACGGGCATTACAAGCAGGCGGTCGACGTGCTCGATCGCGCCCAGGCGCCGGGGCAACCTGACTGGCGCATCCTGTCGGTCCAAGGCGCTGCCCTCGATCAGATGGGGCGACACGAAGAAGCGCAACGTTACTACGGCACCGCGCTGAGGATCGCGCCGGACGAACCCTCGGTCTTGTCCAATCTTGGTCTCTCCTACGCGCTCTCCAAGGACCTCGTGCGGGCGGAAACGACGTTGCGGCGGGCGGCCGGACAGCCGCGCGTTGATCCGCGGGTACGGAAGAACCTCGCGCTCGTCGTAGGTCTGCAGGGACGCTCGTCCGAAGCGGAGGGCATCGCGCGCTCGGAGCTGCCTTCCGATGAGGCTACCACCCATGTCGCCTATCTCCGGCAGGTGCTGGCGCTGCAGAACGGCTGGAAGCAGTCCGGTGATGCCGGCAAGCCCCTCGTCAGGGCTGAGGGAAGCTGATCGCATCAACAACCGCTCCCGATTCGGCTGCGGGCGCACGTCCGGCGGCGGCGAATCCGAATGCGGTGATCAATGCGACGAGCAATGCGGTGCGAATCAGCGATGTGTCTCCCATTTGGCTCCCCCTTCGTCCCTTGGTTTAGCGCGGTCTGGCGCTGTAAAGGGACATCCCCGTTGCCGCCAATGGCATCGACCGTTCGGTCGGAAAGCGCCGTCTGAACGGGCGAAGCCGGATCCAAAGCCCGGCAATCGATGCGGAGATGCTGTCTGCCGCCGCCGCGACATTGACAATCATAAGCGTGGATTCGCTTTCACGTCAGTCAGTCGCTCGCGACCACACCGGGCCGCAACTGCCGATGACGCGCCGACCGGTGCGTCGTCGTACTGCTAATTTCAGCAGCGAAAGGTCAAGACATGGTTAATGCGGCGTATCTAAATCGAGTTAATTATTGGTAGCTCAATTCATATAGTGACGCGAAGCAGGAAGCGACGGGCTCTTGGGAGGGCGTTCGCGTTCGAGTTCCGTGCGTCAGCGTACGAGGGCGGCCGACCGCGCAGGCGTTCACATCCCGAACGCCATCCATGGCGTGTCCGGATAGATGGCGAGGGCCGCTGCGGCAAGCGCGATACCGTACGGCACTCCGCCTTCCTTGCGGTGCAGCCGTTGCACCCAGTCTTCGCTCGCAAGCCAGACCGGCAGCGGCGCGAGGCGGAACTGAAGCAGCAAAATGGTCAATGCACCGCCGAACACCGAGGCATAGATGACATAGGGTAGGAGATGATCGAAGCCGAGCCACAACGCCGTCGCCGCTGCGAGCTTGGCGTCGCCGCCACCGATCCAGCCGCGGGCAAAGAAGCCGAAGGCCAGGAGGAGAACGACGCCGCCAGCGCCGAGATGCAACAATATCTCCGTCGTGCTCATGCCGCCAAACACAGCCAATGCGAAGAAGCCCCCGGCAAGGATCAGGGACACCCGGTTGGAAATGGTCATGGTCAGGAGATCGCTCGAGGCAGCAAATGCCATCAGCGCTGGAAACAGCATCAGTTTGATCGCGTCGGCCACCATGATCGGCCTTTGTCGAGCGAATCGGCGTCACGCGAGGGTGCGAGCGCGCCAAGTTTAGATGGCGCTCCTTGCTGTTTGGTTAGCGGCGAGACGGCGGGGGAAAGCCGCCGTCTCGCGCGGGCTTGCAGAGCGTTTGTAAGGGGCGGGGATGGTGAGGTCCGAGCGCCTACTTGAATGCGCTCTGCACCGTCATGTTGAGCTTCGAGCCGAGGCCCTGCATGACCGCGATGATCGCGACCGAGATGCCGGCGGCAACCAGGCCGTATTCGACGGCGGTTGCGCCCGACTCATCTTTTGCAAAGCGCTTCAGGAGATTCGTCATGGTTGCCTCCGTAGGTCCACACTTGGCTGTCTGCGCGTGGTTCGGGGAGCCGTTATTGCCCGGCACTCCCGAACACGCAGGAACCATAGCCAGCCCTACGTTGCGAGGAAGTTAATATCCGCGAGTCGGCTTCAAGTTATGCGACTGCAATACAGTGTCGTTAACGATATATTTTCCCAGTTACTCTTTGGTTAACAATGAATTTTTCTACGGTTTTGACTTGACGATCTATATTGTTAATCCATTAAATCGCGATATAAACAAGTTATATCGCTCGGCCGGTCGTCGAATACAAGGCGGATGCTCTGTGTATTAAACAATGAACTCCAAGTGTATCCGGGAGCGGCGGCATTGGCGCCGACTTCATATCCAAACGTCTGGCGCGTTCGCGTGCTTACGGGATCGGCAACGCCGTCGTTGCTTTGATCTTCTCCATGGCAAAGCGCGAGGTCACGTTCTTGAGCGGCACGGCGGCGATCAGTCGCTTGTAGAACGTGTCGTAGCCCTGGATGTCGGGCACGACCACCCGCAGCATGTAGTCGACGTCGCCGGCCATGCGGTAAAATTCCATCACCTCGGACATGGCTCCGACCTCGGCGGCGAAGCCGTCGAGCCACTGCTGGGAGTGGTCGCCGGTCTCAATTGAAACGAAAACCGTGACACCGAGCCCGAGCTTATCCTGATCGACCAGGGCAACCCGCTTCTGAATCACGCCCTCGGCTTCCAACCGTTGAATGCGCTTCCAACACGGCGTGGAGGAGAGGCCGACCAGATTGCCGATCTCGGCGACCGAGTGCGAGGCGTCCTGTTGGAGGAGGGCGAGAATCTTGCGGTCGATGGCGTCCATGGCGTGGATTCCATTTCGGGAAATAAATGCTCGCGCCGCGTCAATAGAATTATTTCGTCGCGACGGGCGCTTTTTCAGCTCTATCTAGAAAACTATTCTATCGCAAGGGGGCGATCGAGGCTCCGGTTCGCACCGGGACGCAGGGAGAGCGGCAACCGATCCGTGCCTTTGCCGGCAACGGCACGCCGCCGTATCCTGTGGGTGAAAAAATCGGAGGACAACGCCATGCTGACACGACGCGCAATGCTGGGTCAGGTGAGTGCCGCCGCGAGCGCCGCCTGGGTGATGCGGGCAGGGGTCGCCGCAAGCGCCGCCGGCCGTACCGCAATCGATTTCGATGTCCCGCGCGGCGCCTGTGACTGTCACGTCCACGTGTTCGGCGATCCGGCCGCGTTTCCATTTGCAGAAAAGCGCATCTACACGCCGCCGCAGGCTTCGGTCGAGCAGTTGCTCGAGCTCCAGCGCGACCTTCACCTCGATCGCGTCGTGGTGGTGCAGCCGAGCGTCTACGGCACCGACAATGCCTGTACGCTCGACGCCGTGCGCCGGATGGGCGTGCGGGCGCGCGGCGTTGCGGTCATCGACAAAGCTATGTCGCGCAAGGCGCTGGAGGAGATGGCAGCCGCGGGCATTCGCGGCGTGCGGCTCAATCTCGAAACCAATACCGCGGGACGGTTCGATCCAGCCGATGCCAAAACCGTCCTCGACGCGACCGCCGAGCAAATCCGCGGGCTGGGCTGGCATGTCCAGATCTACACCCGCACCGCTGTGATCGCGGGGCTGAAGGATCACCTCGCGCAGATGCCATTCCCGGTTGTGGTCGACCATTTCGGCCGCGGCAATCCGGGACAAGGCCCGGGCCAACCGGATTTCGTTGCGCTGCTCGATCTGGTCAAATCCGGCCGTGTCTATGTGAAGGTCTCAGGCGCCTATCGCGTCTCGGAGCGGGCGCCGGATTTTGCCGATGTGACGGCGTTCGCGCAGGCGCTGGTCGCGGCCAATCCCGATCGGATTGTATGGGGCTCCGACTGGCCCCATCCGAATTCGGACGCCGGGCGTGGAAAGCCGTTGACCGAAATTTCCTCGCCGTTCCCGATCGACGATGGCCTGTTGCTCAACCAATTGCCGAAATGGGTATCGGATGCGGCGGTCCGCAAGAAGATCCTGGTCGACAATCCGGCGCGGCTCTATGGGTTCGAGGCGGTCGCAGGATAGGGCGTCGCGAGCAAGGCTTCCACCTCGGCGCGGTGCGGCGCCCCAGCGCTGCCGCCGAGGCGCGTACATTTGAGTCCCGCCGCGGCAGCGGCGAAGCGCATGGCTGCGATTTCGTCCTTACTCTCTGCAAGCGCCAGCGCGAAAGCGCCGTGGAAGATGTCGCCGGCGCCCAGGGTGTCGATCGCCTTCACCGCGAACACCGGGCTCCTGCGCAATGTTGTCGCCTCGCGCCAGAGCACGTCCTGCGCGCCCTGGGTCACGGCGAGAAATGATGGGGTGAGGTCGGCGATACGGGCGAGCGCCGCGGCGAGATCGTTGAGGCCTGTGGTAGCGCGCAGGCATTCGCTGGAAAACACCACATGCGTCGCAATCCGGAACAGGTCGTCGGAAATCTGCGTGGGTCGGTCGGCATCGAGCACCACGGGAAGGCCGCGCTCGCGCGCGGCCAGGCAGATCGGCCGCACGAAATCGGGAAAGCGATTGTCGGCAAGCACCGCGTCGACCGATGCCACCAAGCCGGCGGGGTCGCCGGGCACCACGGCCTCGAGGCGCTCATCGCGGTAGGTCACGATGACCCGATCGCCGCGCGCGTCGATGAAGATCGCTGACAGCGCGGTGGACACGCCTGCTACTCGCGGACAGCCGGTACAGTCGACGCCTTCGCGCGCGAGCGCGGCAAGCACATGGTCGCCGTTCGAATCTGCACCGGCGGGGCCGCCCAGCGGCCCGGCGAGCGCCGCCCGCCCGCCGAGCCGAGCGACCGCGAC
>JGI12053J15887_10000291_pt1 | contig 19510 bp, 18 predicted proteins | sample MedBloCAOM1_O3_FD_15887 | JGI IMG/M metagenome (IMG submission 15887)
GTTCGTGGCGAGTTCGCGTCCCCGATTCTTCTGCTATTCCTGTGCAAACATCGTATCGCAAGAACAAACGCGGTTTTCTTCGTCAAACGGGGTGGCGGCGGGAAATGTTTGTATACGCGAGGGAACGCCGTCCAAGCGTGTCCTTCCCTTTTCGTTGCTTTGAACCTAAAATGGTTTATGAGTAACCCGTGGGGCGGGGTGTTATAGAATGACTCGGTCGGTCTGTCGCTTCCCTGTAACCTACCTAGTAGTCTGAAACATTTTGGTCAGCTACGGCGTATGTAGAGTATATCCAAGGTTATAAAGTCTTTATGCCTGTCGGCGTGATGTGTCCGCGACGGCGGACCCTCGTAAGGATCGAACGATGAAGACCTGGCAAAAAGTGTCGCTTAGTGTCGGTGGTGTGGTGGTGCTTGGTGGCATTGTCTTGTTCAGCATCAACCAGGCCAATAAAGGTGTGGTCACTGTGCAGACCGCGAAAGTTGCCTCCCAGGACACCCTGATTTCCCAAGTTACGGCCTCCGGCGAGATCAAACCCACGACTTATACCAACGTGACCGCCCAGGGCTTTGGCAGAATTACGCAGATCCTGGTCAAGGAGGGCGACAAGATTAAGAAGGGCGACCGCCTGTTGCTACAAGAAGCTGTACAAGCCAATGCTGATGTACAAGCACAGTCCGCGGCTATCAATTCTTCCGAAATGGGAGTACAAGCGGCCGAAGCCAGTTTCCGCTCTGCCCAGGCTGATCTAACCCAACAACAGGCCAACCTCGAAAAGGCCAGGCTCGATTGGGAACGTGGACAAGGCTTGTTTAAGGACGGCTTGATTCCCAAGCAGGATTTCGACCAACGCAAAAATGCGTATGATGCGGCATTTGCTGCAGTCGACTCTTCCAAGGCCCGGGTCCAGTCTCTGAAAGCTCAATTGAATCAGACCCAGTCCATGGTGAACCAGAATAGGGCAGTGCTCGTCCGTACCAAGGACATCTTAAGCAAAACCGCCTACATCTCACCGATTAATGGAATTGTGAGCTATCTGCCTGTTCGGCTTGGCGAGTACGTTGTGCCTGGAATTCAGAATTCGAACGGAAGCTTCCTGATGACCTTGTCGGATATGTCCGTGGTCACTGCGGAAGTGAAAGTCGATGAGACGGACATCGTAAACGTAAGGACAGGGCAGGATGCTGATGTGACCATCGACGCCGTCCCGGGCAAAGTATTCAAAGGCAAAGTAACCGAAATTGGTTCTCAGGCTACGCTACGCAGCTCTGGTCTAGCTACCACGCAAAGTACCACCAGCACCCAGGAAGCCAAGGATTTCAAAGTAGTGGTCACGCTTGCCAACCCTCCGGACAATTTACGTCCGGGACTTTCCACCACCGCAAAAATAAAGACCGCCGAGAAGAAGAACGTTGTGGCCATTCCGATTCAAGCGCTGGCTGTGCGGACACGCAAGGACCTGGAACAAGCGGCTAAGGACGCCAGCAAGAATGGCAACTCCAGCGTTACCCTGGCCGCGCCTCCGCCGCCTGCACCCGGTGATCCCAAGAAGGAAGAAGTGCAGGGTGTGTTCGTGGTCAACGGTAAGAAGGCGGTATTTCGCCCCGTCGAGACGGGCATCAGCGGTGTGACCGACATCGAAATTACCAAGGGATTGAAGCCTGGCGACGAGATCGTGGTTGGCAGCTATAAGGCGCTGCGCACGCTGAAGCCAGCGTCGAGCGTCAAGGTGGATAACACACCTCCTAAGAAACCTGAAGAAGAAGGACAGAGTTAGGCTAGCGCGAGGAGATGCAAATGGCTGTTGAAGCAGCTTCCGTCGATTCGTACCGCGAAGACCTGGTGTCGTCTGGCGTTGTCATTAAGACGCAAGAGCTCGCCAAGGTCTACGAAATGGGCGCTGAGCAGGTGCATGCTTTGCGCGGCGTGGACGTGGAGATTCGCAAAGGCGAATACGTAGCGATCATGGGGCCGTCAGGATCCGGTAAATCCACGCTGATGAATTTGATCGGTTGCCTGGACTCACCAAGCTCCGGCAAATATTGGCTGGCCGGACGGCTGGTGAGCGACCTCGACGACGATGAGCTTGCCTATATCCGAAATAAGGAAATCGGCTTTGTGTTTCAAACTTTTAATCTCTTGCCGCGCGCCACGGCTCTTCATAATGTTGAGCTTCCGCTGATCTACAACGGCACGCCGTCGGAAGAACGCATTGAGAAAGCAAAAAAGGCCCTGGAGCGTGTGGACCTTGTGGATCGCATGCATCACAAGCCTAACGAACTTTCGGGCGGACAGCGGCAGCGTGTGGCCATCGCCCGGGCTCTGGTGAATTCGCCCTCCATTGTGCTGGCCGACGAACCTACTGGGAACCTCGACTCCAAAACCGGCGACGAAATTATGAATCTGTTTCGGAGCCTGCACGCGCAAGGCAATACCATTATTCTCGTCACTCACGAGCATGACATCGCGCAGCACGCCCATCGCATCATTTATATTCGCGACGGACGCATTGCTTCAGACGAAGCGGTGGTCAAAACGCAAACTGTAAGTATCTAGAATTTGCCGCTGAATCGCGCGTTTGGGGTTCGCGTGAATTTTTACAGCTCAAAACCTGAATCCCTCGGCAGACCCCACATCCACTTGGATTCTTATTGCATCGCGCTATCCTCGGGCGGGAACTTTCTGCGGCGCATGACGTACATTCATCCGTAATCACCTGTAAGACCAAGCGAGGACCCATGAAAGCAGTATTTGCCACCACAAGAATGCTGTTATTGTTCGTGCTGTCCGGTTTAGGAATTCTCCGAGTCGATGCTCAGACTGTTCCCGCCCTCGATAAAATCAGCTCCCAAACGGAACTGGACGCGGCCATCACCGCGCTGGATGCTGCTCTCTTCGACGCTTACAACCGGTGTGATTTGGATAAGTTTTCATCGTTTTTTGTGGATGACGTGGAGTTTTATCATGATCAGGGCGGTGTAACCCTGGGCAAAGCGAATTTAACCGAAAGCGTGAAAAAGAATATCTGTGGCAAAGTCACCCGCGAGCTTGTTCCAGGAACACTGCAGGTTTATCACATGAAAGGCTATGGCGCGGTCGAAATAGGAGTTCATCACTTTCATCACCCTGGAAATGACGACAAAGAGGGTGTTGGCGAGGGAAAGTTTATTCATTTGTGGCAATACAAAGACGCAGCATGGAAGATTACGCGAGTCATCAGCTACGATCATCACGCGGCCGCTAAATGACACCATCGCATTGGTCTTTTTGTTGACTGAGTAAGACAGCGAGTTTGTCGAATAAAGTCAGGCCACTGCGAAAACGCAATTCCTCATCCACAGCTTCAGACGGCCCTGAGCCCGGACCGCAACCCTTCCCACCAACGCAGCGGTCCACTTGGCCCTTCGCTGACTATCCGTACTATCATTGAAGGCTGCGAAGACGGTTATATCGGCACAGTGGCGTGAGGCATCTAATATTTGGCCGCTCTACTGACTGAAATCGAGTATGTTGGCAGCGAAACAAATGGCATCCACCACCGGCAAAACGCAGTTTTCGTATGCTCGCGTAGGAGAGTCGATTCTCGCGCGCATCGGCAACACCCCTCTGTTGCGACTCGTGAGTATCGGCCATGAATTTCAGAACGTAGAAATTTGCGGCAAGGCCGAATGGTTCAATCCCGGCGGTTCTGTGAAGGATCGCCCAGCTTTAGGGATGATCGATGCCGGCCTCAAAAGCGGGGCCTTAGTCGCAGGCAAAACCATTATTGATGCCACCAGCGGCAACACTGGCATTGCCTACGCCATGATCGGTGCAGCCCTGGGCTATCCCGTGACGCTCTGCCTCCCGGACAGCGCTTCACATGAGCGCAAGCGCATGCTTATTGCTTACGGGGCGGAGTTGGTGATGACGCCGGGCGATGAGGCTACCGACGGCGCCATTCGACGCGTGCACGAAATAGTCGCGGCCGACCCCGAAAAGTATTTTTATCCTGATCAGTACGGCAACCCGGCCAACTGGCAATCGCACTATTACGGCACCGCCAATGAAATTTGGGAACAAACCGCGGGGCGAGTTACTCATTTCGTGACGGGCCTCGGCACCAGCGGCACCTTTATAGGAGTAACTCGTCGGCTCAAAGAATTAAATCCCGCTGTTCGCTGTATCAGCTTGCAACCAGACGCCCCCTTCCACGGCCTGGAAGGATGGAAGCACATGGCCACGGCTTTGGTGCCGGCCATCTATGACGAAACTCTGGCAGATCAGAACATCGAGGTGGGCACGGAAGCCTCTTATCGCATGGTAAAAGTCGCGGCTCGAGAAGAGGGCATGCTGCTCAGCCCCAGTGCAGCGGCCGCACTTTTGGGTTGTTTGCATGTAGCTAAATCAATTCCCGCCGACCAACACGCCGTGATCGTTACGGTCTTCGCCGATTCCGCGGCAAAATATTTAAGCGAACGATTCTGGGATGAGGAGTAGTTCTCATGGCCAATCAAGCGCAACTAAAAATTAGTCCCGAACTTGCCGACAAGATTCGCGCTCACGGAGCGCAGACTTATCCGCANGAGTGTTGCGGCGCTCTTCTTGGCCGGGACACGGAAGTTGCTGATCGGCGAGTNTGTCGCGAGATTCATGCGCTACATCCGTTGGTAAATCGCCGTGATGATTCGCCCNACAATCGGTTCTCGGTTACTAGCCAGGACGTTCTTGACGCCGAAAAAGCAGCCCGCCAGCAAGGCTTGGAAGTCGTCGGGTGGTATCATTCGCATCCGGATCATCCGGCGCGTCCTAGCCAGTACGACCGCGATCATGCCTGGCCGTGGTACAGCTACATTATTGTGAGTGTGGCGAACAGGGTTCCCGAGGAAATGACCTCCTGGCGGCTAACGGACGACCGCAGTGAATTCGAAGGCGAAGAAATCGGCTTACAGCGGGTAGCTTCCTGATTTCGCTCATCCGCCAGTTTGTTTTATTGTCGAAAGAGGAGCTTAGATGTCTGTAAAAGTGATTATTCCCACGCCACTGCGCGTGTATGCGGGAAAGGCCGATTCGACTGAAGTTTCCGCCAAAACTGTCGGCGAAGCTCTCGGGCAATTGACCAGCAAGTTTGGTGATTTGCGCAAACATCTCTTCACTGAGGATGGCAAGTTACGTAGCTTTGTGAATGTGTATGTGAACGACGAAGATATTCGTTACTTGTCCAAGGAAAATACGCCAACTAAGGACGGGGACACGATCAGCATCGTCCCTTCTATCGCTGGCGGACTTCTTTAACGACGCGCACGCCATTCAGCGATCTCACGAGTTCATAACAATAAGAGCTACATAGAAATAAGAACGCATAACACTTTGGAAGAGGAAATAACAATGCCTACAAAAGTTCAGCCCATAACGTCTCAGCCGAGCACCGCCGAAAAGGCGACGACCTTGAGCAACGAAGAAATTCTCCGCTACAGCCGCCATCTGATCATGCCGGAAGTCGGCATGGAAGGTCAGCTGAAGCTGAAAAACGCCAAGGTCCTTTTGATTGGTACCGGCGGCCTCGGCGCGCCCCTGGGCTTGTATCTCGCGGCGGCTGGAGTAGGTCACCTCGGCCTGGTCGATTTCGACGTAGTGGACTTCACAAATCTTCAGCGCCAGGTAACTTTTGGTTCCGACGATATCGGCAAGCCGAAAACCGCAGCCGCGCAAGCTCGTCTCTCTAATCTCAATCCGGATATCGAGATTGAAACCTTCGAAACAAAACTGACCAGTGAGAACGCCCTGGAGCTCTTCAAGAATTTCGACATTATTGTTGATGGCACGGACAATTTTCCCACGCGCTATCTCGTAAACGACGCGTGCATCCTGCTCGGCAAGCCCAACGTGTACGGCTCCATCTTTAGATTCGAGGGCCAGGTCACCGTCTTCGGCATGCCTGATGGTCCGTGCTACCGCTGCTTGTATCCGGAACCGCCGCCTCCCGGCCTGGTGCCGTCGTGCGCGGAAGGCGGTGTGCTTGGTGTGCTGCCAGGCATTGTCGGCTCGATCCAGGCGATGGAAACCATCAAGCTCATCTTGGGCATAGGCGAAAGTCTGAAATGTCGATTGTTGCTCTTCGATGCCCTGGCTATGAAGTTTCGTGAATTGAAGTTGCGCAAGAATCTCAACTGCCCGGCGTGCGGCGATCATCCCACCATCACCAAGTTGATCGACTATTACGAATTTTGCGGTGTGCGTGGTGAAGAGGCGCCTGGTCCAGACGTGCAGGTTCCGGAAATTACCCCGCGCGATCTAAAGTCGCGACTTGACCGCGGCGATGACCTTTTTATTCTCGATGTGCGCGAGCCACATGAATTTCAGATTTGCAACCTCAACGGCCATTTGATTCCACTTGGCGAATTGCCGCGTCGCGTCCATGAGCTGGACTCTTCGAGAGAAATCGTGGCGCACTGCCGCAGCGGAAAGCGCTCCGCCGAGGCCGTCGATTTTTTGCGCAAGGCAGGATTCCGTAAGATACTTAATTTGAAGGGCGGCATTCTGGCCTGGTCCGACGAAGTGGATCCTTCCGTCCCGAAGTATTAATCACGTTGTTGACTGCGTACCGATCGTAGATTTTCGATAAATCTCAGGAGCGTAGATGGCGGGCACAAAAATCACTGTTAATAACAACGGATCGCTGCGTATCGAAGGCGATTTCGAACTGGTCGACCCCCAAGGCAAACCCTTCGGCTTGGGTGGCCGCACCACGGTGGGGCTGTGCCGATGCGGACGCTCCATGAATAAGCCCTTTTGCGACGGCACCCATAACGCCTGCGGGTTCGTAGACACGGTAACCGCGCGGGACCTGCCCCCTCCGAAGCCGAAAATCTAGCCCGTCTCTCCCTGCTCAGCTGGTGAGACTGTCTCACCTTGAGATACGCGTGAGTCCGTGTTGATACTGGCCCTGCGAACGGGTTAACCACAACGAAACATTAGAAATATCTGTTGCTCAGCCCCGTTATGCCCCTGTTTCCCGCGTCTCGCCCAAATTAGAACATTCCCATAATTCTGCACCTCGTCACTAAGCCCTTTAGTATCAAGTTTCTACAAGTGCAACTTTTCCCCCTCAAACGGGCACCCACTTGCATTCTTTAGGCAGTTGTCACGTTTTCTTAGGCATTTGGGGGCAATCGTGGGCGGTTGGGGCAAAATCGTCGGGTATTTACGGGCTGAACAGCCTGCCGACAATCGGCGTTCGCTGATTATCTTCAGCGCTAGCGTCATCGCCGTCGCGATTTTTCCGGCCTTGATGGTGGAGTTACGGCAAGCCAGTCTCGCCGGTTCCCCTCAAACCTATCTGTATCTCGAAGTTGGCGGAACGCTACTCAGCTTCTGCTACGCCGCCAACGCGTTAGTGCGCTTCCGGGGCACGCATGACCGAACCGCGCTCATCCTGGCTTTCGGATTTGTCCTTTCCGGCATTATCGAGACCGTGGGTTATTTTGGGCTGAATGAGGCTCTCGCTTCCGGCCACTTGCTTCTTTCGCGAGTTCCCACGGGCTGGATGGTCAGCCGCACTCTTCTAGCCATTCTCCTGCTCGCCGCCTTAGCTGTGGAGCGATACATGCCCACGGCCCGGCAGCCGAGCCGGGAAACCGCGGGTGCCCTGCTTGTCGTTGCCATCGCCGCTTACGTTACCAGCGCGGCATTCTTGGCTGCCCCTTCGGCACCGCTTGCGCAGCACGGCAGCGCTCTGTCTCGTCCATGGGACCTTTTCCCCTGCTGCTTATTCCTTTTCGCTGCCGTGTGCTTCTGGCATCGCCTCAAAAGCGACAAGAAATCTCAAACCGCTTCTTCCTTGTATGACTATTCGCTGTTCATCGTGGCCTCGCTCAATGTCGTTTGCCACGTTTCGGCTACCTTTTCTCGCCAGCTTTTCGATGGCCCCTTCTTCCTCGCTGAACTCAGCAAGACCACCAGCTACGTGGTGATGTTGGGAGGCGCTTTGTTGGATCAGGCGCGCTTGTTCGATCAAGTGCGTTCCATGGCGGTCACCGATCCACTCACCGGGCTAGCCAATTATCGCCGGCTCATCAGCGTCATCGAAGCGGAACTCGATCGCTCGCGCCGTACTCACCACCCTTTCAGCATTGTGCTGCTCGACATGGACGGTCTAAAAACAATCAACGATCGCTTCGGACATTTGACCGGGAGCCGCGCTCTAGTTCGACTGGGAAAAATTCTGCGCAATCACTCGCGGGCTATCGATACTGCCGCGCGCTATGGCGGAGACGAATTCGCGCTGATTTTGCCCGAGGCTGGCCGCGACATTGCCACTCGCGTTTTCACTCGCATTCGCGAACGCCTGTCCTCGGAAGAGGAAGCGCCATCGCTTTCCGCTAGCGCCGGCGTGGCTTGCTATCCGGAAGACGGCGACACTGCTGAAAAATTACTGGGCACGGCAGATCGCGCTTTGTATCGCATGAAAAATCACGGCAACAGTAATGTGCAAAATCTCACGCGCATTGCGGCGTGCTTGTGAGGATTATGGCCCCCCGCACACGGTCGTTCACGTATCACCGCGGAGAGCAGCGCATTCCCATGGAAGTTCCGGTGTTCCTGGATGGGCATCGTCGGCTGCCCGGAACCGAATCGACTTTTACAGAAAATGTAAGTGCGCGCGGCGCGCGAGTGGTCAGTATGCGCCGCTGGGAACAAGGCGAAAAGGTAACCTTCGCATCGCGCACTGGAGAGTTTCGTTCCTCGGCTCGAGTGGCCTACTGCCAACCTCTGCAAGGCGATGGCTTTGCCGTTGGGGTGGAGTTCCTCGAAGTCAAAGGACGATGGGTTGTTTAATTCTAAATACGCTTGACGTTTTCGGCAGGCGGATAGGAGGGGACCGCTGGAAAAAGGGAAAAACAGTAAACTAGCGCAAATTTTTACTGAGCTTTAAGCGTCGCGACGGTTACCAACGTCCGGCGCTTTTTGCTTTTTATGTAGTGTCCGAAGTTTATCGCGAGCAAACTTCGCAATAAACTTTCTTCATCTCTTCTGCCATATGATCACAGGAAAATATTCTTCCGATGCGCTCGCGGCCAGCCGCTCCCATAGCTCGTGCAAACCCCTTGTCTTGCAGTAGCCGTGTTACGGCCTTGACCAGACCCGCGACGCTACCTGGTTCCACTAATAGTCCACTTTTTTCGTTCTCAATAATTTCTCCAAACGCGCAACATTGAAACGCAATTGAGGGAACTTCATAACTCATCGCCGCCAACAAGGAAGTGCCCAGGCCTTCAAANGCCGACGGAAACAAGAACACATCCAAGGCCGGATAAACCGACTCGACGTCAGTGACAAATCCGGCAAAAATCACCGCTTNGCTCACTCCTAGTTCCTTAGCCAATCCTTCCAGCATTGGTCTGCTCGGGCCGTCACCTGCAAGCAATAACCGGCAGCCACGATATTCGTTGCGCAATTGGACAAGCGCTCGAATCAACAGTTCGTGCCCTTTGTCGGGAGACAAAACTCCCACAGATCCCAATAGCGGCGACTCTCTGGCTATTCTTGCATCGTCAGAGACGCCCGCGACACCCCAACGCATGCGAGCCAGATGCGGCGATTGAGGTCGCGGATTAGCAGGGACCTCCACGCCCTCATAGACGATGGAGATTTTTTCTTTCGGTGCGCCCGACTCCACTAGCCGCTCGGCAACCCATTGTGAAATCGCCACGATTCGCGCCGCAGCTTTGTAGCGCGCGCGGGCCAGCGGGCTTTTCGCCAGTGGATATCCGACGCGTCTCGAAATTACAAATGCTGCTCGACGATGCGCTCCGGCCAGCCATGCGGCCGTTACGGCATGCGCTTCATTGGCATGCACTACATCGAATGAGCCACGCTTTGTAAGCGCACGAATTTTCAACGCTGCAGAAATCCGTGCNGCGCGGGGCATAACGAAATGCACTTTCAAGCGCTTTCGTGCCGCGCGCTTACCTAAAGCGGAGCCTTTCACGGTNACCAGTTCNGCACAGTCGCCTCGCGCATTCAAAGCCTTCAGCAACAGCAGCGCCTGATTTTGACCGCCGCGCCATTCCGTTTCGAGATCCACAAGCAGAATGTTCACGAAGTGGGCCTGCGATCGCGTTCAAGCTTTTTTCTTTGGATCAGTTTTCCCAGCTTGGAGTACTTCAGGCGTACCGAACGCGCCGCCATTTTAGCGATAAGCGCCCCGCGATATCCGTCCAGGAAGCCACCGCGCAGGATAAAGGTGTAAAACCAACGCCACGGAGTGGCCAGCAGCACAGCGGTTCGCCAATACCGCTTGCCCTCCCAGTGCATCTGTTGAGCTGCGAGCTCCGCGTATTTCTCTACCTTCGCTTCGTGCTCCTGGAAAGTGCGCACTGTGTAGTGCAGCAAATCACCGTTGAGCCGGCCCGGCGGTCCAACAAAGCGCACCGATTCGTGAATGATGCCTGAAAATCGCGCTTCATCGCGATTGTAGAGCCGCCGCTGAAAATCTGGATACCAGCCGGAATGGTTGATCCAGGCTCCGAGGTACCACGTTTTTCTGGCTACTTCATAAACCGGAAATTTTGGCTCGGATTTTTTCCAGGCCAGCAAAGAGGTTTGCAGCGCGCTGCTTAACTCTTCGTCCGCATCCATCGAAAAGATCCACTCGTTTTGCGCGCACTCCGCGGCAAAGTTTTTTTGTTCGCCATAACTGGACCACTCACGGAAGTAGAGATTGGCGCCATGTTCTTGAGCCAATTCCTCCGTGCGATCAGTGCTGCCGGAATCCACGATCACAATTTCGTCGACTACCCCCGCCAGCGACGCCAGCGCGCGAGGCAGATTGTGCTCTTCATTATAAGTAATCAGGCAAGCAGAGATGCGGTTCATGAGCGGGCAGCCCCTACTGTGCTACGATTACCAATTCCAGACAAGTGAGGAAAACGTTCGTGCCGGATCATATTTCACGCAAAGAATTGAAGCATGACAAAATCAAAGAAACGCTGGAACATGGCGCGGAGGCCGTATATTCCCATAGCCAGCTCACATTGGCCGTTTTGCTGCTAGTGCTGGTGGCCGCCGCAGTCTACGGTGGCTGGCGAATTTACCACGATCGCAAAACTGCTGAGGCTAACGCAGCCTTCGATGCAGCGCAGAAAGTTTATAGCGCTCGTGTCGGNCCTCCAGCGCCTGGCCAGCCGGTTGACNCGAACGAGCTCACTTTTCCCGACGAAGCTACTCGCGCGCGGGAGGCTTCCCGGCGGTTTACCGAAGTGGCCAACAAATATTCCAGTACCAATCCGGGGAAGCTGGCGCGCTATTATGACGCGTTGTGTCTTGAGGATTTGGAGCAACACAATCAGGCGCTGGAGGAACTTAAGAAAGTCAGCCAGAGCGGCGACAAGGAACTTTCCGGCATGGCGCAATACCAGATCGCGATAATCAATGAACGCACTGGCAAACCAGATGAAGCCGTAACGATCTACCGCGCCTTGGCGGACAAGAAGTTGGTCTTCGTTCCCCGGCCTCTGGCACTGCTCGAACTCGCCAAGGTTTTACGGCAAAACAAGCCTCAGGAAGCCGTCGCCGTTTATCAACAAATCAAGCAGGAATTTCCCGATTCGACTATTTCGGAAGAAGCCGATCGTGGGCTAGGTACCCTGGCGCCAAAGTCCTGAAGTAAATTTCAGGGCTGATTTCATAATATTGTGAGATTCAGCCGAGCCTTCTAAAATCTTTAGATGAACAAACCACTCGCTACCTCTCACGCGGCGGAGCGTTCCATCAAAACCCAACACAGTCCGTCGCGGAGCGCGCCATGGGCGATGAACGTCCAGAATTCGCGCGGCCGTCGCTATGTCGAGCCCGCGCACACCTACCGCAGCGATTACGTTCGCGACCGCGATCGTATTGTTCACGCGCGCGCCTTCCGCCGCCTGGAAGCAAAAACCCAGGTTTTTACCATGCGTTTCTCCGATCATTTTCGGAATCGCTTGACGCACACGATCGAAGTTGCGCAAATCGCCCGTACCGTTGCGGACGCACTGGGATTGAACGCGGCACTGGTGGAGGCTCTCGCGCTTGTTCATGATATTGGCCATCCGCCATTCGGCCATGCCGGCGAACATAAACTCGACGAATTAATGCGCGCTCATGGTGGCAGCTTCAATCACAATCTGCATGCCCTCCGTATCGTCGAACATTTCGAACAACGCTATCTTGATTTCCCCGGCCTGAACCTAACGTTTGAAGTTAGAGAAGGTATCGTGAAGCATTCGCGCGACTACCGTCCTCAGGATTTCCCGGAACTGAGCGAATATCTTCTCGAATTGCGTCCCACGCTGGAGGCACAGCTTATCGATTGCGTGGACGAAATCGCTTACGACACGGCGGACCTGGATGACGCGCTCGAAGCCGGTCTTCTCGATGTCGCGGCTCTGTGCCGGGACGTTTCGTTTTTCGGGGCTAGGTATGCCGCGGTGGAAAAAGAGCACCCGTCCGCGCGTGACAAGTTGAAATTTAATGAAGCCTTGAAGCAGACTCTCAATTTTCTGGTCACCGATCTAATCGAATCGACGCAGCAGAGTGTTCGCGAGGCGGGTATTGGTGTTACGGAAGATATTCGCCGCGCACCGCAACGCCTCGCCGAATTTAGTAAACAGGGCTCAAAAGTCAGCGGCGACCTCAAGCGTTTTCTTTTCGCACATGTGTATAGTCATCCGGCAATTACGGAAGACCGCGACCGTTCGGTGCGCTGTCTGGAGCAGCTCTTTAAACACTACTATTCGTCGCCAGCATCGATGCCCGCGGCCTATGAAGAGGCCGCTACGCAGTCGCTTCGAGCAATTGTGGTTTGCGATTATATTGCCGGCATGACTGACCAGTTCCTGCTGCGTCAGCACCAGGAACAATTCGGTCTTGGCGATTTATAAAACGAATTGGAAATAAATTATCAGCCAGCGTGAAGTTGGCGGATGAGTGGTTCTATTCTGCGAAGGTGTTGCATGCGGAGATTTGACCGCTTTCGAAGCCTCTGCGGAACCACGACATCCTCTGCTCGGAGGTGCCGTGTGTAAACGTCTCCGGGACCACATGCCCGGTGGCCTGTTTCTGCAAGCGATCATCTCCGACCGCTGCCGCCGCGCCCAGGGCGGACTCGATGTCACCCTGTTCCAATAAGCCGCGCTGCTGCGTGTTTTGCGCCCAGATGCCCGCGAAGCAGTCCGCTTGCAATTCGAGTTTCACCGAAAGTTGATTCCTGGCTCGGGGATTTTGCTGCACCATCCGTTGTTCTTGACCCTCAATGCCCAAAATCTTCTGTACGTGATGTCCGATCTCGTGCGCCAGAACATAAGCTTCCGCAAACTCGCCGGGGGCCCCAAAACGCCGCTTCAACTCGTCGTAAAAACCCAAATCGATATAAACCTTCTCGTCCTGGGGACAATAAAAAGGTCCGGTCGCCGAATCCGCGCCCCCGCAACCAGACTGAATGGCATCGCGAAATAGCACCAACTTGGCGTGCCGATAAGGTTTGTTCGCTTGCTGGGGCAGGATAACTGACCAGGATTTCTGTGTGTCGTCCAGAACGAAAGACACAAACTGCACCAGCGGCTTTTCCGCCTGATCGCGTGGGGACGTGCCACGAGGCCGATTTGGATCGCTCACCGTCGAGGGAGCGGGTGAGCCTCCGCCACTAAGAAGGGCGAAAAAATTCGTTTTGAATACGAAACTCAGGATCAGCAGGATGATCGCGCCGCCAATGCCGATGTGCATCCCGCCAAATTGAAAACCGCCACCGCCGCCGGTATCGTCGCGGCGATCCTCGATATCCGGACTTTCGCCGCCGGGAGTCCACTTCATGACGATCTCCTTCTACCGGGCAAGAGAAATAGTAACATGCGACAGTAATTGATAATTCGCTATGGCATAAAAAAAGGCGGAGATTTTATAGGTCTCCGCCTTTTAACTCTTGTCAGCTCAACCGGTCCATGCAACACCATCTAATCAGTTGATCCGGCGATGCTTCCCGCTAGTGAACCGATTCGGTCCAGCTGTACTCAATCAGAACCAAACAGGGTAGTGTTTCGTTTGAATCAACTCTCGCGGACGAATTTGGTTGTTGAGACTCCTGCAAATAGACCTCGAGCTAGTGTTGCGTCGACCCATTGAGACCACCCTNGTTATGAAACGCGTCAACGTTATTTAGAATCGAATAATCGGGCCAAACGTCGCCTTCAAATTATGATGCGTGTCGTTGTTGAAATACATCTCGTCGCCGATATCCAGACGCAATCCGATGGGCCCGAGATGCCCTTCAAGACCGCCCCCGGCATAGAAAGTCCCCGTCACGTTGTTTTCGCGCAGGCCGGAGACCGAACTCGTGAACGTTCCAAATGTCGCAGGAGAATTATCCAGGCGGAAATTGATGAGCCCGCCTTTAGCGGTAACAAACGGCTGAATCGCGTGCTGGCCAAGGTTGATGCGCGGTCCAAACAATCCATGGATCACTCGCAAATTGGTGCGTTGAACGAGGACCGTGCCATTAGAGTTGTCAATGAAACCTTCGGTGAAGGCTCTGCTGAAGTCGTAAGACATTTCGGCTTCCAGCTTCAGACGTTTGTAGGCCACGAACGACGCCCGGCCGCCTATTCCTAGCAAGTCTGTGTCGGTCTGAGACAGGCGAAAATAATCCGCGAAAACGCCTACTTGGACATGCTCGTTCTCCTGGGCGAATGCGCCAGGGACTGCCCAGCCGGTGACAAACAACAGTAAAAATGCGACACGTTTCATACCAGTCTCCTAACCCGCTAAAGGATTACCACCCCAACAACCCGAGCAAAGTTCCGTTGCTGTTTGCTCAGTCGGTTTGATGAAGTCGGTTGAAGCCTGGTTGCTGGAGGAAGCGCCAGATACGACGCACTCGAGGCAAATAAATAGCGTCTTTACATGACTTTTCGCGAGGGCCTACCGGATACGCTGTAGAAAAGTTTCGTTTTTAATCACCCAGTTAACATTCTTAACATTATTGTGCTAACGCAGATGGCAGGACAACAGCCCGCCGTACTTGGTACCCACCATCTGTGGGAAGAATTCTAAGGAACTTCGGCGCGCTCCGGCGTGTCGATGCGGATTTCCGTCAAGTCGGAAAGCAAGTTTGCCGCCCAGCGGTAGATGTTGTGTTCGCGCACGTGCAAACGCATGTGACGCATGCGAGAGGCCTGTTGTTCCTCGGGCATGTCCACCGCGCGGTGAATGGCCTCTGCCAGTTGCTGAACATCGTAAGGATTAATCAATAGCGCGTCGCTAAGCTCCAGCGCGGCGCCCGCAAAGGTGCTGAGAATGAGCACGCCACGTTCGTCGTCGCGTGCAGCCACGAATTCCTTGGCTACCAGATTCATTCCGTCATGTAGAGAAGTTACCAGGCACACCGAGGCCGCGCGGTAGTAGCGGTCGATTTCTTCGTGTGAGTGGTGTTTTCGTAGAAAGACAATCGGCTTCCATCGGCCTGTTTGGGGAGTCAGGAATCTAGCGTTAATACGGTCCGCTTCCGCGCTTACTTCATCGAGAAATTGTCGATACCTCTCGATTTCCGTGCGGCTGGGTGCGCCAATCTGCACAAATGTAAAACGCCGTTGATACGCCGGATTTAATTCCAGGAAACGCTCAATGCCGCGAAAGCGCTCGATAATTCCTTTGGTGTAGTCCACGCGGTCTACGCCCACGCCCAGCAAGCTTGCTTCGATGCCCAGCTCCGCGCACAGTGCCGCGCGTTCTGCACCGGCGTTGCGCGATTCGTTGATGGTGCGAATGTGCTCAGGAAAAGCGACGCTGATTGGATAAGGCCGAACGCGCGTGACACGGCCCTGGCGGTTCACCGCAAAGCGGTCCCATTCGGTCAGCGCTTCCACCGCGCGGTCAACGGTCGAAAGAAAATTATTGCAATGCGATTGGGTGTGGAAACCGATCAGGTCCGCGCCCAGCAAGCCATCGATCAATTCGCGCTGCCAGGGACAAATTCCAAACACTTCCGGATTCGGCCACGGGATATGCCAAAAAATTGCTACGCGTGCATCGGGTCGCGCATCCTTCACCATGCGCGGCAACAACGCGAAGTGATAATCCTGTGCCAGCAGGATGGGCGATTCTGTGCCTTCCATTTCATCCAGCACCGCGTTGGCAAAGTCCCGGTTGGCCTGCTGGTAACACAGCCAGTCGTCAGGGCGAAAAATCGGGCGAGTGTGTGCGATATGGCAAAGGGGCCATAGTCCTTCGTTGGCAAAGCCCTGGTAGTAACCCTTTTCTTCTTCTGCCGTCAACCACACGCGCCGCAGGTTATAACTCGGCCGGTCCGGCGGAACGCGCAAGCGATCGTGCGAATCCACTGTGTCGCGATCTCCGCTGCCTGCCCCATGTGCGATCCACGTCCCGTCGCAAGCCAGCAGCACCGGTTCCAGTGCGGTAACTAATCCACTGGCGGGAACGATTACGCTCACGGAGCGATTTTCATTGACCTCATGCATGTATGGTTCGCGGTTGGAGACCACGAAGAGTGGTTGGCCCTTTAATTTGCTGCGCAGGCTGACGCGCAGCCGCTCGGAAGTCCATTGTGAAGCGTTGGTATCGCGTAGCCGGGCCTCTTTTTCAGCGGAAGCACGCGCGGCGTTTAAATCACGCGCCAGATGGGTTACTTCATGATGCAGCTGATCGAATATTTCGCCTTCCGGCAGAGTCGGCGGCGTGTGAGATTGCCCGGTGCGCAGCGTACGGAGCCACTTGGCGGTGCGCGTCAAGGGATTGGTGAACGTCCAGCGCACCAGGACCATGGCCAGCGCAGTAATCAGCAGTGTCTGAATCAGGGCCGTGAGCAGGGCATCGCGGAGCGTATGCGAAAGCTGTACATCGATGTAAGTGGTGTCGTGATAAAGCGCCAGAACGCCCGCCGGTTTGGCATCGCTGTGCAAAGGCAGCGCGTATATATGCATAGGCTGCCCCTCAACTTTTAGGAATTCTCCATACCCAGAATCTTTTTGTGCCGCATGTGTAGCGGTTGCCGGCCTCGTTTTAAAAATTGCCGCCAACGCCGGGGTGATAGCCAGCGCTTTGCCGTCTGCGTCATAGACCGCTACGCCCTTCAGGTGTTCTCGCTGACCGAAGCGGTCCACCAGCCTTTGCAGATTTTTCTCCCGCCCGTGGTCCAGCAGGGGTTCAACGCTTTCTTGCAGACTTTCGCCGAGAATTTCCGCACGGCGGGAAAGGTCGTTGCGGAGAATGCGCCGTTCGGTGCGCACCTGGTAACCGGCAAACAGCAGAGAAATGACAGCTACGCTGATTATTAAGGGCAGAACAATCTTCAGCGTCGTGCGCAAACTAGCTCCTCACCCGAGTGCGAAACGCGCGCGCTGATCTGGTTGGCCGGCACAATGGCGGCCACAGCACCATCAGAGCGCTGGGGCAAGTATCTTAATCCAAAAGCGAGGTAGGGTGCACGGCATCGCGCGAACGATGAGCGGGAAAGCGGAATTTCGCGCGGTATTGATTATGTGAGATGGGACGGAAGTGTGGGGGCTGAATCACCCAGCCACGCCGTTTTGATGTACTTACGGGCTGGTTTGCGTCGGGAAAACCTTCGTCGCTTTCTGTGTGAACTCGAATCGCAGCAGCCATTCGCTCGGCGCGTTCCGCCCGTCAACTTGCGGCGGCATGAAGGTCCATCGGCGCGATACTTGGACTGCTTGATCCCCAAAAAACTTGCTGGAAAAATTGTCTAACTCCGCGCTAGTCACGTTGCCGGAGGCATCGACACGCACTTTTACGCCAACGCGAACGGTTCCCTGTATGGTGTCTCTCGCGCGCTGCGAGATGTCGGGCACCACTTGGTAAAGCACCGCCCCGTGGGAGGGAGTTGGTGGCGCCACCTTGGCCGATTTGGTCGCTGGTCGCGGTTCGGCTACGTCTATCCCGCGGCTTGAAACCGGGTCTACAGTGTTACTTGAGGAAGCTGTTTCGCGCGCTGCCGCGGAACTCTTTTCGCGTGCCGCTTGTTTTTCTGCCACGCGTTTTTCAGCCTTTGTTTGCGTGAGCGGAGGCAGGAACGGCGTCTCGGTCTTGGGAGGCGTTAAGGAAGCCGGCGCCGGAGTGATCGACGGTTCTACTGTCGCGGCTTGCGGTTGCAATTGGGAAAAGCGGTTAAGCACGCGCGGCACCAGCAGTATCGCGGTCAGCACCAAGATCACCGCCACCAGCGGGATAGCTAGGCTAGATTTGCGTCGCGGCGGCTTCGTCGTTGTATCGCCTACCGGCGAAGCAGGAATTAATGTGTGTGGTAGCAGCGAAACTTGCTGCGACGCCAAACTTTTCTTTGTGGGTTCGACCGCAGCAACGGTTTCGGCGACCGGTAACGACCCCTTGGGCATTTCGCGATGCTCAGGTGCGGGAACAGGAATCTCGGGATGCTGCGCTGCGGAAGTGTGAATGTCAGTATGCAGAATCGGCTCGCGATATGGAGTGGTCGCGCCTGGGTTCAGCAGCGTCGAAATTTCCTTTAAGCTTGCCCGTCGCGAAGGATCCACCTGCAAGCAGCGCCGTGCGATTTCCAGATATGGCTGCGGAATGTTCTCGGGCACCGGTAATTCAACATCCATCTGGCCGCGCACTATTGGAGTGCGTTGCGTTAACGCTTCCACCAGCGTCACACCTAGCGACCACACGTCAGCGGCCGCGGACTCTGGTGCTGTCGCAGACCCCGGTGCCGCGTAAATGCCAGGTTGCGAGGTGGTCACAGACGCGCTCCCGATTTCGCTCAGCGTATCGCTCGATAACTTAAGTTGATCGCCTGCCGCCAGAATATTTCCCGGCTTAATCCGCGTATGCGCCAGCCCTTGTGCATGCAGATAGGTCAGCGCGTCGAGAGCTGACTCGAGGACCTGGCGCACTTCATCCGGCTCCAGCGCGCGTTGCGGCAGGATCTCCGATAAATTTTCTTCTGCGTATTCCATTACCACGTAGAGAAAATTGGTGCTTGCAAGTTCGCAGCGTCCCACACGAATCAGCTGCAAAAGATGAGGGTGCGTCAGCTCCCCGGCGACACGCCATTTCGCCAGTTGCGCATACGCAGACGCGTCGGCAGGTATGAATTTAATCGCGGCTTTCTGCTCGCCGGAACTATTCAGTGGTGTTAGATAAACTGCGCTGTGCTCAGAGCCGCCCAAATATTGGCGCAGCGGGAAGCCATCCACCGCCTGACCTTCCCAAGTCTTCCAGGCTTCGGACATTTTGCACTCCGCGAATTCGGTTTGGCTGGGTAGTACTATTCTAGGCGAGGTGCTACGGTGAGACGCAAGCGCAGATAACACATTTGGTCATCTGGTTACGTAGCGCCGTTNCGANGGCTGTCTGCGACATCACTGTGATTACCAAAATGCAAAGGGCGGCCGACCCGGCCCTCTAGCGGTAGAAACTCCGCGATGATGTTTTTACCCTGGAAATTGGACTTCAGCGTTGGTCGATCGGGGCGGCGCGCCACGCACTTGGGACACTATCGACG
>JGI12053J15887_10000292_pt1 | contig 19503 bp, 19 predicted proteins | sample MedBloCAOM1_O3_FD_15887 | JGI IMG/M metagenome (IMG submission 15887)
CGGACGGCTCGGCTCGATCCGGCGCACCGCCGCGCAGAGGCGCATCCTGGTCGCCGCGCTGGACTTGTTCGCCGATCACGGCGTCAGCGGAACGTCGCTGCAGATGATCGCCGACGCTCTCGGAGTCACGAAAGCCGCGGTGTACCACCAGTTCAAGACGAAGGACGAGATCATCATCGCGGTCACCGAGATGCAGCTCGCTCGACTCGAGGACGCGCTGGAGGACGCCGAAGCCGCCGAAGATCGGCCGCAGGCAAGGGAATTACTGCTGAACCGAGTGATCGAGATGGCCGTCGATCAGCGCCGCATGGTGGGCATCATGCAATCGGATCCCGTCATCATCCGATTCCTGGCGGAGCACAAGCCGTTTCAGGCCTTCCTCGAGCGCCTGTACGCCGCGCTGATCGGCGACGACACCGGCCCCGAGACGTTGGTGCAAGCCGCGATGCTCTCCGGCGCGATCGGCAGCGCGGTCAAGCATCCGCTCGTCGCACACCTCGACGAGGCCACGCTGCGGTCGCACCTCCTGCGCCTGACGCGCCGGCTGGTCGCCCTACCCGGCTGAGGGACGGTCCAGTTCGCGTAAGGCCGGCAGAAAGACTGCGACCAGGCCGAGAACCAGCATCGGCAACGACAACGCGAGGAATGTCGCGTGCAGTCCGGCGGCATCGGCCAACGGCCCGGCAAGTATCAAGCCGAGTGGTCCTGCGGCGTAGGCCAGCGACCCCATCACCCCGACCACGCGGCCGCGCAGATGCTTCGGTGCGCGGGTTTGCATGACGTAGTTGTAGATCGGCGCGATCGGCCCGTACACCAATCCGACGACGGCGCACAGCGCGAGGATCAGGGGCAGCGGCGGCAGGAACGCGATGATCGTCATCACGACCCCCAGTGTCAGCACCGCAATCAGCATGACGGCCCGCCGGCTCGTGTACTTCGACAGCAGCGCATAGCCCAGCGCCCCGATCAGGCCGCCGACGCTCAATGCCATCAGCACCCAGCCCAGTTGCGCCGGTTCGTTGCGGTCGGTGAAGTACTTGGGAAACAGCACGCTCTCCATCGGCATATACAGGCCGGTGGCTGCCAAGTCGACAAACGCAAGGGTCCGCAACACCTTGTTGTTCCAGACGAATCGCAGCCCTTCGACGATTCCCGCCCACACTCCATCGGGCAGCGCCGCGCGGTCCGGCGCACCCGCGCCCTCAAGGCGCAGCATCGCGGTCGCGATGATCGACAACCCGAAGGCGGACGCGGTCACCCACATGGTGTTGATGCCGCCGATGGTGCCGATCAGCAGGCCGCCGATGCCAGGCCCGACGATGTAGGACAGGTTGAAGACGGCCTCGTAGACGCTGTTGGCGTGGTCAAGCGTCCAGCCGGCGCGGGTGGCCGCCTCGGGCAGCATCGTCTCGCGCGCGGTCATCCCTGCCGGGTCGAAGAAGGCGCCGAGCGCGGCCAGCCCGGCGAGCACCCCGACGTTGATGACGCTCACACCGAACGCGAGTGCCAGCAAGGGCACGGCTGCCACCGACAATGCCGACAACACGTCGGAGATCATCGAGACCCGCCTGCGGCCGAGGTAGTCCACGGCGGCGCCCGCGATCAGGGTGGCAACCAGCAGCGGCAGAGTGCCTGCCATCGCCACGATCGAGGCCTCCAGTGCAGAGCCGTTGCGCTGCAGGACAAGCCACGGAAAGGCGACGATCGAAATGCCGTTGCCCGCACCGGCCATCAACGCGGCGAACAGGACGAGGAACAGTGGGCCGCGCTTGGTATCGGTCATGGGGTATCGCGGCCGAATCTAACAGCGGCCGGGGTCGCTCGGCACGCGATTTCGGCGCGCATGCACAGTGGTCGTGTGAAGCTGGCCCATCCGCGTACCGGTGTGATGTTCGATTCCCCCGTGCGTCCCGGCTCCGGCTGGCCGGGCGATCCGGCCACGTCGCGGACCGCGGTGGCCGAGACGCCGGCGCACGTCGTGTCGATGGCGGTGGCGGTCAGGACCGTCGAGGAGCTCGACGCGCAGGTGTCGGTGTGCCGTGCGTGCCCGCGGCTGGTCCAGTGGCGCGAAGAGGTCGCGGTCGTCAAGCGCAAGTCGTTCGCCGACCAGCCGTATTGGGGTCGACCGATTCCAGGTTGGGGGTCGGCGCGGCCGCGGGTGGTGATCGTCGGTTTGGCGCCCGCCGCGCACGGCGGCAACCGCACCGGCCGGGTGTTCACCGGTGACCGTTCGGGCGACTTTCTGTTCGCGGCGCTGCACCGCGCCGGACTTGCCAATCAAGGGGCGTGTGTCGACGCCGCGGATGGATTGGCGCTCAACGACACTCGGGTGGCCGCGGCTGTGCGCTGTGCGCCGCCGGACAATGCGCCGACACCGGCCGAACGCGCGACGTGTGCACCGTGGCTGGACGCAGAGTGGCGGCTGGTTGGTTCCGAGGTGCGGGTTATCGTCGCGCTTGGGGCGTTCGCGTGGCGGGCGGTGCTGCAGATGATCCGGTCCGCCGGGGGCACCGTTGCGACGCCGGCCCCGCAATTCGGGCACGGCGCGACGGCGACGCTTGACACCTCGCATGGTGACGTGACGCTGATCGGCTGCTACCACCCCAGCCAGCAGAACACCTTCACCGGCAAGCTCACCCCGCACATGCTCGACGAGATCTTCCGGCAGGCCGCGGGAAGGCGCGACGATGGGGACGCGTTGTGAGCAGCATGCGGCTTTCCGTTCTTGACCTCGTGCCCGTGCGCACCGACCAGTCGACATCCGATGCGCTGGCGGCGACGACCCACCTCGCGCAGACGGCCGATCGCCTCGGCTACACCCGCTACTGGCTGGCCGAGCACCACAACATGCCCGCGGTCGCAGCCACCAGCCCGCCGGTGCTGATCGCGCATCTGGCTGCCCAGACGTCGCAGGTGCGGCTGGGTTCGGGCGGAGTGATGCTGCCCAACCACGCGCCGCTGGCTGTCGCCGAGCAGTTCGCGCTGCTCGAGGCTGCGCACCCCGGCCGGATCGACCTCGGCATCGGCCGCGCGCCAGGGTCGGATCCGGTCACCTCGCTGGCATTGCGCGGAGCGTCAGGCCGCGACGAGCGTGACATCGAGGCGTTCCCGGAGTATCTCGACGACGTGGTGGCGCTGATGAGTGCGCAGGGCGTGCGGGTGCCGCTGCCGCGGGATCTGATGCGGGAGAACTACATCCTCAAGGCCACGCCGGCGGCCGTGACCGAGCCGAAGTTGTGGCTGCTGGGATCGTCGATGTATTCCGCCCATCTGGCCGCGGCGAAGGGCCTGCCCTACGTGTTCGCCCACCACTTCTCGGGGCAGGGCACCGCAGAGGCGCTTGAGGTTTATCGTTCAGAGTTCCGGCCCAGTGATCTGGCGTCCGAACCGGTGACGTTCTTGACGGTCAACGCGGTAGTTGCCGAAACCCGTGATGAGGCAATGGCTTTGCTGCTGCCGAATCTACAGATGATGGGGCGGCTGCGGACGGGCCAGCCGCTCGGCGCGCTCGATCTCGTCGAGGATGCCGAACAACAGGAACTGAGCCCGCAGGCCATGCGGGTCGTTGAGGGTGCCATGCGGCGCGCGATTGTCGGCACCCCCACCGAGGCCGCCGACCAGGTGCGCGCCCTGGCCGANGAGTTCGGCGTCGACGAGGTGATGGTCAACCCGGTCGCGTCGGCGCACCGCGGTACCGACCCCGCCACCGCTCCGACCCGCGACACCACGCTGGAGCTGCTCGCCAAGGAGCTGTTCTAGCGGTCAAATCGCGTTGCTGCCCACATCAGATGCGGTATCTAGGCATCCTCATAACCGCCACAGGGGAGCGGGTGGACGTCTGGCGGTCTAACGCTCGCAGGCCACGCCGTCGCCGTCGCCGTCAAGCCCGGATCGATAGCCCGGCTCCCCGGCATATAGAGGTGCTGCGCCGGCCGCCTTTGCGGCTTTGCAGCTGGGGTAGTACACCGACGGCCCGGTGTCGAGCACTGGTAGGGGTGGTGGAACGTATTCCGAGGTGACTTCCGGTTGAGGGGGTACCGCCACCGGCGGCTCCGTGGTCGCGGACTGGACGTCCACGCTTGGGGACACCGCCGACTCGGTTGGCGCGTCGGGCGCATCACAGTTGGTGAGTATCCGAGCGATCGCATCGTGTTCGGCCTGCGTGACCCACAGCTCGTAGGTGGCCTTCACGTCGACGATCCGCGAAACGTAGGTGCAGCGGTAGGACTTATTGGGCGGCAACCACGTCGCAGCGTCGCCGTCGCCCTTCTGCTGGTTGATCGACCCAATGGTGGCCTGCAGGTTGATCGGATCGTTGGCGAAGTTGCGGAGTTTGGGCGCATCCCACTGCTGCGCGCCCTTCTGCCACGCGTCCGACAACGCAACGACGTGGTCGATCTGCACCTGCGGCGAGAACGCAACGGTGTCGCCTGTGTAAGGGTCGTTGAGTGTCCCGGCGAGCACTGTGCAACCGTTCCAACCGAGCTTGGTCTCGCCAGCAATGAGGTCCCGCCCGAGGATGTCGTTCCTCGTGTCGCAGCCGTTATGCCCACCAGCCACCGACACGTCGTCGGTCCAGGCGTCGCCAAACAGGTTGCGGTCATAGCCGGTTTTCGGCGCGCGGCCCTCGATCGGCAAGGTGGCCAGCTTCGCCAGCGCGGCTGACGACTCCGCGTCGGCCGCTGGCGGTGCCTGGCTGTCGGTGGTCGCCGAAGTCGACGGCCCGGCAATCGACGTCGCTGGCGGAGCGATTGCCGTCGTCGGCAGGGTAAACGCCGGCGATGTCGTGGCGGTCGTCGTTGCGGCGGTGTTGTCGCTCGCTCGGTTTCCCAGGTCGATGTTCGCGAAGACAATGATCGCGCCCGCGATTGCGGCGAGGACCAGCCAACCTCGATACCCGAACCGCCGTCTTTCGGCTGGGCTTGGGCGTCCCCGAGGCTGCGGCGGTGGTTTGTCTGTCACTTCGATAACCCCCAGCAAACGACCATAGGCCAACAAATGTCGGCTCGGCGGGCATTCGCTTCAACGCAAAGACATCGGCCAGCCACCCAAACAGGATGACGGGCCGACGTCTTCGCGCTTCGCCGTGACTCTCACCGAATTGAGGGCAGGTCCTGATGTTATCGAGGACCGGCTCATGGGTATCCCGCCAATCTAGACGTCGGTCACACGGGTGGTTCCCGCGAAGTAGGAGCGAGTGGATCGTGGTTCGGTCGCGTTTGCGCTTCGCTGCAGGTGTTTGCATCCTCGCGGCCGGCCTGGTGATGGGCGGGGGAGCGGTTGCCGTTGCCGATCCCGGTTTAGGCGGTTCCGCCCCGAACGGCGATGACGGCACTAATGATCCGGTCCAGGGAGGCCCTACGGCCGGCAGCCCTGTCGGCAACGTTTCTGACACTGTGCGGCAGACGATTCAGGGCGTAACGGGGACGTCTGGCTCGGGCGCGCAGCCAGGCCAGCATCCCTCGACCGGCCCGACGAGCACGCTGGGCTCGGGCCGGCAACCAGGCCAGCAGCCTTCCACCGGCGCGACAAGCCCCAAGACACGTGTTGGCGGCACGAACACCGAGGACCAGAAGGAAGACGTGGGCCTCGTCACCGCGGATCCCAATCCGGTCGCCGCGGTTCCGAACGTGGTGGCGCCGGTTACTGATGTGGTGACACCGGTTACCAATGTGCTCGCGCCGCTTACTGATGTCATCGCGCCGGGACAGTACATGCCCACCTCGGTCGCCGGTGCGGTCGTCCCGCTCACGCAACCGCCGTCCGACCTTTCCTCCTTCTTGTTGGGCATCGCCGGGGTGGCGCCGGTAGAGGACGGATCGGGAGGCATCCACCGCCCTGGGCTAGCGGCAGCCGCGGGTGCGTCGGGGGCGTCGCCAGTGCCGCTGGTCATGCCCTTTGTCGGTGTCTCGGGCGTGCCGGTGGCCGGCAACGCAACCAGGGTTGCAACGCTCGATGTGATTTTGCTCGGTCGAGTGTCAGCGCTGTCCGGGATGGCACCGCAAGCGCCCAATGGCGCCTTTCCGATGGGTGTGGAGCCGCTTTTCCGGCATGTTTTCGACGAACTCCTGCTAATTGCTTCACTGTGGGCGGTGGCCGCTGTCGCTCTGCCCGGCGTCGGCGGGCTTGTGATCCTTACCGTAGCCGGGGTCCGCATTCAATACGGCAGGCTAAAGCCGGATTCGCATCGCGAACATCGAGCATTCCGGGATTCGCCCGTCTCGCAGGCCGTTAAGCGCTGGATGTCTGTTCGATAAAGTCGCCTAGCAGCCGTCTCACCCGGGATTCAATTGTCAACTCGATGGCGGACGCCAGGATCAGTCACCGATGCGACGGCCTGGGTGCGGAATCTCACCAAAAATGTCGGTCCAGGCAGGGCGACAGGCCGAGTTGGATTTGAGCAATCAGAGTAAAGGTGTATCAGTCGTACATTCTTTGGCCTGGACCGCGCACCGCTCAACGTCAGACGCACCCGGCAGCGTCTAAGCAATGGACGCATACCGAGCTGGCGGTGCTCAAACGGTGGTCGGGGCTGAGACGCCATCCATCGCTTATTCATCGGATATGACCGAGAACTGTCGAGAATCGCCGATTGCTAACAAGACCGGTCGGCACGCGAATACCCTTGCCCTGTAACAAAAAGCGCGACCTCACGGCAGCCGTTGAGATAGCCAGACTGCCAAGGAGCTGTTCTAGGGCGTCAGCACCACCACAGGTATCGGCCGCGACGTCCGCTTCTGGTAGTTCTCGTATCGGTTGGCGTTGTTCTTGTTGACGATCTGCCATAACCGCGCGTAGTCCGGATCGTCGGGCAGTACCGGCTTCGCTGTCACACCGAATCTCTTGGGGCCGACGTTGATTTCGACCTTCGGATTGGCCTTCAAGTTGTGATACCAGCCGGGCGCCTTTGGATCGCCGCCCTTCGACGCGACGATCAGGTAGGTGTCGCCGTCCTTGGCGTAGGTCAGTGAGTTTGTGCGTTGCATGCCGGTCTTCGCCCCGACCGTGTGCAGCAGCAGGTTGGGCGGGGTGCCGGGGAAGATCCGGTGCCCAATCCGGCCGTTCGTGCCCTTGTAGATCTTGTCGTGCACCATCAACAGCGGGACGCCGATGTACTTCTCCCACAGGGGCATGCTCATGTCGCTCAGTCTTGCGTAGCCGAGTCGAGTTGCGCCAGTGCTTCCCGCAGCAGCCTGCCGGACTGTTCGCGGTCCGGATCCCGCCGCAGCAGCATGCCCTTGGCGAACGACAGCTTGTCGCCGCTTTGACGTGGCAGAACGTGCAGGTGGATGTGGAAAACGGACTGGAAGGCGGCCTTGCCGTCGTTGATGACGACGTTGTTGCCGTCGGCGTGCAGCCCGGACTGGCGCGCCGCCCTGGCAATGCGCTGGCCGATGGTCACCATGGCGGCGACAATATCGGGCGGCGTGTCGGTCAGATCGACGGTATGGCGCTTGGGGATGACAAGGGTGTGGCCGCGAGTGAACGGGCGGACGTCGAGGATGGCCAGGTAGTCGTCGTCCTCGTAGATCCGGATGGCTGGTGCCTCACCGGCGACGATGGCGCAGAACACACAGGACATCCCGCCACCGTATCGGCTCAGCCGGTGACCCGAGATGACAGGTCGCTCAGCCGGCGCAGGTCCTCGTCGGACAGCGATAGCTTCTGCGCGCCGGCGGCTTCCTCGGCGTGGTGTGGTTTGGACGCGCCGGGTATCGCGACGACGATGTCGCCGTAGTTCTGAATCACCCAGGCCAGCGCGACCTGGCTGATGGTCGCCCGGTGTGCCGCCGCGATTTCGCGGAGGCCGTCGATGAGCACAGCCGACCGGTCAAGGGTCTTGTCGGACATGCGCATGACCGTGCGGCGAAGCCGCGGCACATTCGCAAACAGGCTGCGATCGTCGTGGAATTTGCCGGTCAAGATCCCTTCTCGCAGTGGGGAGTATGCGATCAACGCCACCCCGAGCCGGCGTGCCGTGTCAAGGACGCCGTTGCTCTCGATATTGCGGTGCAGCAGGTTGATCTGAACTTGGTTGGTAGCCAATGAAATATCGTGCTCAGCGAGCGCGGCATGTGCGGCCTCCATCTGCCTGGCCGAGAAATTGCTCACGCCGACGGCGCCGATCTCGTGTGCCGCTGCGAGGCGCGCCATCGCGTGGAGTTGGCTACGTGTTGAGGAGAAGCTGCCGAAACCCATGTGAATCTGATGAAGATCGACGGGGAACGGATCCAGTGCAGCGAGGCGGTCGTCGATCGTGCGCTCGATGCTCTTCGCGGTCCGCCCGAACGGTGCCCATTTGGTGGCGACGGTGACGTCACCGGGCTTGATGCCCGCGTGCACCAGACCGTTGCTCAACGCACGCTCGGAACCGCCGTGGCCGTACATCTCGGCGGTGTCGAACCAGGTGATGCCGCCGTCGAGCGCGGCCTTGATGATTTCGTCGACCTGTGTCTGCGGCTGCGCCGGGAACATCGTCGCAACGATGCCCCGGCTGGCGATTTGCATGCAGCCCAAGCCAATTGGTGAGACGTAAAGGCCGGTGCGACCAAGCTCGCGAGTAGTCATGAGACGAGCATACATCATGATGAGACAAGCATGTCTCACAATGAGACGTTACGATTCTCGCATGACGAGGCCGGAGACGGCGACGGAGCGGACCCGCACGGCGATTCTCCATGCCGCGGCAAGGGTCCTTGGCAGGCGGCCCGACGCGGCGATGGCGGACATCGCGGACCAGGCCGGGGTCGGCCGCGCCACGGTTTACCGGCACTTCCCGACACGTGAATCGCTATTGCAGGGGGTTGCCGAGAGTGCAGTCACCGAACTCGTTGACGCGATCGATGCCGCACGCCTCGATGAGCTTGCGGCGGACCGCGCGATNGCACGGCTCACGGCTGTATTTCTGCGCACCGGAGCCAAGTACGCCGCGTTGGTCAGTCAGGTAGACGAGTATCACGACTCGGCGGCGAAACAGCGCGTCAACCAGCCGGTGCGGGAGGTCTTTGCGCGGGGCATCCGCGACCGTGTGTTCCGCGACGACATACCGGGCGACGCGCTGTTCGAGATGTTCAGCGCACTCATCGAGCGGGCGTTGTGGCTGACCGTGGCCGAGGCCGTGACGCCCGAGCAAGCCGCCGACGTGGTGCTGACGGTGTTCCTCGACGGCGCCCGCACCGATTAGACGTTCTCCTTGGCCCACTCGGCCATGCGGCGGTCACGTTCCTCGGCGGAGCATCCTCGACGCAGCATTCGCCGTCGAGCGCCCGGACCACGCAGCGCATATTCCGGCGCTTCGTGGGCGTTCCGGTCAAGTGGGTGCTGTGTCGCTATCGGCTGCAGCAGGCCGCGCTGGAGATCGAGAGCCATCCCGGCGTCGATCACGCCGACCTCGCCGTTCGGCTGGGTTGGTAGGACCGGGCCCATTTCATCAACGACTTCCGCACAATGCTTGGCAGCACTCCGGGCGAATACGCCGCGAGTCACGGAAGTTAGGAAACGACGTGGATAGTCGCGAGCTTGCCTTCGCAGGTGCCGCTGAGCAGGCCAGGATGCTCGCCGACGGCACCATCACCGCGCCCGAGCTGCTGGAGCAGTATCTAGAGCGCATCGCGCGGTTGGACCGCGAACTTCGCTCGTTCCGCGCCGTTCTCACCGACTCCGCCCGTCAAGAGGCCGGTGTGGCGCAGGACCGGCTCAATGCGGGGGAGCGGCTGCCATTCCTCGGCGTGCCGATCGCGATCAAGGACGACGTCGATGTCGCCGGCGAGGTGACGACATACGGCAGCGCCGCCCACGGCCCTGCCGCGACGCAAGACGCCGAGGTGGTGCGACGGCTGCGTGAGGCGGGTGCGGTGATTGTCGGTAAGACCGCCGTGCCAGAGATGATGATCTGGCCGTTCACCGAGACGGTGACGTTCGGGGCGACACGCAATCCATGGAACACCGACTACACACCGGGCGGCAGTAGCGGGGGCAGCGGTGCGGCGGTGGCGGCGGGCCTGGCATCGATGGCGCTGGGCTCCGACGGCATGGGTTCGATCCGGATTCCGTCGACATGGTGCGGGCTGTTCGGAATCAAGCCGCAGCGGGACCGGGTACCCCTTGCGCCGCACGACGACGCGTGGAGCGGGTTGAGTGTGAACGGCCCGATGGCGAGGTCGGTGAAGGACGCGGCGTTGTTCCTCGATGTGGCGGCGCCTGGCAATGATTTCCTGGCCGCGGCCAACGGTCCGCCTGGGCAGCTACGGATTGCGTTGAGCGTCAAGGCGCCTCCGGGTTTGATTGTGCGAGTTGGGAGATCTCAGCGAGCGGCGGTTGACCAGGCTGGCGCACTTCTGCGTGAACTCGGCCACGAGGTGATCGAGCGTGACCCGGACTATCCGCCGTCGGGGGTGTACGGGCAAGCCTTGCCGCGATACTTCCGAGGCGTTTACGACGACGCCAAGGCGCTCCCGCACCCGGAGCGGCTCGACGCACGGACGCGCACATTCGCCAGGATTGGCGGGCTGTTCTCGGAGAAGCGGATGTCCGTGATCAGGGGAGCGGAAAGCATAGCGGCCGAACGCATTCAGTCGATCTACGATGACGTCGACGTGGTGATCACGCCCGGCACCGCGATGGGCCCCTCGCGAATCGGGGCGTACCAGCGGCGGGGAGCGGTCTCGACGCTGGCGTTGGTGGCCGCCCGCGTGCCGTTTCAGGCCATGTTCAACGTGACTGGCCAGCCGGCAGCGGTGGTGCCGTGGGGACTGGACGGGAAGGGCGTGCCGACGTCAATCCAGCTGGTGGGCAGGCCGTTCGACGAGGCCACGCTGCTCTCGCTGGCCGCGCAGATCGAGCAGGCACGCCCGTGGGCACAGCGACGGCCCCAGGTGTCATGACTCATCTATGATCCGCCAGGCCGCCAGCTTGTCGGCGTAGCGCATGGTCTGTGCGGGGCTGGTCGACGGTAGCCGCTGGAAGCGAAGATCCGGCGCGACGCGGACCAATCGGTTGAAGTTCTTCTCGGCTGCCGCACCGTTGAAGAACACCCGTGCGATATCCGGATGCCGTTCGAAAAGCTGGCCAAAATCGTTGGCCACCATGCTGTCTGGCTCTACCGCCGAATCCAGGCTGCCGATGCGACGGCATGACCGCAGTACGTCCCACACCGCCACACCATGGGCCGTCAGCACCGCCGTGCGGGCGTCGTACGGCTCGCAGGCATCGAACCCGAAGATCTCGCCGGTGATCCTCCAGAACGCGTTTCGCGGATTGGCGTAGTACTGCTGCGCGCCAAGCGACATTACGCTCGGCATGTTGCCGAGGATCAGGGCCTTGGCGCCGTCGTCGATGATCGGCGGCAGCCCGAGCAGCCGGGGTGTGGCCATGAAACCGAATATTGCACCACGGTGGCGTTATACGTTGAGACCGTGGCCGAAGACGTCGACATCGAGGGCCTGCTCGACGGTCTCGAGGGGCAGGCGCGCGCCGAGCGAGCGGAACTCATCCAGTGGCTGATTGACAAGGGTTTCACCATCGAGCAGATCCGAGCCGAGGTCGCCCCGATGTTGTTGCCGGCCGGTCGAATTGTCGGTAACGACGGCGTCTACGTGTCCGCGCGGCAGATCTGCGAGGAAACCGGGATCGACCTGGAGTTTCTAGAGGCGATCCAACGGGCGATTGGACTTCCGAGGGCCCATGACCCTGACGCGCTTGTTCATCTGCGGGCCGATAGCGAGGCCGCCGCGCGCGCCAGGACCTTCATCGCCATGGGATTGAGCCGCGAGCAAGTGATCAGTGTGTCGCGCGTGCTGGGGCAGGGCCTGGCCCAGACGGCCGAGGCCATGCGCCAAGTCGTCCTCGAGGCGGTGATCCAGCCGGGGGCTACGGAGCTACACATCGCCCAGGCATACGAGGGGGTGGTGCGACAGGTCTCGCCCTTGCTCGGCCCGTTGTGCGACGACGTGCTGCGGGTGCAACTCCGGCATACGTTGGAGACCGAGGCGGTCAGCGTCGCCGAGCGGGCCGCAGGCACCATCCCTGGCGCTCGCGATATCTCAGTGGCTTTCGCCGACCTGGTCGGCTTCACCCGCTTGGGCGAAGCAGTACCGCCCGAAGAACTGGAATCGCTCGCCAGCCGGCTGTCCAACCTCGCCCGCGACGTTGTCGCGCCACCGGTGCGCTTCATCAAAACCATTGGCGACGCGGTGATGTTCGTCAGCACTGATCCCGTGCCGCTGCTGCGCGCGGCGCTGGCTCTGCTCGCCGCCGCGGAGAAGTTCCACGACTTTCCACAGCTGCGTGTCGGGATCGCGTCGGGACGGGCGGTAAGCCGTGCCGGCGACTGGTTCGGCAGCCCGGTGAACGTTGCCAGCCGTGTGACCGGTGCCGCGCGACCGGGCGCTGTGCTTGTGTCCGAATCCGCCCGCGATGCAATCGCATCCGCCGAGGGGTTCGACTGGTCCTTCGCGGGTGCCCGGCATCTAAAAGGTGTCAAGGGCGAGGTGAAGCTATACCGGGCTCGGGAACCCGTGGATTAGGTTGGCGCCGTGGCCGAAGACTTCGACCTAGAAGGGTCCGGGCTTCTCGACGGCCTGGAAGGGAAGACCCGCGCCGAGCGGGCCGAGCTGATCCCGTGGCTGCTCGAGCGGGGCGTCACCATGGAGCAGATCCGCGGTGCGTTCACACCCGCGTTGCTGGCCGGACGAAAGATCCTCGGCGACGACGGCACCTATGTCTCCGCCCGCGAGACCAGCGACAAGACCGGCATTGACCTCAACTTGCTTCAGCGCATTCAGCGGGCCATGGGACTGCCGCGCGTCGACGACCCCGATGCGGCCGTGTACATCCGCGCCGATGCCGAGGCCGCCGCGTTTGGGCAGAAGTTCATCGAGCTGGGCTTCGAACCCGACCAGCTCGTGCAGATCACCCGGATGCTCGCCGAGGGCTTGTCACGCGCCGCTGAAGTGATGCGGTACGCCGCGCTGGCCACGGTTCTTGACCCTTCGGCAACCGAACTGGAAATCGCCAAGAAATCCGAAGCGTTGCTGCGCGAGGTCGCTCCCATGCTCGGGCCGATGATCCAGGAGATGCTGCGGTTACAGCTGCGCCACCTGATGGAGACCGAGGCCGTCAACGCGACCGAGCGGGCCGAGGGCCAGCGCCTTCCTGGCGCACGGCTGGTCACGATCGCTTTCGCCGATCTCGTCGGGTTTACCCGCCTCGGCGAGGTGGTGCAGCCCGAAGACCTGGAGCAGTTGGCTCACCGGCTGGCCGACCTCGCCCGCGAGGTGTCTGTCCCGCCGGTGCGGTTCATCAAGACCATCGGCGACGAGGTGATGTTGGTCAGCTCCGACCCGGTGGCTCTGCTGGACGCGGTGATGGATCTGGTCGACGCCACCGACGGCGCCGACGACTTCCCAAGCCTGCGCGCCGGTATCGCCACCGGCATGGCGGTAAGCCGGGCGGGCGACTGGTTCGGCAGTCCGGTCAACCTCGCCAGCCGTGTCACCGGAGCGGCGCGACCGGGTTCGATATTGGTGTCGGAGTCGGCGCGAGAGGCGATCGGCGACGACGAACGCTTTACGTGGTCATTCGCCGGGGCGCGTCGCCTCAAGGGCATCAAGTCGGACGTCAAGCTGTACCGCGCTCGTCGGACTACAGCCGAAGGCGACTGAATTCAAACCTCTTGCGTCACTTTGGTTTCACTGGTTTCGGCCTTTGGCGTGCCGAACCAGCCGGAGAGCGCGTCTCGCAGCGCGAGCGCGGCCGTGTCGGCGGGTTCATCGATGGTTGCAGCCCAGGCGATGTGGGCGTCCGGGCGGATCAGCAGTGCGTCGGCCGGTCGGCGATCGGTCCTTGCAGTGCGGATGTCGACGCGGTGCTGCCAGCCACGGGCGGCCTCGCGGAGGTCAGCGCGGTCGGCGAGGTCGAGGAAGACGGGCCGCGCGGTGTGCGTGAGCTGCGCGACGCTCGTTGTGCCCCGGTCGGTGTACAGCGTGAGGTCGGGCGCGAAGGAGCCGGCCAAGGCGTGTGGGTTAGGCCCGGGCATCGCGTAGCGGATGTCGCTGCCTGCGATGAGGGCTCCCATCCGGCGCAATGGCTGCTCGTCGACGAGCAGTTCGGAGAAGAGTTCCCGAAGCGCTTCGGCGGCCGGGTCGTGTCCGCGCCTCAGCGCCACCTGGGCTTGGGTGTGTAGCAGCGTACGTTCGCCGGCGAGGTGGCGTTCGTCGTGATAAGTGTCCAGCAGGCAGGCAGGCGCCCAGCCACCGATGTCGGCGGCCAGCTTCCAGGCAAGGTTGACCGTGTCGAGCATGCCTGCGCTGACTGCCACGCCGGGGGCGGGGAACTGATGAGCCGCATCGCCGGCCAGTAGGATCCGCCCGTCGCGGTACCGCTCGGCATGCCGGGCGTGAAAGGTGAAGCGCGACAACCGAGTCGGCTCTCCCAGAGGCACGTTCGCGCCGAGCACGCGGCGGATGCTGTCCTGGAGTTCGGTCACGGTCATCGGCGTGTCATCGTCGTATTCTCGTTCCTCGTCTTCGCTGGTGAAGACGCCCAGATCGGCGGGGGTGTACGAGGCGATCGCGAACACACCGCGCTCCGTCTGGGTGAAACCCGCACGGACCCGGCCAAGGCCGGGGAGCTCGTAGTCGCCGTCGTCGAGCAGTGTCACCGAATCGGGCATGCTGAACTGGCCGAGCCGGTTGACCTCTGGATAGGTGATGCCAGGGAACGGGATCCCGGCCATGTCGCGGACCCGGCTGTACCCGCCGTCGCACCCCACGAGGTATCGCGCGGTCAGCCGATACGGCCCGTCGGGCCCGCGCACGTCCGCGGTCACCGCAGCCTGATCCTGGCTCAACCCGACGACCTCGTGTCCGCGGCGAATGTCGGCGCCGCGTTCGCATGCGAGTTCCTCGAGCAGGCGCTCGAGTTGCGGTTGAGGGAGGCGCACCGCCTGCATTGGGGGATCCGCGAGCTGCGTGAAGTCGATATGCATACCGCCGAAGGGGAATCGCGGAGCCGGGCGGGGGTGGCCGCTGGCCGCCTCGAACCGCTTCAGCAGGCCTCGGTAGTGCAGCAGTTGCAGGATCTGCCCGCCGAGACCGCCGGCCTTCGGGATCTCCCGGATCTGCGGCAGACGCTCAAGCACCAACGGTCGCACTCCGGCCAGGCACAGCTCACCGGCCAGCATGAGGCCGGTCGGGGCGGCGCCAACGATGATTACGTCGGTATCTGTCACTGGCATTCGCAACTCCCATTTCCGCAGGTTCTGGCCTCGGCCAGCGAGTATGCGGCCCGACCCGGGTCTTGCCGCAAGCCCCCCAGTGCGCTATATGTTGGAAGTGGAGAGGGGTATGGGTACTCCTTTCCTTTTTCGTCAGCGGTCCCATGCGCCTCTGGATGCAGCCGCAGAATGAGAAGTTCTTCGCCCTCGTCAGCAAGGCCGGCTCGAAGGTCGTCGGGTGTCGGTGGTTCGCTGCTGCTCAACCAGGATGGCGACCTGTCCGACGATGCCGAGCGAGCGCGGCGTCGCTAGGAGGCGGTGCTCGCCAAATGGGCCGCACCGGGGATGTGCAATCCGGACGATGAAACACCTTGCGTGGACCGTGAACCCAGCGAGGAAGGGGAGCACGGTGATGCGCGCTCGCACGGTCAGCGCAACCACGACGCACTGAATACAGTTCTGTGAGTTTGCTGCGAAGTTTCCGCGATATTGTTGTCAGCGGCATGGGATGCTATCGAGATGGTTGCGCCCTACGAGGAGTTCGCGGCTGAACATCGGGCCCAGCACGTCTCTCCTGTCATCCGCTGGTCGGCGGTCGTCGGTGACTATTCGCTTGTCGCGGCTGCCGTTGCGCTGCTGTTGGGTCGACCACGTGTTGGCGCTGCGATTTTTGGCTTAGGGACGGCGAGTCTGGCCGCTGGCCATGTCTATGAAGGCAATCTTTTGCGGGGTTTGCGCGACTTGGCCCGCCACCCGATCTGGGGCACGCGGGCCGATTTCGCTGTCGCAAACGCGACCATCATGACCGCGCTGAGGTCCTGAACTGCCACCACCCACGCAGCCCCCGCGCTGCGGCGGCCCGCCATTGACAGCCTGTATCTCTGTGCGATCCTCGCGGGCTGGGCCAAAGATGACGGACCCACCGACATCACCGAACTCGCCATGGCCTGCGTCCCGACAACCGCCTGGTCGAAAAGGGCGGATGGACCACTGAACGACTATCGCCATCCCGAGAAATATCTACTGTCCGGCGACGATCCCTAGCTATCGGGATGGCGTGAATCGGCGCAGTCTAAGACTGTTGCTGACGACGAAGACGGAGCTGAAAGCCATTGCAGCGCCGGCGATCATCGGATTGAGCAGTCCCGCCGCGGCCAACGGTAGCGCTGCGATGTTGTAGGCGAACGCCCAGAACAGGTTTCCCTTGATCGTCGTCAATGTCTTGCGCGACAGCCGGATTGCGTCAGGAACTGCGCGCAGATCATCGCGCACCAACGTGAGGTCACTCGCCTGGATCGCGACGTCGGTGCCGCTGCCCATCGCGAGGCCCAGATCCGCTTGCGCGAGCGCGGCGGCGTCGTTGACGCCGTCGCCCACCATCGCGACCACCCGGCCGTCGGCCTGCAGGCGCTTGACCGTCTCCATTTTTTCCTGTGGGAGTACCTCGGCGATCACCTCGTCGATACCCACCTGCCTCGCGATCATGCGGGCAGCCGCCTCGTTGTCTCCCGTGAGCATGATCGGCATCAACCCGACAGCCCGCAGTTCGCTAATGGCCTCAGCCGACGTCGGCTTGACGGCGTCGGCCACGACGAGCACTCCGCGTGCCTGCCGGTCCCAGCCGACCACGACCGGCGTCTTGCCTTCAGATTCGGCCTCACGCATGGCCTTTGCGAGTTCGTCGGGGAGATCGAGCAGCCGTCGCCGCCCCACTAGCACCGTGTGGCCATCCACGATGCCTTGCACCCCGAGGCCCTCAAGGCTCTTGAATTCCTCAACACTCGGAAGGTCGCCAACCTTGTCGCGCGCGCATGCCGCGATCGCCTTGGCAATGGGATGCTCAGATGAGTCCTCGAGCGCTCCGGCCAGCCGCAACACCTCGTCGGGTTGTTCACCGCTCGCCGTGATCACGTCCAGCAGCGTCATCGTGCCGGTGGTGACGGTGCCCGTCTTGTCCAAGACGATGGTGTCAACACGGCCGGATGCCTCAAGCACTTCCGGTCCCTTGATCAGGATGCCCAATTGGGCGCCCCTGCCGGTCCCGACCATCAACGCGGTCGGCGTGGCCAGCCCAAGCGCGCACGGGCACGCGATGATCAGCACCGCCACCGCGGCTGTGAATGCCGCTGCCACCGATCCGCTCGTCGCGATCCAGAACCCCAACGTCGCCACCGAAAGGGCAATAACGATCGGCACGAACACCCCGGAAATCCTGTCCGCCAACCGCTGAACATGGGCCTTGCCGTTCTGCGCGTCCTCCACGAGGCGCGCCATCTGTGCCAGCTGTGTGTCGGAGCCAATACGGTTGGCCCGCACCACAAGCCGGCCATCGATGTCGACCGTTGCACCGACCACCTGGTCGCCGGGCCCCACGTCAACCGGCAGCGACTCCCCGGTGAGCATCGACGCATCTACCGCCGAATGGCCGCCGACCACAACACCGTCGGTGGCGATCTTCTCGCCAGGACGCACAACGAACTCGTCTCCGACCGACAACTTGTCGATCGGAATACGCTGCTCGACACCATTTCTGAGCACCGAGACATCCTTGGCGCCAAGTTCAAGCAGCGCCTCAAGGGCCGCACCCGCCCGGCGTTTGGCCAGGGCCTCGAAATAGCGTCCGGCCAGGATGAACGTGGTCACTCCTGCGGCGGCTTCGAGATAGATGTTGCCGGTCCCGTCGGTGCGCGCGATCGTCAACTCGAACGCATGCTTCATCCCTGGCATGCCCGCGGTGCCCCAGAACAAGGCGTAGACCGACCAGCCGAGCGCGGCGAGTGTTCCCATCGAAATGAGCGTGTCCATCGTTGCGCTGCCGTGCCTCAGGTTCGCCAACGCTGCCCGGTGGAACGGCCATGCGCCCCAGACCACTACCGGCACCGCGAGCACCAACGACAGCCACTGCCAGTTCGTGAACTGCAGCGCCGGAACCATCGCCATCGCGATCACCGGAACCGTGAGCACCGCCGAGATCAACAACCGCTGCCGAAGTGACACGGTCGGATCCTCTTCAGCAACGGCTTCGGTCGGCGCCTCGGGCAGGCGTGCCCGGTAACCGACCTCTTCGACGGTCGCCACCAACTGTTCGGGCGTGACCTCGTCGCCGTACTCGACGCGGGCCTTCTCGGTAGCGAAGTTGACCGTTGCGGTCACCCCGTCAAGATTGTTGAGTTTCTTCTCGATTCGATGTGCACACGACGCGCACGTCATGCCGTCAAGCGAGAGCTCGACGGACGTCATCTTTGTGCGGCGTTCATCGACTGGCCAGCTGGTAGCCGGCGTTCTTGACGGCGTTCTTGACGGCGACGGTCTCGACCGGGCCTTCGCTGTCGATGATCGCCGTGCGGCTGCTCAGGTCAACGTCGACGGCGCCGACGCACGGGATGTCGACGATCTCCTCATGCACCGACGAGGCGCGTCCGGCGCAGCCCATACCCGTGACGGTGTTCGTGGTTGTGTTCACCTGTCATGTGTACCATACCCCCCTAGGGTATGAAAAGACGGTAGAAAGGAACGATGACGATGTGGAAGCGAACGACCCTGATCGGCGCCGGCGCCCTGGCGGTGCTGGCCATCTCGACCGGCTGTAGCAGCTCCAACGAATCCGATCACCCGGCGGGCCACACCACGCCCTCGAGCGCGACCGCCGCCGCCACCACGACGGCAGCGGCCGAGGCCCACAACGACGCGGACGCGATGTTCGCCCAGCACATGATTCCCCACCACACCCAGGCCATCGAGATGAGCGACACCCTGCTTGCCAAGCAGGGCATTGATCCGCGGGTCACCGAACTGGCCAACCAGATCAAGGCCGCCCAGGGGCCCGAGATTCAGCAGATGCAGGGCTGGTTGACCCAATGGGGTGCTCCTTCGATGCCGCCGACGTCCGGCCACGGTGACATGCCTGGTATGAGCGGCATCATGTCCGAACAGGACATGACCGCCTTGAAAGACGCGAAGGGCGTCGATGCCACCAAACTGTTCCTGACGCAGATGATCGCCCATCACGAAGGTGCAATCACTATGGCGCAGAGCGAAATCAAGGATGGTCAGTATCCGCCTGCCGTCGAGATGGCGCGCGCGATCGTGACCACCCAGCAGCAGGAGATCGACACGATGAAGGGACTCCTGGCGTCGCTGTAGCTCACGATTTGCGGGCCGCACCGACGAACACCATACCGCCGAACCTGCGCTCGATCATGGCGGTGCCGTGCAATCCGTGACGCGCCAGTTCGGCGGCGAAATCGTCTGCCTCGAAACGGTTTTCGCGCGGGTGTTTGGTAAGCGTG
>JGI12053J15887_10000293_pt1 | contig 19468 bp, 19 predicted proteins | sample MedBloCAOM1_O3_FD_15887 | JGI IMG/M metagenome (IMG submission 15887)
GAGTAAGATTAAGAAAAAGAGGTAGAGGAAGATATTCTATGAGCGGAGTACGATTACTGGTTGGCACACGGAAGGGCGCGTTCGTCCTGACATCGGATGCGAAGCGCAAAGATTGGAAAGTGGACGGGCCGCACTTTGCCGGTTGGGAAATTTATCACGTCAAGGGATCGCCGGTTGATCCGAACCGGCTCTACGCGTCGCAAACGAGCGCCTGGTTCGGACAGATCATTCAGCGCTCCGATGACGCCGGCAAGACCTGGTTTCAGCCGGGACTAGCGCCGGGCGAGCCGACGACCACGCCCGACGGCATGCCCAAAGGCGAGAGCAACAAATTCGTTTACGATACTTCACCGGAAACCGGCAAACCGCTCACGACCCACATGTGGTACGACGGCACGCAGCATCCGTGGGAGTTCAAACGCGTTTGGCATCTGGAACCGTCGCTGACCGATCCGAATCACGTTTATGCCGGCGTCGAGGATGCCGCGTTGTTTGAATCGAAAGATGGCGGTCAGACGTGGCACGAGCTCGCAGGATTGCGCGGCCACGGCACCGGACCGAAATGGCAACCGGGCGCGGGCGGAATGTGTCTGCACTCAATTCTGCTCGATCCAAAAAATCCGAAGCGGATTTTCATCGCGATCTCGGCAGCGGGCGCGTTCCGGACGGATGACGGCGGAAAAACCTGGAAGCCGATCAACCAAGGTTTGCATTCGCAATACATTCCCGATCCACACGCGGAAGTCGGCCACTGCGTGCATCACATCGCGATGCATTCGAAACGTCCGAACACGTTGTTCATGCAGAAACATTGGGATGTGATGCGCAGCGACGACGCGGGCGATTCATGGCGTGAGGTGAGCGGGAATTTGCCAAGCGATTTCGGGTTCCCGATCGACATTCATACGCACGAGCCGGACACAATTTACGTCGTGCCGATCAAGAGCGATTCCGAACATTTCCCGCCCGACGGCAAACTGCGCGTCTTTCGCAGCCGCGCCGGCGGCAACGAATGGGAGGAACTGACGAAGGGTCTCCCGCAACGCGATTGCTACGTGAACGTGCTGCGCGACGCAATGACGGTCGATTCCCTCGATTCGTGCGGCGTTTATTTCGGAACGACGGGCGGACAGGTTTATGGTTCGTCAAATGCCGGCGATACATGGAACGCGATTGTGCGCGATCTTCCCGCGGTTCTTTCGGTCGAAGCGCAAACGCTGAAGTGACAAGGCAAAAGCACGAAATCCGAAACAATATCAAAATGACCAATTACCGAAGAGTCTCAAAACAAGTCCCTGCCTTTGTTTGCAATATTTCAGCCTTCGAATTTGAGATTTGTTTCGTGCTTCGGTCCGAGCCGGACTGGCAACTTTCGGATTTCGGATTTGGAATATGATTCGCGTCGTCCTTCCGCATCATTTGCGTACGCTCGCACGCGTGGGCGATGAAGTACATGTCGACCTTAACGGTTCCATCACGGTCCAATCTCTTCTCGACGCACTCGAAGCCAAGTATCCGATGCTGCGCGGGACAATTCGCGATCACGAATCGCACAAGCGCCGGCCGATGGTCCGATTCTTTGTCTGCGGCGAAGACGTCTCGCACGATCCGCCGGACAATCCCCTACCCGACGCGATCGCGGAAGGCGCCGAGCCCTTCTTTATCATGGGCGCGATCGCTGGAGGATAGAACCAGTTGATGGTTGAGCCTCCTTGCCTAAAGGCTACGGCGTGCCATGGAGTTGATTGTTGACGGGTTGGGAGTGGAAAAACTCGTGCTCTTGCTCGTGATCGTAATCGAAGAGGACATAGTCCGCAGATTCAGAAAACGAAGAAACAGCCGAAAAAATCTGTGTAAATCTGCGTAATCTGCGGATACAGAAAGATCCGGTTTAAGATGAGTAAATCTTTTGAAAGTTCTCGCGCGCCTGAGCCGGTGGGAGCGTTCCCGCACGCCAAACGCGTGGGCAATTTTCTATTTTTGTCCGGGATTGGGCCCCGCACGCGTGGCAGCAAAGAAATCCCCGGCGTGACGCTCGATGCCGCCGGCAACATCGTGAGCTACGACATCGGAACGCAATGTCGCGCCGTGTTCGAGAACGTTCGACTCGTGCTGGAAGACGCCGGCGCGAGCTGGAATGACATCGTCGATGTTACGGTCTTCCTCACCAACATGAAGAAGGATTTCCCGATCTACAACAAGCTCTATGCCGAACATTTCGCCGGCCCCGGCAAACCAAACCCGACGCGCACAACGATCGAGGTCACTGCGTTGCCCACGCCGATCGCGATCGAACTCAAAGTGATCGCGGCGGTGGGAAAATAATCGTCCGCAGATTTCGCAGATTTCCGCAGATTTGCTCTTTTGAAGACCCTTCGTTGGTTGACGTTCTTTTCTTTAAATCTGCGAAATCTGCGTAATCTGCGGATAAGAAAGTGAGCACGACCGAATTTCGCATCATCGCCGCCGATCACACCGGCATAACGGTCTCGAACCTCGAACAGTCTCTGGCCTTTTGGCAGAATGTTCTCGGCTTCGAGCTTTCACATCGCGCCCATCAGACCGCTGAGCTCGCCAGTGAAATCACCGGCGTGGCTGGCGCTGAGATTTCAATCGCCGTTGTCAAAGCGCCCGGCGGACACAAGATCGAGTTGCTCGAGTATCTCGCACCGCCCGATCGAAAACATGTCGATCTGAGGCCGTGCGATGTCGGATCGGTCCACGTCGCTCTGACCGTCGATAATCTTGACGCCGTGCTCAGCGCGATTGCTGCGTCGGGCTGGAAAGCGGCCGGCAAGCCTCAAACTCTTCAGTCGGGTCCGAACGCCGGAAAACGCGTCGTTTACGTGCGCGATCCCGACGGAACAACCATCGAGTTCATGGAGGTTCCGAAATAAGACGAGAGAATTCATCCACAGATTTCGCAGATTAACGCAGATTTTAGCGCGGGCCGTCCGCTTTTCGGCTTTGAGTTGTCATTCTTTTGAATCTGCGAAATCTGCGTAATCTGCGGAGATGCAGTTTTCCGATGACGAAGAATTCGCACGTCGACTCGACGCCGAGGATCCACTGCGTTCGTTCCGGGACAAATTTCATCTGCCGCTCGGCAAAGACGGATCTTCTCTGATTTACTTCGCCGGTAATTCACTCGGCCTGATGCCGAAGGCGGCGCGGCAAATCGTCGANCAGGAATTGGACGACTGGGCGAAGCTNGCGGTCGACGCGCATCTCAGCGCGAAGACGCCGTGGTATTCGTATCACGAGACNTTNCGCGAACCGACCGCGCGACTCNTCGGCGCAAAACCGATCGAAGTGATNTGCATGAACAGCCTCACCGTGAACCTGCACCTGATGATGGCCACGTTTTATCGGCCGACCAAATCGCGCTTCAAGATCCTGATGGAAGATCCGGCCTTCCCGTCCGACACCTACGCGGTCAAAACACAGATCGTTCATCACGGGCTCGACCCGAAGAAGGCGCTCGTGGTGGCGCGGCCGCGCGCAGGCGAGTTCACGGTTCGAACAGAGGACATTGTCGATCTTATCGAAAAACAGGCCGACCAGATCGCGCTCGTGCTCATCGCTGGCATAAATTTTTTCACCGGCCAGTTGTTCGATATAGAAAAAATCACAGCAGCGGCGCAGAAGAGGGGCATCACGGTTGGTGTCGATCTTGCCCACGCAATTGGTAACGTTCCGTTGGCGTTGCATGATTGGAGCGTCGATTTCGCCGTGTGGTGCTCATATAAATACCTCAACGCCGGCCCCGGCGCGGTGGCGGGCGCGTTCGTGCACGAGCGGCATGCGACCAATACGAAACTTCCGCGATTGGCCGGCTGGTTCGGGAACGATCCGAACACCCGGTTCCGTCTACACCTCGAGCCGGAGTTCATTCCGGTTCCGTCGGCCGACGGCTGGCAGATCAGCAATCCGCCGATTTTTTCGATGGCGCCGTTGCGCGGGTCGCTTGCGATCTTCAATGAAGCCGGCGGAATGGAAGCGCTGCGCGCGAAATCGATCAAGCTGACTGGTTATCTCCAATTTCTAATGGAGGGCGCGGGCTCGAATCGTTTTAGTGTTATCACGCCGCGGGACACGGACGCGCGCGGTTGTCAGTTGTCCATCTTGGTCCACGAACATCCGAAAGAGCTGTTCAAGAAACTCGAAACGGGCGGCGTGAAATGCGATTTCCGCGAACCGAACGTGATCCGCGCCGCGCCGACACCCCTCTACAACACGTTCCACGAAGTCTGGCGTTTCGCCAGGATTCTAGCCGAGCATCGGTGACACAAGTCCGCCTTCATCCCGCGATTGCGGGAATACGGCGCCGCAGACAAGTCTCGTGAAAAAAGTGTCTACACTCCGGCGAGCAATTCTTTGACGCAGTCAATCAGGCCTTGGACGGGAAAGGGTTTCACCAAGTACTTCACCTCGTTGTGGGCTAGGAAGCTGTGAATGTTCGGTTCGCCGGCAAAGCCGGTAATAAAGATAAAGCGATCTGACAGCTCTGGCCGCATTACCTTCGCCTTGAAATAAAACTCATCACCGCGCAGGCGCGGCATCTTGAGGTCGCAGATGATTGTGTCGTACTGGTGGGCCTTCACCTTGACCATGGCTTCCTCGCCATCGAAGGCGACGTCTACAAGAAAATTCTCGTCTGCCAGGATCCACTGTAAAGCGTTGGCAAGTTGCTTGTCATCGTCCACCAATAAAATGGCTTTCAGCTCGAGCGTGTTGATGGGGCGTTTGGTTTTGTCGCCTTTCGATTCAAGTTCCATCGTAAAAGTAACTCCGTTAGCAATCGTAATGCCATTTGATTGCCTTAGATGTAGAGGCGGCTGTCCTCAGCCGCAAAACAACAATCGGCGTGTGAGGACACGCGCCTCTACATCACAAACCAAATCGATTGCAGATTTCGCCGCCCCCTTGGAGTAGCGGATAGCTAATTCGCTTGTCCCCCGCGCAAAAGAAATCACATTTGTTCTGTGTCACAGGAAGCTGCCCGGGATCCAATGGCCGCGGCCTTGCGCGGATTTGGACCGCTCGGAATTCTAGCAATTCTCATCATCTTCGCCGGCAATCTCGTAATCATTCCGCTGAGCGCGATTCTGGTCCTGGTGTGGGCGAAACTGTCGCGCACGCCGTGGCGGGAGATCGGTTATGTGCGGCCGAAGAGTTGGATTGGCGCGCTTATTGTCGGGATCGTTTTCGGTGTCGCATTCAAATTCGTGATGAAAGCGATCGTGATGCCGCCCCTCGGTGCTCCCGCGATCAATCCCGCCTATCATTATCTGGCTGGAAATACGGCGGCGATCCCGGCAGCCCTGTACTTTATGATCATCGGCGCGGGTTTTGGTGAAGAAACCATTTTCCGTGGCTGGATGTTCGAACGGTTTGGCAAGGTTTTCGGGCCTGGCGGATGGGCTAAGGTTCTAATCGTGTTGATCACCTCCGTATGGTTTGGACTCGATCACTATGCTGTCCAAGGCCTTCCCGGCGTCGAACAGTCCACGATCATGGGTCTTGTCTTCGGAACGATCATGGTAATCACGGGGCGGATCTTTATGCTGATGGTCGCGCACGCCGCGTTCGATCTGACCGCGCTCGCGATTATTTACTGGGATATCGAATCCCAAGTCGCCCACTTCATCTTCAAATAATTATTGTAGCCACGGCGCTCCGTCGCCGTGTTCCAAGAGATTTCGCCTCGACAGAACGAGGCGACTACAGCTGAATCAAAACAATTTATGAAATACGCCATCATTATCTCTCGCATCCTGCTCGGACTCGTCTTCGTCGTCTTCGGTTCCAACGGTTTCCTGCACTTCATGGGCCCGGTGCCGGAAATCCCAGGCCAGGCCGGCGCGTTTATCGGCGCGCTCATCAACAGCGGCTACATTTACGTCATCGCCGGTCTCCAAGTCGTCGGCGGATTGTGTCTGCTCATCGGTTCCCGCTTTGTTCCGCTCGGACTCACGCTGCTCGGTCCAGTCATCGTCAACATCATGCTCTATCACATTTTTCTCGATCACATGGCAAATCCGATCGCGATCGTTGTGTCAATCCTCGCGCTCTTTCTCCTCTGGGCGTATCGCGACAAGTTTCCGGCTATCTTCAATCCGTAAACTTCAGTCGGTCAGCCGCCTAAGCCAAGGCTACGGCGAGCCAAGGAAGTCAGATATCCCGTTGCGTCCTTGGCGGACAAATGTGGGAGGAACCTCAGTGTCCCGAGCCCGAGCCGGACTGACATTATCGCCGCGCTGAGGCGGCTCCCACATTGCAGACTTGTGCGAGGTCTTCAAATTGAACGTGAGAAACCACGACGCGTTCTTGCGCATCTACTTCCTGGAAAGCATCGACGCGAGCAGCTGTTGAAAACGCGGCTGATCGCGCAACGGCTGCCACGTCGGATCTGTTTTCAAATAGCCATACGAGATATAGCCCGGCATCCCGATTAACTTCTGCAATTCATCAAGCGCGCGATTTTTGTCGCCCGTCCACGTGTAAACCTGGGCGAGTCCCTGCAGAATGAGCGGGCCGTCGTAAGCGTCCTTCGATACTGGCACAAGATCGACAGCTTGTTGCGCTTTCCGCAACGCGACTTCCTTGTTCCCGAGATTGGCATCCGCTTGCGCCAGCACAGCCAGAGTGCGCGGATCGTTCGGTTTGTTTTTCAAACGCGATTCCAGAATCGCGCGCGCAGTTGTGAACGCCGTAATCGTCTTCTTTTTGTCGGCCTCAGCCCGGGCAATCACGCCTTCGTACCAAGCGCGCGGAAAGTAGAAACTGAAATCGACATCCTGAAAGTCATTGCGCGGCGACGCCGCTAGGATCCGACGCGCTTCATCGTAGTCGCGATCGATCATCGCAATTAAAATTCGCCAGGAAGTTTCACCACCACCTACGTCCACATCGGGTGCTGCGGCCAAAGCCGCGCGAAGCGTCGTTGGGTCGCCGGTCTCGCCAAAGTCGAGAGCGGCGCGACGGATCAACGCGATCGGCTGATGCATTCCCGCCGCGATGGCCTGATCGAAAGCCAACTTCGCTTCGGGAAATCGGCGCTCCAGCACGAACGTATCGACCAACAAATTAACTGCGTTCGGATTGCGCGGATCCAACTTTACGGCCGTGGCAAAATCGCGTTCACCTTCGGTCCAATGACCTTGCCGTCGATTGATGTAACCCGACAAGTTGAAGAACGGCACGCTGTTTGGTAACCCGGGTCGCGCGATGGCCAGTTCCTCTTGCGCATGCTCGTAATCGCGGTGACAGCGAAAGAGATGATCGGCTTGAGCCAGGTGCGCCTCCGACGAGTTGGGTCTCAACTGCAAAGCCTTGGCCACAGCGGCTTCGGCCAGCCGATTACGCTCTGGCGTCGGATCGAGATCGAGAAAATAGAGAAGATCGTGCGCGCGGGCCGCATAACAATAAGCCAGAACAAAATTCGGATCACGACCGGTCGCTTGTTCCAATAATTGCACTGCTTTGAGCAACGACGACCCGGGATCTTGAAGCTCCGTGTAAGTGTCGACAATCTCCTTGGCCTGCAGATACAGATCGAACGCCGCTAAATCTCGCGTGGGGGTTTCTTCTATTTCGGTTTTCTGTTGCGGCGAAAGTTTGGCTTGCAGCTGATTAACGATGGCCTGGGCGAGATCGCTTTGCAGAACAAACAAATCGGCCACGTCGCGATCATAGCTTTCCGCCCAGACTTGCGAGTCGGTGCGCGCGTCGATCAACTTCGCGTTCACGCGCACACGGTTCGGCGCGCGTTGCACCGTGCCTTCGAGAATGTAAGCCACTCCCAGTTGCCGGCCGATCTCGCGCACGTTGCGCCCGACTTCGTTGCGGTATTGCTCAACGCTCGTGTGACTGATTACCTTCAAGTCGGAAACTTTCGCCAGGTTCGTCAGAATCTGGTCCTGCACTCCGTCGGCAAAGAACGCGCCGGCATTGTCCGGACTTAAATTTTGAAACGGTAACACCGCGATGCTTTTGGCCGGTGTCGCATTGCCCGACGCATCCGCGTCTTCTTCTGTCGGGCTTGCCCACGGATGCCAGAACCAGTAACCGGCCAGCGCGGCTGTGGCGATCAGGGTTCCGGAGAGTGCCACCAGCCAAAGTTGTCGCCTCCTGTATACGCGCAAACCTCTCGCGTTCGGAGTGCGCTGAATACCCTCAGCCGTGATATCGTAAACCCAGCCTAAAATCAGGGCCAACGGAAAACCGGCCGCAATCAACACGATAAAAACCTGCTGCACCCACTGGTGCGCATGAAAAATCGGCAGAATCGTTCCGCCGACCTGGATCATCGCCGAAGCGAATATCCCATAGGCCAGCGCGACGCGATAAACCCTGCGTCTCTTTAGCTCACCGAAAAATGTCCTCATGCGCGAGTCACGATACTGCGGGTTTGCATCCGGCAAGTCCTAACCGCTAGTTACCCGATCAATTCGGAATGGAGGGATGCGCCCCGCCTGCCTCGCTCATTGCTTCTCGAGCTGGTGACGAAAATAACCTTTCCAACTTTCCGGCAGCGCCTCGACTTCGATTGCGCGACGCAGACTCTTCACATCGCCTTTTTCAAACGCATACAGACGAGTGATATCAGCCACGCTAATCTCTTGTTGCTCTTGCCCGATTAATTTCAGCGCGTTTCCGGCACTAACTATTCCGTCGCGGACGACGGCAAAATAAAAACCGGTCCGACGACTGGCCAGAAACCGCTTGATGATATCGGCGCGGCCAAATTTTATCCCCAACTTATAACAGGGCATCCGCGGTTCCGTGACCATGACTTCCGTTTCGCCGATCCTAAATCTGTCCCCGATGTAAACCGCGGTCTCAAGTAATCCCTCGGTCGTGAAATTTTCTCCGAACACACCCCAGGGCAGATCCATGCCGGGCAATTCAGCGCGCCAAAAGGCGTAGTGCTCCGACGGATACGCATAAACCGCCTTGCTCGCACCGCCGTGAACGGTGAGATCGGCCTGTCCATCGCCATCGAGATTCAACCTGCGCAACATCACCGGCCCGTTGACCGGCTCCTTGAAGATTCCTGTCGTAACGACCTTGCCTTGCCAGATCACTTCCCTCGGCAATGAAATATTCAGTGACAAGATCTTCACGGCTCGCCAACCGTCTCACATCTGCCCGTGACGGCAACGTTCGTCGACAGCGCTTTACAGAAACATCAGCGACAAAGCAGAGCCGCCAACATCGCGAGCCCAATCAAAGAATAGATTACCCGATATTGTGTCTGAAACCGTCGAATACTGTTTGACGTAAGCCCGTCGTTAAGTGTTCGCACTGACAAAGCAAAGTGTATTGGACAAAGAACGACAGGCAGGATCGCGAGAAGGCGCGGCATAACTCCGGACCAGGCGATGAAAAATAGATAGACATATGAGATGGTGAAGAGGATCAGACCGGTTATGAAGTTAATGCGTTTCCCGAACGCGACCGCGTTGGTGCGTGCGCCGGTCTGCTGATCGACATCGAAATCACGTACTTCCTGGTTGAGGTGACCAGCCGTAAATGTGAGCGCGAAAAATGATGCGATGACGAGCCCACGTTCATTGATTGCAGAAAAGAGCGCATATCCGAGCAGAAAATGGAGCAGCCCGCCAACAAAGTGGAGGAGCGACGAAACGATCGGGATACTTTTGAGATTGAGCGATGGATGCGAGTAAAAAATCCCAAGGGCAGCGATCCCTGCGGCAAGCAGAGAGCAGCACGCGGAAAGTAATAGGAACAGCGAGAGACTCGCGAGGAGAAGCAGGAGCGAGAACAAAAGCAAGAGCGGCGGAGTAATGTTCCTGCTCTCCAGCTGCGACATTGCCCCGTTCGAATGATGCACTCCGCGCGCGAAATCGGCCCAATCGTTGAGCGTGAAAATGTGAGCGACCAGCAGAAAACTGGCCCCGGCAAAAATCAGTGACGTCACAAGTTTTGGGGCCGTGATCGGGCCGATCGAAAAAGCGATACCTATGAGCGGCGCACCCTGAAGAACCAACACTTCGCCAAGGCGAATACTCGCGGCCAACGCCAAAGCTTTCGAAAGCCGCGACATTATCGCTTAAGGTATTTGGCGAGCCCTTCAATGCAGAGTGCCGTAGTCACGGCGCGTGAGCCGTAACGCCAACGTCCTCGATCGCCGCTGTAGGCAGGCGCAAGAGCCCAACCGCCATCGGGCATTTGCCGCGCGACAATTATTCCGATAGCGCGCTCAACCGCGTCGCCTCTCTCTCCGAGATTCAGGAGCGTAAGCAATCCGACAGCTGTTTCAAAATCATCACCCCATGCGCCGTCCTTTTGCTGCAGCTCGAGTGTCACAGTTCGAATCTTCGGCGCTGCTTTTGCCAGACAGCTCACGCCGCCATCGAGATGCGCGCGGGAAAGAGCAAATGTGAACGCCAATGGAGATGGATAGTAGGGCGAGCCACGGCGAAATTTATCGCTCTCAACTTGGGTTAGCACATAGCTGCAGACCTCATCTAAATTCTCACGAACGAAACCGAAGACGAGCAGACCATTCAAATTTACAACGGGATCGATCTCCCGGCTGTCGATCCCTTTCCAGGTTGAGGGATCGCCAACCCAAGTGTTGAATAAACCTGCTTCGTTTCGGCTGGCGCGGAGGATGACCAGGGCTTCGGGTGCAATGGGCTGTCCATAACGTTTCAATGCTGCCAATGCCATGGCCGTGTCGTCCACGTCGGGGGAGATCCAGCCGTTCCGGCCTTGGTAGCGCCAGATTCCCTGGCCCTCTCGTTGTCCAACGAGATAAGCCGCCGCGCGCTCGCTGACGGCGCGAGCAGTCGAACTATCTTCGCAAAATGTAAGCGAGTAGAGAACTTGAGAAGCGGTAAACGGCGTATCCACCGTCAGTTTCTTATCCGGATTTAGCGTCCGCCACTCATGCGTCGTGAAAGCACCGGTGGCGCGCTGGTTTGCGGCAAGAAATTCGACACCTCTCTTCTCAGCTTCAGCGCACCGCTCATCCAATTCGCTGGCGAAGGATCGACAGACAGTTAGGAAAAAAACGAAAACTGCCAAGGCCGTTTGAAATCTACGCTGCACGTGCCGGGAATAGATGTTGCGCAAAGCAGGGTCAAGCCCTGCCCGACACTAAGATACTTAATATCTCCAACCGTCGCAGGCGAGTAACAAGACATTCTCCCGGTCGCTCACCAATTTTCCTTTGCGCACAATCAGGTCCACTCGCCCGGCGTGTCGTCGTATGAACGCGCCGAGTTCTCGTGACCACGCATCAACATAGACATGGCTTTGCCAGCCAAATTTCGGGTCGGGCGCCGGCGCGAGTACCATCGGCGGGGTCAGTCTAATTTCCCCCACAATCCAAACGCGGTTTCCGGATTTCAAGGTAGCGGCGATGTCCTGCTTCACATCGTCCAGCGGAAAAAATTCCATCATCTTGGTGCGCAGCAGATCGTAGCGATGCACTCGATGGTCGCTCATGGCCGGCACGGTCGTCCAACGATTCATCCCGTGGTAATAATGATTAAAGGAAATGCCTAGCGACCAGGGATTGACGACGATTAGATCACTTGAACGCCCATCTTTTTCAAGCTGTTGCGCAATGATGTCGATGTTTGACTGGCGCTCACTGATTCTTGTCCACGGCGCAAAGAGCAATGCAAGCATTGCCATGATCACCAACGCCATGCGGGCAAGGCGAAGCCGGTAATACGGAGAGAAATTTGCCGCGATCAGGGTCGTGGCAGCCGCGATCAAGCAAAGAAGTGCAAGATAGTGGCGCTGCAGTGGCACGTTATGCAGCAGTCGCAGAAACCCATAATATGCAAGAACGCACATGGGAATCGCAAGCAGCCCGAAGAGTAACATATCGCGCTGGCGTGTGTTGTTAGTATTCCAGGCGAGCTTGAGCCGCCAAATGCCGCCGACCATGCAGAGCGCTACAATGCTGAGCCACACAACTGTGACAATCGGGTGCGATCCACCGCAAGCGGCCAGGAACCGCCGGGCCATGAGATCAAACGAGTTCGGCACCTGGAGGACGGTCGCCCAGGTACTGATACCGAAGTAGAGTTTCCAGACGTACGGGAGATAGGAGAGACCGCAAACGGCGGCGGCGCAAAGCAGGAGCCACATCCACTTCCACTCGCCGCGAAGCCATAAAACAACCGTGGCGGCCAGGACGATTGCCGGCACCAGCGCACCGTTAAAAAATAGACACTGCATGCTCGCCAAATAAGCAAGGAACGCAGCCGCGAGCCTCCGCGCACTAGGCTGAAGCAACAGGTTCGTGGTCAAAGCAAACGCCAGAACAATCAACGCGCTGCCAAGTCCATAGCCGCGCAGCCATATTCCTGTCGTGAAAAAATTAACGTTCAGGCCGATTAATGCCGGCAATAGCAAAGGGACTTCGTGATTCAGGCTCCGGGACTGAAACCAGGCTGCACCAAGGAAAAAAATCCCTACGGCCAGACCGAAGTATCGCAAGCTCATGTCGCTTGCTCCAAACAATGTCGTGTAAACCCGCACGCTCGCGGGAAAGAGGATCGGAAAGGACGTGTATTGAAGATTTTCGAGCAGATCGGCAAAGCGAGGCATCCGCGCTAATTGCAAAGAATCGCATTCATCTCGCCAGAGCGGCCCGGCCTGCGTTATTCGCGCGACGAGCAGAAACAACACCACCGCGGAAAGCAGGATCGCCAGGATCCATTCAATTCGCTCAACGTGGGCGACTTTGGTGTCGCCGGCTTTTTCGTGTGGCGAACTCGGCAGCGCTTGGTCCGCCGCGCCTGAGGTTTGAGTTGCTTCCGGTGCGCTCATCCCCGTGCTCTGGTTAACCAAAACCGCGCCTCAGACCAAGCATTCGGGAAAATTCTGTTATCGCGTCGAACCATTCGGAGCTGATTCAATATCTTAGAACCATCTGTCGATCACGATAAATTCGAAAAGCCGATCAGATATAATCACCTTCCACTTCGACGAAATGAAAGCAGCAACACGAGCGACAAAGTCCGCGCCGGCCATGTCAGGTGCTTTTGCCGTTCCGACGCTTCGTTCCGATCTTTCGGGTTGGACATCTCGTTGGCTTCTCATGTTCGGCGCTCTTCTCGTCGCCGTCACGCTCCTGGCCTATCAACCTGCGTGGAATGGAAAAGCGCTGCTCGACGATAACGATCACTTCATCACCACACCGGAATTGCGTTCATTGCAGGGCCTGGCCGGTCTGTGGTTCGCGCCGCATACGACGCGACAGTATCACCCGTTGCTCGATACGGTTTTTTGGCTCGAGGACAAACTCTGGGGCCAGTCAATGTTGGGTTATCACCTCGTTAGTATTTTGCTTCATGGCACTTCCGCGCTGCTGTTGCTGACGATTCTCCGACGCTTGCAAGTGCCGGGGGCCTGGCTGGCGGCGGCCATTTTCGCTCTTCATCCTGTGCACGTCGAATCCGTCGCGTGGATGGTGGAACTCAAGAATACGTTGTCCGGTGTATTCTTTTTTGCCGCCGTCTTGGCCTATCTGCGGTTCGACGAAAAAAGGTGTGCGAAATCCTATTTTCTCGTGCTGCTGCTTTTCTCGATGGGCGTACTGGTCAAGGCGATTGTCGCTACACTCCCGGCGCTCATTCTCGGCATCATTTGGTGGAAGCGGCGCAAACTAAACTGGAAACGTGACGTGCAACCCCTCATTCCATTCGTCGTGCTCGGAGCCGCCGCAGGAATTCTCACGGCCTGGATGGAACGAGCCTTTAGCGGCGCGGAAGGCGAGGAATTTGATTTCTCAGTGGTTGACCGGGTCCTGATTGCTGGACGAGCATTTTGGTTTTACTTGGGCAAACTCTTCTGGCCCGAAAATCTGGCTTTGATCTACCCACGGTGGAAGGTGGATTCGAGCGTATGGTGGCAATATTTGTTTCCGCTTGGCGCGCTTTTTCTTTTCGCCGCTTCATGGGTTCTTCGGCGACGGTGGCGCTGGCTGCTCGCGAGTTTGTTTTTCTTCGCCCTGCTGGTCGCGCCGTTGCTCGGCTTCTTCAACGTCAGCTTCTTCCGTTTCTCCTTCGTAGCCGATCATTTTCAGTACTTGCCGAGCGTTGGAATTATTACGCCGGTCTCGGCCGGAGCAGGGCTGCTTATGATGCGACTCCATGGCTGGCCGCGAGTCGCGGTTTATGGACTTTGTACCGCTTTGGTGGCGACACTGGCCGGTTTGACTTGGCAACAAGCGCATGTCTACCGGGACGCCGAGACATGTTATCGTTCCGTGATCGAGCGAAATCCCACCAGCTGGGAAGCGCACATCAACGTGGGCGCAGAACTTTTCAAAAGAGGATTGCTCGATGAGGCGACAATCCATTTCCGAAGGGTCTTGGAATTGAGTCCTGATTACGCGCCAGCCGCCAAACGCGCCTACATCAGTCTTGGGAATACGTTTCTCAAACGCGGTCAATGGGATGACGCGATCGCGTATATCAAAAAGTCTCTGCAAATAGATCCAAATTATCCGCCGGCCCACACGGCTCTGGGCAGCGCGCTTCACCGAAAGGGAAGATTGAGCGAAGCGATCGCGCAATACGAAACTTCACTGCAGCTTCGACCGCGATCCGCGACAATCCACAGCAATCTTGCCTGGATGTTGGCGACGTGCGCCGATCCCAGTCTCAGAAACGGCCCGCGCGCTCTCGCGCTCGCCCAGCAAGCGGACAAGCTCTCGGGTGGAGCAAATCCAAAAGTTCTTCGTTCACTCGCCGCAGCCCACGCTGAAAACGGTCAGTTTTCCCAAGCGATTGATGCCGCTCAACGCGCACTGCAGCTGGCGCGCGATCAGCGAGAAAGCCCGTTCAAGCAGGCCCTCCACAATGAAATCGCGCTATACGAATTGGCACAGCCCTATCACGAAGTGGCGGAGTAGCGAACGCTGTCCTTGCGGCTTCGGCGGACAGCTTCCCTAAACGAAGCGCGGCGCTTTACTTGGAATACGCCCAACCTAGTAAGAGAACGTGAAACCAAATCGGACCATGCCAAAGTCCTTGTTATCACCATTGGAACCAGGAATAACCGTCAAGGCAGTGTTATTTGGAAACGTAAACGGTCCCCCTGGCTCGGTGAAATTAGTGCCTCCCGGCGACGTAACCACCTCAAGCCGGTCGGATTCGCCTCCGGCGATAAAATTCCATGCGAAATCTGCCATTATTCCAATGTGGCAGGTAAGGCGGACCTCAAAACCCAGTCCAACCTGGCCATCAAAAAACACGTCGTTATTGTTTATCTTCTCGTCGGTCCAAAACTCCTGTTCGCCTGTAACAAAACCACCTTGATAGGTATGCGTTTCATTAAAGAAGTGATCTATTCGGCCTCCACCGGCCAGGGCACCGGCACCGGCCCAAACGTATGGAGCAAAGCGACCTATCGGATAACGCGCCGTGAATGTCACCAGGCCGGCACCACCGATTTGCGTTTCCGTATCGACGACGAATCCTTCCACACCCACGCCGAAATATTTGCTCCAGAAATACTTCACATCCATGCCTCCGCCCCAGCTGTCATCTTTGCCGAGAAAGGTATCTTTGGTTTGCCGGCCCAAATCTACGCGCTCGTTAGGATTTAGGTTCTCGGGTTCCCGCGACGCAGGCACACCTCCCGTGGTACCTATTGTCGTAGCAACGAGGATTTCGGGATCCAGGTCCGGACTGAACGGGTCGTCATTTGGCACATTGTTGCGACCGGGGTTACCTGAAAAGACATATGTCCCCCAGATACTGAAATCCCATTCATGCGCGCGGAAGAAATCGCAACCAGGTGGAGCTGGCTCCGTTACTACCTTGTCTTTGTTCTGAATTGGTTCCGGCCCCGCCTGAGCGATAAAGCAAAGCGAGAAGGAGAGCAGCGAAGCGAGCGACAGTTTTCTCACAGGACGCGTTACTAGCATGAACGATCGCAGCCAGTCAAGACGCGAATCCGATCATCGATTTCGTTGTCTCCTTGGTGGATTTTGTGCGAACGCACCGAGACTCGAAATTAGACAGGATTTGCCGGATCAAATCGGATTAGAGTTAAGAAAATCGATCGAATCGTTAATCCTGTCATCGCCTTTTCAATGCCAACAAGATTCGTATTAATCGGTTCAGGTTTAGCCGGCGGACTGCTCGCCGCATACCTGGGGCGGCGCGGATACGAGGTCGATCTTTACGAACGCCGATCTGATCCGCGCGAAGGCAACCTTGTCGGCGGGCGATCGATCAATCTCGCGCTCTCCACGCGCGGGATTCATGCGCTCGAGCAACTCGGCATCGCCAATGAAGTGCTTAAGCACGCCATCCCGATGCGCGGTCGCATGATCCATCCCGCGGGCAAGGGATCGCGCACCATCTTCGCCCCGTACGACCGCGACCCGAACAAATACATCAACTCGATCGGGCGCGCCGCGCTCAACACCACCGTGATCGAAGCCGCACAGCGTTATCCCAATGTGCGAGTGCATTTCAATCATCGTTGCACCGATGTCGACCTTGACTCAGCGACCGCAGGCTTGATTGACACGGAAACAAATGAAACGGCCGCAGGCCGCGGCGACGCCGTGATTGGAGTGGACGGCGCGTTCTCCACCGTGCGCCAATCGATGCAAAAGAAACTCGCAGACTTCGAGTACGACGAGAGTTATCTCCCCCACGGTTACAAAGAGCTCACCATTCCGCCTGCGCCAGATGGCGGGTGGCAAATGGAAAAGGAGGCGCTCCATATCTGGCCGCGCAAAAGTTTTATGATGATTGCGCTGCCGAATCCCGATGGCTCGTTCACATGTACGCTCTTCTGGGAATTCGAAGGACCGCGCAGCTTCGCGACGACCAAGACCGACGAAGACGTCCGGCGCTTCTTCGAGGAAGAATTCCCGGACGCTGTACCGCTCATGCCAAAACTCCTGGAGGAGTTCCGCACTAATCCGACCGGCTCACTCGTCACCATCCGTTGCGCGCCCTGGTATTATAAAGACAAGGTTGCGCTCATCGGCGACGCCGCCCACGCGGTTGTGCCGTTCTACGGTCAGGGCATGAACGCGGCGTTCGAAGATTGCGTCGTGCTCGACGAATGTCTGGCCGAATTCCCGCAAGATCGACAGCGCGCCTTCGCGGAATATTACAAAAAACGGAAAGAAAACGCCGATGCGCTCGCCGATCTCGCCGTCGAAAATTTCATCGAGATGCGCGATAAAACCGCATCTCGCGCATTTCGCGCGAAAAAGAAACTCGATCACTTGCTCGAAGGTTTGCTGCCCGGCATTTACCTGCCGCTTTACACCATGGTCACGTTCACGCTCATCCCCTACGCCGAAGCGGCGCGACGCGCGCGCCTACAAGATCGGATCATCTATGGCAGCTTGGTCGCGGCGACTGCAGTCATCGTCATCCTATTCGCAATCGCGCTGATATGACCGTTTACACAACGTGCCGCGTCAACGCGTCCGGACCTAGAAGCCCGCCGGCGTCGGACTGATAAAGCTTCCGGATTGGCCTCCCCGATGTCCACCGCCGCCTCTGTGCCGTTGCGGTTGATCCTGAGCGTCGTCCGAATCATTTGCGCAACCGGCGGCAAGCAACGCGCAGGCAAAAAGAAGCAGCCTCAGTCTTTCCTTCCGTAAAATGCAAGGGACAGATCGACGCATCAAAAAAGATGACCGTTCTGGCTGTGAAATGGTTACAGATTTTCTCCGCGAGCGATGGGCGCCTGTCGCGCCGATAGGCCGCGCGCTCCTCCCTCAACCCTCAACCCTGAATGGGCGATCATTCTATTTTTGAATCTGGGTTTGTTGGTAGAAAACGTTGAGCCAGCGCCCGCCGCGCTTCATGTAGAGCGAGCTGACCCAGCAGGGTGACGGGACCGGATTATGACAAACGGTATCCTGCGCCTCGCGATAGATGAGCAACGCGGTGTTCTTATCCAGCATCTTCAATTCGAAATGGTCGAGCTCGTAGCTCTTGACCGTGCAAACCGGGCTGCCCACGAAAGCCACCACTTCCGCTTTATTTGTCAATCCGCCCAAACCGACTTCCACGTGATCGTCCGAGAGAAATTCCTGAAAGAACTTGCCGTCCCGATTTTTCCAAGCCTCCCAGGATTGCTTCTCCAGCTTTATCAATTGCTCTTTGATCGCAGCTTCCTCGGAGGACTCGGCGATAGCAGTCAGGCCGGTACCGAGAATAAATACGGACGTGAACGTAACGAAAAAAATGATGCGTCTCATAAAGGCATTTTTTGCAACCACCGGTAAACGACAGAGCATAACCGGCTTCGAAGTCAGAAGAGAGGACAGGATTAGGACAGAATTGGCCCGACTATTACGAGGACTCTGATCCATTTAATCGTAAATCCTGTCGTTTTCATCTTCCTGATTTCCTGGTTTCCTGATTCGTATCTGCTTTGTATCTTCAGACGTGCCGCCGCTAACTTTCTTAAGAGAGTTGAGAGTTCCGCCTTCGCCAAGGGTACGGCGCGACAAGTTGTTGAGGCCGGGGCTGAAACAGATTGTTTTCGTGGCTCTGAATCATTAGCCTGTCGAAATTATGAGCGACACCTTCGTTCCACTGATTAGTTCCGGCACGGCCGGGCCACTCGGCGTTGTGCATCTCCCGCGGCTCTGGCAGAAAGTTTCCCTGGAAGCGACGGGTAAACTCGCTTCCGGTTATCCCGCCATCGGCAAAGGTTTTGATGCGATGACCTGTGCCGCGCTCGGGCTCGATGAGCAGGCGGTCAAGAATTACATCAAACAGAACAAGCCGACCTATCCCCAATTCGAAGGGTGGGTGAAGAAGAACGCGAAGTCGCTTACGCCGCAGGCAATCGAGAAACATAATGCCGCGGTGCGCGGTTATAATCACGATGACGAAACGCGGCAGGGTGTTTTGCGCGCGTGCGGCATCGCCGACAACGCTTCCGCGCCCAAAGACGCGGTGAACCTGAACAATCTCGACGATTGGTACGAATTTCACCAGCAGGTACTGAAATAGGGATCTGATTCTTCCGCAGATTTCAGAACCCAAATTCCCTCGCAGATTTCCGGACGACAGTACCGCAGATTTTCCCGAGCTGCTGCCTCATAATCTGTGCAATCTGCGTAATTTGCGGACTCTTCGCTCGTCAGATTGACGTGAACACGCGCCGCGTGCGAGCATTCACCTATGCCGCCACTGACCTACGCGAACTATCTCGATCTGGAGAAACTGCTGACTCTCCAGAATCCCCGCTCCACTCCGGCCGAGCACGACGAGATGTTGTTCATCATCATCCATCAGACCTACGAGCTTTGGTTCAAGCAGTTGCTGCATGAGTTCGAGAAAATAAAAAAAGATTTTTCGGCGGGCGATCTCTTTAGCGCGATTCATTCGTTCAAGCGCGCCCGGACGATCATGAAAACGCTGGTGGCGCAGATCGATATCCTCGAGACGATGACGCCGTCGTCATTCTCGAGCTTTCGCGA
>JGI12053J15887_10000294_pt1 | contig 19457 bp, 18 predicted proteins | sample MedBloCAOM1_O3_FD_15887 | JGI IMG/M metagenome (IMG submission 15887)
GTCGGCCCCAATCGGAAGCCTTGTATTCGAACGGGCAGTCGTCATCCGGCGGCACGTAGTCCCAATCGGGAAAGGCGTCTGCGTCAATTAGCTGATCTTTCTGCCATTCGGACAACGGCTGTGCGCGCGGCATAACGAGGGCGAGTCCGAACGGAAGGCGCGCGAGCACGGGGCAAAGCATCTCGCGTCGCCGCGCAGTCGTCATGGCCCATAGATCGGCCTCGAAGCGATTGCAGCGGCGACCCGTCGCGTTGCGCGCGATCTTCACCGCCCACGGTCCGACGCAGATCGTGCGTCGCACCGTGCCGCGCGAGTCGACGAAGATCGATGGCCGTCCCATCAGCGTCCGCTCCCGCTGCGCAGGCAATAGCTGCCGCTCGCCGCTCGGGCAACTACCAAGGACGCCAAAGACGAACGACGGGCCAAATTTCCGAGTGAGCAAAGCGCCAAAACTGGACGACGGCGGGGACTGCCATCAGGATCGTTAGAGCTGTCATGACCACGTTCAGCCAGCGCGTTGTGGCTGTTTGCCGTTCAGTGGCCGCCTGGTGTCTCTCGATCGCGACCCGCAGGCGGTCTATGGCATCGCTGGCGGACCACTGAGGGATGTTGTCTGCCATGGCGGTCACCCCGTCGACCGCAGCCAGCGCAATACGCGCGGCGCCGGTCCACTCGTCACCTGACGAAATGAAAAATGCCGTTGATCCCTATAACGCCGACCAGGATGAGATAAATCGCGACAACATAGTTCAGCAGCCGCGGCATGAGCAGAACCAACGCCCCGCCAACAACGGCAATGAACGGCATCATGTGATGGACAACGGTGGTCACCCTCATCGCGAAGGTCTCTCCTTGGGTTGATTTTCAGCCGGTCGAACCGCAGCCAGCGCCATAGGGATATCTTTGGCGGGGTCTCGGGCAGCGTTTCAGGGGGTGCCGGGGGTGCGATGGCCAGTCGCTCGGCGAGTCCGGCGAGCTTTGCGGCATGCCCCAGCGACGCGATCACATGCGACTCCCCATGCGGTTTTTAACGGGTCGCCGGGTGCACCACAGCGACACGGCTGGACGGTCGCATGGGTATGGTTGACGAGCGGTTAAGGATCGACTCGTCCTGCCCGCATCCCTATTTTGTCGGCATGCCGCCCCGCCGCCGCACCAGCAAAGACACCCCCGCCAAGCTCGCCAGCCGCATGCGTCGCCGGTGGCGTGTCGTCTTGCTTCGCAGCAAGGGCCAGGTACTCGGGGAGGTCGAGGCCCCGGACGCGGAAGCGGCCGTAGCAGAGGCGGCGGCCCAGTTCGGGCTGGATGAGGTTCAGCGCAAGCGGCTCCTGGTGAAGGAATTGGCGTGAGACGGGTGGGGTGCTGCCCGGCATTTCACACTTTTTCGATCGGCTCGACGTAGTGGACGCCGCAGCATTTCGATCTACGAGCCCGACCCGATCGCCGCGATCGACCGTGTCGAAAACAGCGTCGCAATTGGCGACGGCTTTCGTGAAATCTCGGACGTTGTAGTCGACGATTTCATCGGCGCCGAGGCCTCTCACATATGCATGGTTCGCCGCACTCGCAGTCGTGATCACACGAGCTCCGATATGCTTGGCAAGCTGGATGGCAAAACCGGCGACGCCGCCCGCCCCACCTTGGATCAAGATCGTCTCACCGCGCTGTAGCTTCAGCGTATCCTCAATCGCACTCATAGCCGTGAGGCCAGTAAGCGCCAAAGCGGCGGCATTGACATGGGACAGACCGCTCGGCTTCTTGGCGACGATTCCAGCCTTGACAGCAACCTTTTCCGCGTAGGTGCCCTCCTGACCTGCTTCGCAAACACCGAACACCGTGTCGCCGAGCGCAATGTCCTTGATGCCTTCGCCTACGGCGCTGACCGTCCCCGAGAAATCACGTCCTGGCACCAAGGGAAAATTCGTGTGCTGGTATTCACCAAGGCGAACCTTCCAATCCGCCGCGTTGACACTCGTGGCAGCGATGTCGATGACAATTTCGCCAGGACTGGCTACCGGATCGGGTAAATCGCCGTATTGGAGGACTTCCGGTCCACCGAACCGCTCAATAAACGCTGCCTTCATTTCGCATCAACCTCTCTGCGGTTCGCACCGCGGCTTCGCCGGTCTTGCCGTCGCCCTCACGCTGCGCTCGATCGCCCATGCTCTCTGGTGAAGGATGCTTGGCTCATAGCTTCGCCGAGCATAGCGAAGCTATGCTGCCTTGGGCCTTGCTCTCCGGAGCCAGGACGCAGGACATAGTTGGACGGCCGGCAACACTTTGGTAGCGGTAGGTCAGCGGTCACCCCTTTACGCCGCGCTTTCGTTGACGCTCGCCCTGCGCCGCGTCCAACGGGATTCAGCAGGTACGATGCGGGTCGCAATACTCAGCGTTGCCCGCTCACTTGGGTTTGTGATTTCCCTAAACGATCGCGGCCAACATTTCATGTTCACGGAGGGTAGTGGCTATTGCCGTATCTGAGTCCGGAATACTCGCTGAAGCTTGATGGCAAGGATTTGACCCAGCTCTCGCCTGGCGAACGCGGCGCGCTCTTGCTTGTCTTCTATTTGCTGGTCGATAAGAGCGATAAGCCCATCATCGTCGATCAGCCCGAGGAGAATCTGGATAATCAGACCGTATATCACTTGCTGATCCCTGTGATCCGGGCGGTGAAGAAGCGACGGCAGATCATCATGGTCACGCACAACCCAAACATCGCGGTTGTTTGCGATGCCGAACAAGTGATCCATGCATCCATCGACCGCGCGCATGGAAACCGCATCACCTATACCAGCGGCTCAATTGAAGACACTGTCATCAACAAACACGTACTGGATGTCTTGGAAGGAACCCGCCCGGCGTTCGACAACCGGGGCGGCAAGTATCACGCGTGAGCCTAGCGTGACTCATCGGATGACGCTGGCGGCGGCGCCTCCGCAAGTTCGATGACCAGCCCGTCATAGAAGCGACGTGGGCCGACGTCGACGCCGACCTTGCGTTGACGACCCGCCTCACCCTCGGGCCGGACGGCGGATTTCAGCCCGTCCCGCAATTCAGCGATTTACGCAACCGCGCCCTTTGCGACGTGTTCTTCGGCATCAGCGCGATGGAGCGGGCGGGTACCGGCTTGACCGACGCATACGAACTCGCAGCAGAACTGGGAGGCGCCGCTACCTTCGCATATAGCCACGGCCCTGCAAGCTTTCGCGCAAGAACGACACCGGATGAGTGCGAAGGCTCACACCCGTGCTTCGATAGTCTTCCACAACCTCGCGGCCCATGGTCATCGGGAGGAGCGTCACCGCAGGTTCAATTATTTCCGACGCAGCAGTCCCGCGCGATCATCTGTCGCCGCGAATAGCGGCAGGGCGTCAGGCACCGCAACCGATTGACACTACGGCGGAAACTGCTGCATGTCTCGATAAGAGCTTTTCCTCTCAAAGGCGAACAAACAATCATTCACTTTGGTTGTGAGCCAAGATATCGTACTCAGGAATAGAAAATAGAGCAGCACTTCTAAATCGGCCGACCCTTTGGGTCATCCTAGTTGTTGCCCAATCAGAGGAGACCAAGAGTGCCGATAAGGTGGTGTCTGTCTCCATTGTTAGTTGGCGCGGTCGCAACTTACGCTTGGGCGCAAGATCAACGATTTCAGGGAGCCCCACCTGCACAACAGCAGCGCGCCCCTCGTCCATTGGCTCCGCTCGCGCAACCAGACCCTAACCAACAGCTTGACTTCGCAGTTTTCAAGATCCTCACTGCGACACACGGCCTTCCCGGTCAATGGCGTAGCCGGGCAAACAGGTCCGTAGTAGCTTCCGACTTCCGACTGAAGTCCTTGCTTAGATAATTTGGAAGACTCATCGTTGCCGCCTTCCAGTTTGTAAAAAATGTCACTGCGGAAGTGATTGGCCTCGGCTTTAGCTCTGTCCAGGCGCTCCAGTTCCGACAATAGGGTAATGACGTTTGCCTGCAGGCACTCTAGAGGCATCTTGCCTGCCCGCACCGGTTGAGGCAAGCTGCTTAGTGTCGAATAACCGCCTTGGCTGAATTTCGAGTGTGATTCTGCGTATAAGCGCCGACGGTTGTCGCGGAATTTCCGATGCATTCAATCGAATTGCTTTCTACTCCTGCATGCGTAGTAATCGGAGCGTTAGCGCTCTTCGCGTCCGCGGCAGATGCCGAAGACATCTCGGGAGTTCCCCATGTTGTTGATGGTGACACAATCATCTTGGGGAATGTGAAGGTCAGGCTTGTGGGTATTGACGCCCCAGAGACCGACCAAGTATGCCTCGACATGCATGCAACTCGGTGGACATGCGGCATTGAGGCGCGCAATCAGCTAACTCAGCATATCGCGAGCCGTAGGGTCTCCTGCGAGCCGAGTGGTGTGGACGTGTATCGTCGGTCACTTGCAGTTTGTCGCCTCGGCAGTGAGGACTTGAACGGCTGGATGGTTCGGCAGGGTTGGGCACTCGCATTCGTTCGATATTCAAAGAACTATGTCGCAGAGGAGGCATCTGCCCAAAATGCTCGTCGCGGAATCTGGTCGGGCGCTTTCATCGCTCCCTGGGATTGGCGCCACCGCGACCGACAGACCGTTGTGCTTGGTGCACTCGCGGTCCCGGTCGCGGCTCAAACGCAGCTTCTCGCGCCAGCGTCGGCCTCTGGATCACCAACAGGCGATTGCATCATCAAAGGCAACGTGAACCGCAAGGGTGAGCGGATCTACCATCTCCCAGGTGGGCGCGACTATGCCCAGGTCAATATGAATGGCACCGAAAAGCGATGGTTTTGCACCGAGGAAGAAGCCCAGGCCGCAGGATGGCGTCCAACGGCGAGAAAGTAAGTTAGCACTGAGCTACCACTTCGCCTCCGAACACGTAGCCGTTCGGAAGGACAACCGTCATGCAACGATTTTTAGACCGATTCGGTGCTTTTGAGATGTTCCGGCGACATGGGTTGCCCATAAATCAAGAGCTGCCCGGCGCTCCGCAAGAAATTCGTGGCGCTGATATACGGCAGCAACGCCTGAGATCGTGCCGGACTGGTGGTTAAGTATTTTGTCGGCAACATGAGGTGCAACCCCGAGCAGAGTCATCCCGGATGCGCAGGTCCGCCGCAAATCGTGAAGCCGCCACCCGATCACTCCCGAGAGCTGATCCAGCTGTCGCTTCGCTCTGCTGAGCTCTTGGAAGGTTTTAGTTCCGAGGACGGAGAAGACATACGGCCCTTTCTGGCCTGCGCGTTTGAGCATGACCATCGATGGCTCGGAAAGGTGTACGACATGGGCCTTGGCGTTCTTGGTGCGTGATTTGGGGAGCGTGCAGACTCGTTGCGCGAGATCGAGCTCCTCCCTCTGCAAGCCGGCGACCTCGTCCCGCCGCTGTCCTGTCAGCGCCAAGAATTCAACGATCCCTCCATACGGGTCACCAATTTTTCGAGCGGCCAAGATGACCTGGGCGAGCTCATTGTCGTCCAGCACTCGGTCACGAGCCATCTCCTTTGTCGGCAGAGGGACGCCTTCGGCTGGAGATTGATCAATGATGGCTCGACCCACGCACCAGCGCAGGAAGGTCTTAAGCGACTTTAAGGTTTTGTTCGCGGCACTAGGAGCGCCGCGCTGAACTATCGCCGAGACGACCGCAACAACGTGGCGCTTGGCGATCGAATGGATGCTCCTGCCGGCCCAGGCCTTCCCTACCTCCCGTCGAAGCAGCCTGGAGGTCTCGGCGGCGGAGCGGTTCTGTGACAGACGCTGGATAACAAAGGTCTCACGCAGATCCTCGACCAGATCCGCGACTGCACGTCGTTTGGCCTCTCGCCTCTCAGCCGCCGGATCGCGCCCGTCGAGCTTGGCTGCCAACACCCTCTGCGCCGCCACGCGGGCCTGATAAAGCGTTACACGACCGTATGGCCCGATGGTGTATTTGCGCAGATGCGACCCGGCACCGCCCGTGCGGTATAGGACGATGAACACCTTACGGCCCTTGGGCGTAACCTTAACACCGAAACCGGGATAAGCGGCGTCCCAATAGACGACATCCGACGAGGGAGTAGACAGCGCGTCGATGGTGCTCTTGGTCAACTTGATACGCGGCATGGAAGGCACCTGTCTGAAGGTGCTACCTTGACCTCACTTAGGTAGCGCCGTGGATGAGATGACAGGAGCGACGGTGATACGCAGTCCGCATTGAGGGAAGGAAAATCAATGCGTTATGAACCCCCAGCAATCGGCTTTCATCGCGGGGAAAGACCGCCCTGGAGACCAATCGACATTGAGGCGTGCCGCGATCCGCGCGCGAACGCAACTTTGGAGGGTTGAGCTGGGATCGTCGCTGCGGGTCTCACTTCGGCCAATTCAGGGCTTGATCCTTTTGTATTTATGCCGGTAGGCGGACGATGCACTTTCAAAGCAACCGAGGTGGGCTCTGACGACGCCGGCTCCGATTTGACCCCCGTTCCGTCCTGCAATGCCGATATTCATGATCGGCGCAGTTCCAGTCTCTAGAACCTTGCGCAGATCGATTCCTGACGGGGTTCCGCGATATCCGAAGAATGGAATCTTGAAATCTGGATGCTCACCGACGACAATATCGTACATTTTCTTGTTATTCGCGATCATCACCTCCGGCGAACCGCCTTGGTAGGCTTGCAGCGGGAATGCCGCCGCCTGCGCAAAGCCGCCAAGGCCGATGGTTTCGATGATGGTGCTTTCGCCACCCATCCACGTAATTTCCTCCGGCGTATGCCCTGCAAATAAGGATGCTTCGACGACCGGCAGAGGGCCGGTGTACCACTCATCGCCGAGGCCGCTGACGCGAATTGCGAATTGTCGGCAATTGAAGCTCATCGCGGTGACGACCGTCGAGCCTTCGACGCCGTGCGCTGCATCGGCCATTGCCTTCGCCGTCGCCATCGAGAGCCGCAAGAAGAAGTAGTGATCGGCGGTGAGCGCGCGGACGGCCTGGTCAACCCGCTCTCTTTCCTTTTCAGCAAGTTGCAATAAGGACGGAATGAGTTCGCGGGTGAAAAGCAAAGAGGCCGCGGTGTTGCGGCTATGTAGTTCATCCCCCATATGCAGCGCGCGCTGCATAATCGGCTTGAGCCGTATGCCGCCAGAAATCCGCACGGCATCGCGGACGACAGGCGCGACGGTATTCTGCACATGCAGCAGGCGCTCGCGGACTCCTTCGTCGTAAACGCCGTAGTTGAGGCGCCGTGGATTGGTGCCTTCGTAAAAGTTGCAGAAAGCACGATTCTTCTTGCCATTAGCATTGTCGACGATGAGCACCGGCATCGATGCCGTATAGATTCCGGCCAGAGAGCCAACGCAATCATATTCGTGGCAGGGCGCGACTTTGATGTCGCCGCGCACAATTAGGGCGGCAGCCTCGTCCTCGTCTTTGGCAAGACCTTCGAACAATGCGCCGCCGATAATCGCGGCACGCTGACCGCCTTCGTATTCGCCCCATTCTTGGCGTGGCCCCGACGTCAGGATTGTCGTCGGGGTGAATCCGGGAACGGCCTCACCGACGGATTGAATATCAACAAGAATGGGATCAGCGGTCCACAACTCCCCACACGCCTCGGCATTTGCCTGATCGATTGTGCGCGCCACACTCATCCCTCCGCCGTAAAACCGGTGCGGATAATTTAATTGACCAATCAATTAAATTACAGCATTCTTTCTGGCTGTCAACGGAGCCGCTTTTGTCAGAGGATTTTATGCGCGCCCAACCAACGTCCACAGGTGAACTCGATTCCCGCTCAAAGACCAAGCCGCGGGCTTCGGTCGATCCAGTGGCACTCAAAGCCGACTTGATCGCCAAGGGCGTGAAGTACTGTTTGCCCTCCTATGTGGACGTGCACGGCATTCCGAAGAGCAAGAGCGTGCCCATCAACCATTTCGAGCGTGCCTTCCGCGGGTCCGAGCTGTTCACGGGCGCGGCACTCGAGGGCTTGGGGCAACAGACGCATGACGACGAGCTTGCACTACATCCGGACCCTGGGGCGATCACCCAGTTGCCGTGGCATCCAACCGTGGCCTGGATGCCGGGAAATCTGAAATTCCACGACGAGCCGTGGCCGATGTGCTCCCGCACGGTCCTGCAGCGACAGATCGACCGAGCCGAGAAACTCGGTTTCCGTTTCAATCTGGGCGTCGAATGCGAATTCTTTCTGGTGCGGAAAGAGGGCGCCGGCATCGTTCCGGCCAATCCACGCGATACGCTCGCGAAGGCGGCCTACGATGTAACCGGTTTGCTCGAGGGCATGGAATGGTTGCACGAAATTGTTGGCTATATGAATGAACTTGGCTGGAATGTTCACTGTTTCGACCACGAAGACGCGAACAGCCAGTTCGAAATCGACTTCGAATATGCGGATGCGCTCACCACAGCGGACCGATACACCCTGTTCCGGATGATGGCCAAGGAGATCGCGCGCCGTCACGGCTGCGAGGTGACATTCATGCCAAAGCCGTTCGCCGACCGTACCGGCAGCGCGGCTCACTTCAACATGTCACTCGCGTCAATCCAAACGGGTGAAAATCTCTTTGGCGACGACGCCGACCCGCGCGGTATTGGAATTTCCAAGCTCGCATACCAATTTATCGCCGGCATCCTGAAGCACGCAGAGGCAGTAGTTGCGACCGCCTGTTCGACGGTGAACTCCTACAAACGGCTAATCAAATCCGGATCGCGGACTGGGTCGACTTGGGCGCCCGTGTACATTTCGTACGGCAACAACAACCGCACGCACATGATCCGCGTGCCGCGGACCAATCCGAAGGTGGAAGCCGACAACCCGCAGCGTATCAAGTCGTTGTCGAGCATGCGGGTAGAATGCCGTGCGGTTGATCCGACCATGAATCCCTATCTAACCGCCGCGATGATGCTCGCGGCCGGTCTCGATGGCATCGAGCAGGACCTCAATCCAGGCGATCCGATCGCGGTCAACATGTACGATCTGTCCGACGCCGAGTTGAAAGAGCGGGGTGTGCGTATGCTGCCTCGTTCTCTCGAGGAAGCGGTCAATGCTTTCGCCGCGGACCAGTTGTCGCGCGATGTAATGGGAGAGGAGCTTTATAGTTCGTTCATCGCGCTCAAACGCGAAGAATGGTGGAGATACCACACTCACGTTTCGGAGTGGGAGATCCAGGAATATCTCACCAAGTTCTAGAGCATCCCGGTGAAGGGATGATATCGGCTTCGCGTCGTGCGGGAACTTCGCGGGTGCGGCGGCCGTTCGTTGAGGGGACAGGCACGATGAAGCTCGCAAAGAAGGCAAGACCGTCTGCCAAAGGCGCGCGATCCGAGGGCGCGCGGTCCAAATTCGGCAGGCGTAGCCGTGATCGGGTACATCTCCACATCGAGAATGTCAGCGAACTCGGCGCGGTATTCCAGGTGACGAAAAAGCGCCTGAACGACGCGCTGGCACGTCACCCGAAGGTCGCGCGCCAAGTCAAGATCACTCTCGGCACCGACGGCGATATTTTCGATCTCGCGATCGCGACCGCGGACGCTCTATTCGGATGGAAGTTCCAACACCGCGGCATCGCCAAGCGGGCGCCGCGATTGAAGTGGGTTCACGCACACGGCGCGGGCATCAATCATCTTCTCCCGCTCGATTGGCTGCCTAAAGGGGCGGTTCTTACGAACAGCCGCGGCGTGCACGGAGACCGCGCCAGCGAGTACGCCATGATGGCGCTTCTGGCGTTGAACAACAGGCTTCCTGAAATGGTGACCAACCAGAGGGCAGCGCATTGGCGGCAGCTCTACAGCACAGGCATCGCCGGAAAGACCCTGCTGGTCATCGGCGTCGGCTCAGTCGGCGGCGCCACCGCGCGGCTGGCGAAGAAATTTGGTCTGTATGTCCTCGGCGTCCGCCGTTCGGGGCACCCGCAACCGGCGGTCGACGAAATGTTCCGGCCGGCCAGCCTTCATCGCCTGTTGCCGAGGGCCGATTTCGTTCTCATCACCGCGCCGCATACCGACGATACGCATCATTTGCTAGGCAAGAAGGAACTCGGCCTGATGAAACGCGGGGCGGGTCTGGTGAACTACAGCCGGGCGAATCTCGTAGACTACGGCGCGCTTCGTAAAAAATTGGGGGCTGGGGAGCTGAGCGCCGTGCTCGACGTGTTCGATCCGGAACCGCTGCCATCCTCCTCGCCGCTGTGGAGGACGCCAAATCTGATCATGACCCCGCATTCGTCATCGGACGACGCAGAGCGTTACACGCCCGATACGCTCGACCTTGTGTTTCGAAATCTGGCACGGTTCTTGATTGGGCGCCCCCTTCTCAACCGCGTTCGTCCGGAGCTGGGGTACTAATGCAATTTTCCAGGCGCCGGATGTCGCGCGACTGGCAATGCGCGATGCGATGGCGAGGAAATGCGATGGCGAGGAGATGCGATGGCAAGGAGAAACTCTTTGCCCAACATACCGACCGTTGTGAATAGAGGCAAAAATCATGGCAAGCAGCATTCTTGAACCCGGTCTCTATACAAAGGCGCGGCTGCCGTTAGCCAAAGCCGAAACGATGCCGCGATGGTGCTATACCTCGGACGAGTTCTATCAAGAGGAGGTTCGCCAGATCTTCCGGCGGACCTGGAATTTCGTCGGTCGCGTCGATGAAATCGGCTCTGGTGGCGACTTTCTCACCGTAGATCTATTCGGCGACTCCATCGTCGTGGTGCGCGACCGTAGCGACACGATTCGCGCCTTTGCCAATACCTGTCGTCACCGCGGCACTCAACTCGTGACTGGAACCGGCAATTGCCGCGTCCTCTCCTGCCCCTATCATAGCTGGGCGTTCGCGCTGAACGGCGGTCTCATCGGTGCGCCGGGCATGGAAGGGGTCGAAGGATTCAACAAGGCGGACTACGGCCTGATCCCCGTGCGGCTCGAAACCTGGGGCGGCTTCATGTTTGTATCTCTCGATCTGAATTGCGTGCCACTGCAGCAGCATCTTGGAAACGCTTTGGAGATTTTCGCGCCCTATCGTTTCGAAGACATGGTAGTCACGCGAAAGACGGAATACGACCTGCCGTGCAATTGGAAGCTCTATCTCGAAAACGCGATGGAAGACTATCACACTGCGACGGTTCACCGAGTTTCGATCGGAACCCAGGTCTGCACGCGGGAAGACACCGTTGGCGAATGGGACGCCATCCACATGCCGGCGAAGTCGACGTCGGCGATCTTGCCCGGTGAAGTGTCGCCCTTCCCGGAAATCGAAAGCTTGAAGGGCCGATCGGCGGAAGGAACGTACTTCACGGTCGTCTACCCAAACTGGTTCTTCGCGGCGGCGCAGGATTGTATGTGGTGGTTGCATATCGCGCCACGCGGACCGACGCGGTCGATAGTGACGCACGGCGCCTGCTTCCCGCGCAAGACCAGGGAACGGCCCGACTTCGCGGACGTGGTGCAGAAATACTACAAGCGCTGGGACAAGTCGCTCCCCGAAGACAACAACATTTCCGTCCTGCAGCAATTGGGACTGCAGTCGTCGTTCAACCGGCCTGGCCGGTTGTCACTGCATGAACCTGTTGTTCATGCCATCGATCAGTGGGTGCTAGATCGCGTTGTGGGCGAAAATACTGCCTCGCTAGTCAGCGCGAATGATAGGCGTGCCTAGTACCAACTGCTTTGGCAGATGGCGCGCGGATAGAAGGTCGGACGATGGGGTACAATTGGGATTTTAGCGTCGTTTGGGAATACAAGATCACGTTCCTGATGGGCGCTATCGTTACGGCCAAGCTAACCGCACTGGCCTTCGTCATCGCGCTCATCATCGGCCTGGGACTGGCCTTTTCGCGTATTTCCGACAGCCGCGTTCTGCGCGGTTGCGCGACGTTCTATGTAGAAGCTTTCCGGAGCACGCCAGCGCTAGTCCAGCTCGTCTGGATCTACTACGCGCTCCCGATCGTGACGGGCGTTCAACTCGATAACTTCACTTCGGTCGGGATTGGCCTCGGCCTGCATACTTCGGCCTACTACTGCGAAGTGATCCGGGCGGGCATCCTCGCCGTTGACCGCGGACAGATGGACGCGGCTAAGGCGATCGGCATGCGGCGCGGCCAAGCGATGCGGCGGATAATCCTGCCACAGGCCGTGCGCTTCATGGTGCCACCTTTCATGAATGAAACCGCCAACCTCATCAAGCTCACCACGTTGGGATCTGTTCTGGCGGTCTACGAATTGCTTCATGCCAGCAATAACCTGATCACTAACACCTATCGGCCGCTTGAAGTGTACACGACCGTCGCCGTTGTGTTTGCAATCATCATTTATCCGTTGATCTGGGCGTCGAATCGGTTGGAAAGGTACTGGGCCTTGCGGTCCTGATCGTCACCGCCTGAGAGGGAAAGCGTTGTGGCAGAGCCCATAATCAAAGTGCGGAACGTCGGAAAGGCCTTTGGCGCTCTCCGCGTTTTGAAGAACGTATCTCTGGACGTCTATCCGGGCGAGGTCGTTTGCATCATCGGTCCAAGTGGTTCCGGAAAGACCACGCTGCTTCGCTGCCTGAATTTCCTTGAGGAGTACGACGAGGGCGACATCTTTTTCGAGGGCAAGCTGGTCGGATACCTCATCAAGGGCAATCGGCGCGTGAAGGACACAGGCAACAGTCTCGGGCAGCTGAGGGCGCAGCTCGGAATGGTGTTTCAACGCTTTTATCTATGGCCGCATAAGACGACGATCGAGAACGTCATCGAGGGTCCGATTATCGTGGCCGGCCGGGACCGCGTTAGCGCGCTAGAATGCGGATTCGACCTCCTCGAGAAAGTCGGCTTGCGGGACAAGGCGGAGGTCTACCCGAGCAAATTGTCTGGCGGGCAAATGCAGCGCGCCGCGATCGCGCGTGCGCTCGCCATGAAGCCAAAGGCGATGCTGTTCGATGAGCCGACGTCCGCTCTCGATCCGGAACTGGTGGGAGAGGTCCTGGAAGTGATGAAGGCGCTGGCGCGCGAAGGGATGACGATGGTCGTGGTGACGCACGAGATCGCCTTCGCCCGCGAAGTCGCCGATCGCATCGTGATGATGGACTGCGGCGAAATCATCGAGGTAGGCGCGCCAACATCCTTGCTGCGCTCTCCCTCCCATGAGCGCACACGGACTTTCATAAGTAAGGTACTAAGTTCCTAGGGAGAATGAGACATGTTCAAACGACACGTTGGAAAGCTGCTTTTCGCTCTTCTGTTGCTGGTCGCGACCGATATCACCAACTCCGAAGCACGCTCGCTTCAGGAAATCCTAAGCTCAAAGAAAATCCGCGTCGGGACGGTGGCATATCCTCCGATGACACAAATCGATTCCAAGACCGGCGGTTACAGCGGCATTTGGATCGACGGCCCCCGATTTCTGTTCCAGCAACTCGGTCTCGAGGTTGAACTTGTCGAAACCAAATGGGCGACGTTCGCGACCGGCCTGCAGTCCAATCAGTTCGATGTCTTTGTCGGCGGCTCGTTCGCCACGCCGAAGCGCGCCGCCGTTCTCGATTTCTCCCGCCCCGTCATGTACATGGGGCACAGCGTCGCGGTGCGTAAGGGAGATGCCGCTAAGTTTAAGACGTTGGCTGACATCGACAAGCCGGGCGTGACCGTCGCCACGGTACTCGGGAGTTCGGGCCATGAATATTCGAAAGAGCACCTGAAGCAGGCGACCATCCGCGCGCTCGACACTGGAGATCTCGCGCAGGGCGCCCTGGAGGTTCTGGCCGGCCGGGCTGATGCCGCATTGCAGGACTCCTTCAAGATCGCCCAGGTGGTGAACCTCCATCCCGATAAACTTGTCGATGTTTTCGGCGCGCAGCCATTCCATCTAGTGTTTGTCTCCTATGCGGTCTCAAAAGGTAACAGGGATCTTCTGCAACTCATCAACACGTCTCTTGATTGGATGGATTCGACTGGCAAATGGCAAGAGCTGGCGAAGCCCTACGGCGACAAGCTTTCAGGAGTTTTCTTTGTTCAGCAGGATTATAAATCATTCGGAGGAGCGGCTACGGAAAAGTGAGTTGGCCGCTGACGCAGCGTACGCAACCAATCCTTCTCGACGGGATTCACTGATCTTGAAGGGCGACAAGGAGCGCCGAATAGCACGATGCGAACTTGGCGGAGTATCCCGCGGTGGCCCTGTTCGTGGTGTGCGGCCGCATGTGAATTGCGACCCTTGTGGTGCGTACGCGCTGCACAACGAGGAGTGTCTCCGGCCGGCCTCTGTCGCGGAGCTGCGGCCGCTGCCAAGATTTCGTTCAATTCGCATCGAATGTGATGATATAAGATGTCATGGGAATCATGGTGTGCTGCGTAGATCATGTCAGGCATCGTCTTGGACCGCGGTGCGAAACCGCAGGCTTTCGGTGCGGCGATTGCTATGCCTGCCTGTCCGAGCGGACTCCAGGATCGCAGGCATCCCTTGCCGAATCTTCGTTAATTGTCGCAGTCGGGGATTGACTGTTTGCTTTCGAGCAGTGACTCGATGATCGGCGTTGCCGAAATTTTGGACGTCAGCGTCAGGCCGGTGCATGCAGGTCATGCCTAACAACAATCCGAAGAAACGCGCCGCAGGCCGGCGTCCCAGAAAGGGATCGGAATATTCGGCTGAGCGATTGATGCGTGCGGCTCTCGACCTATTTTCACGCCGTGACTTCAGCACGGTCACGATCAAGGACATCGCAAAGGCGTCGGATGTAAATGCCGCGCTCATCTACTATTACTACGACAGCAAGGAGGATTTGTTTCGCGCTGCCATCGAATTCGCCATCAAAAAGGCGCTCGATCGCTCCCATGACCTCCGTGAGAAACACACGGACCCAGTCTATCTCATGAATGAATGGTTCCGCAGCAATCTGGAAATCGCGAGCCTCATCCGGCAACTCGTCAAGATCATGTTGGACTACGCGGGATCTGAGCTCCCGTTGCCGTCAGTCGACAAGCTAATCAAAGAGTTCTACTCCGTCGAGGAGGACGCGATCCTTGCCAACAGCATTTGTCGCGGAATTGCGCAAGGCATTTTCAGAAACGTAGATGCGACTAGGCTCGCAAAATTCGTGTCGGTGCACCTTGACGGCATCATGGTTGCTTCGATCATTCGCGGGGGCTTTAGTATCGAAAAGGCGCTGCTCGATTTGCAGCAGATCTTGTGGAATTACCTTGAATACGATGCTGGAAAGCCGGCCATGAAGCTGCGGCGGCGAAACGGTTCTTCGAAAACGATCTGAGCCGTCGGCCGGTCAGAGTGTCTTCAGTCCCACAGTGTTGCTCGACGACATGTTGCGCCGGGACAAGCTCCTTCCTCCCATACAAGATGCTCCGCCATCGCGCTCCCATAACGCCGAGACTGACAAATCAACTTTGGTGAGGTGCGGAATGCGAGGATTCGAGACGCGCCGCTAGAACGCGTCGGCATGGAAATCGGCCTTGTCGAGGCCGCGGCTCTCAAGGACCGCGTACGACGTCTCGACCATGACCGGCGGCCCGGCGAGATACGCCTTGAAGCCGGCGAAGCTCTGGAAGTCGGCCTTAATGACGTCGGCAAGGAAACCGGTCCGTCTTTCTGTTGCGCAGGACGGTTCCGACAGTACAGGCGTGAATGTCAGATTCTGAAATCGTTTTTCCAGTTCTTGAAAGTGTTCGGCGTAATAAAGGTCGCGCTCATCGCGCACGCCGAAATAGAAATGAATCGGAGCCGTCGTTCTTTTGGCGACGAGCGTGTCAACAATCGATTTGATCGGACCGAGGCCGGATCCGCCGGCAAGCGCGATGATCGGCCCGGTGTGATCGTCCCGCAGATAGGCAGAGCCGAGCGGCCCGCGAAATTCCAGAGTTTGTCCGACTGCCAGATGGCTGTGCACGAAGGGGCTAACCTTGCCGCCCGGCGTCAGCCGGACATGGAATTCCAGCAAAGGCTGACCGGGACGGCTGGCCATGGAGTAGCTCCTGATCGGTAGTTCGGGGAAGGTGAGGTCCGCAAACTGTCCGGCCATGAAGTGCAGCGGCGTTCCCCGAAGTAGGGTTAGCTTGAGAATTTTGATGTCATGCGTCCCGTGCTCAATAGACGCAACCTCGCATTGAGTATGCTGCGCGGAGACGGGACTGGCGCTGGTCACGGGCCTCACATCGCAATCGCTCTTGGGAATCGCGCAGCAGGCGAGGATCAGCCCGGCCGCACGTTCCTCGTCCCGCAGGGTGAATTTGGAATAGTCGAGTAACGTCACGTCTCCGGAGACAAGCGTTGATTTGCAGGTTCCGCAGGTGCCGGAATGGCAGGAGAAAGGAAAGGCTATGCCGTGTCGTGTCGCCGCTTCGACGATCGTTTCGTCTTCGCCAACATCGAATGCGCCGAGTTGTGGAACGGAGACACGAAAGGCCATGATTACGCCACCGCCAGAGAATTGAAAACGGTGTCGGATGGCTCTTTACCTACCAGGATCCAGATTTCGTCGCCACAGCGGCTCATAGCGAGCATCAAGCTAAACAGCTTGGTGGAAATGCTCTGGATGGGAAAATGGTCAGGGAGCGTCGCCGGCATAGGCATAACTGGCGGCGAGGGAGATGCCGAAGTTGGTGCGTGGAACCGTGCGAAGTGTCGGAATGTAGTCGGCAAACGCCCTTTCCGAGGTGGGGTTTCACCTCTTCGCACATGTTGATCCAGTAGGACTTAGTCCACGTCGTGCTATCCGGGCCGTTCGGATCCCCAAGGACTTACCGGTATGCTCATGGCACAACCGGCAATGCCTGGCGAAATGAGCGCACGTTCGTCAGTCTACCTTTGCGCCCGGTCCGCCGAACGGTACATATGTGGGACGCACGTAGAATACTCCACCCAGATTTGCCTTGTAGGGCGCGGCGAGCTCCTGCCATTTTCCTGTGGAATCCATCCATTCAAGCCCTGTGTTGATAAGCTGCAAAAGTTCCTTGTTGCCGCTCTTCAACGCATAGGCGATCGGCAGCAGGTAGAACGGCTTGTCGCCGAACAGATCCACCAGCTTGTCGGGATAGCGCGCGACAACCTGCGCGACCTTGAACGCATCCTGCAACGCGGCGTTTGCGCGGCCGGCGAAGACTTCGAGGCTGTCTTGCGTCAGGTCGCCGGTATCGAGCGCCTTGATCGTCGCGTTCTTGAAATTCTGCTTCAGGTACTCGTGGCCTGAGGTCCCCAGTACGGTCGCGATCGTGACACCCGGCTGATCGAGATCGGCCATGGTCTTGAACTTGCCGGCATCTTCCTTGCGGATGGTCACACTGTGACCCATGTACATCACCGGCCGCGTGAACTCGACGGCGGCGGCGCGTTTCGGCGTCGCGAAAGAGCCGCCGACGAAAACGTCGAACTGATCGGACTGGAGCCCACTCGGAAACGTGGCCCATTTCGTTTCGACCAGATCGACCGTGAGGCCAAGCTGTTCGAATAGGAACGTCGGCCCCTCGACCCAGAGCCCTGAGTACTTGCCCGTTTTGGAATCCAGTTGTGTCATCGGCGGATAGGGCACCGTGCCAAGCCGGATTTTCTTCGAAGCCAGAATTTCCTGCAGCGTGCGCGCCTCGGCGATTGGCGATGTCACGCCCGCGGCAACGAACGCGACAGCGATGATAAGAAAAACGTTCCTCTTCATAAGCTTCATCGATTGACTCCCTCGAAACGGCTCATTCAAAAAAGCGCACCTTGCGCGATCGATGACGCCGAGCATCCCGACCCCAAACCTGGATCCTGCTTGAAGTTAATTGATCAGTCAATTAAAACTCTGGAGGCATCTCGCGCTTTTTTGTCGCGCGAGAATGCACAAAAGATGGGCGGATTGGGCCAGAAGTGGCGTCGCAGTCCGCGTGTGAGGGTGCAATGCGAAGTAGTTTCCGCGATTTTCTCGCCGATCTGGAGACAGCAGGTGAGCTTCAGACCGTGAAAAAGCCGGTCGACGTCCGCGACGTCTCGGGGCTTATCGAACAAAGTCCGAAAGCTTTGATGTTCGATGCGCTTGAAGATTATCCGGTTTGGCGGCTTGCAGGCGGATTGATCACCTCCCGAAAGCGGCTCGCGCTTGCGATGGGCACGACTGAAAAGGACATCCCGACTCGACTTGAACGCGGTTTGAAAAATCCGATTCCGCCGGTAATGGTGGATAAGGCCCCCTGCCAGGAGGTCGTGCTGACCGACCCCGATCTTTCGTCGATCCCGTATCCGCTGATGCACGTGCTGGACGGCGGACCCTATATCTCGGCGACGCTCGTCGTGTCGAAGGATCCGGAATTCGGGCGCAATGTCGGATCGTACCGCTTGATGTATCGCACACCGACGGAAACGGGCATTGACCTCGTTTCTCCCTCCGACATGCGCTTATACTATCAGCGGCAACTCGATCAGGGGAAGCCGCTGGAAATCGCAGTCGCCATCGGCGTGCATCCGTTCGATATGCTGTCGGCATCCTACAAGGCGCCGATCGATCTCGACGAGTTTGCAATTTCCGGCGGGCTATGCGGGGAGCCCGTTCCGCTTGTGAAGTGCAAGACGGTTGATCTCGAGGTACCCGCGGACGCCGAACTCGTGCTGGAAGGAGAGCTTCTTCCGATCGGATGGACTGCAGACGAGGGCCCATTTGGCGAGTTCAACCACATCTCGGGCGAGGTCAAATGGAATCCGATCTTCCGGGTTAAGTGCATCACGCATCGCAAAGATCCAATCTTTTATTTGCTGCAAATGCCGTGGGAGAACGACTGGTTGTGCGCACCCGTCACGGAGGCGAGCGGGCTGGTTGCCCTGCGCAGCGCGTCCGTGCATCCGGTCGCGATCCGCTCGCCGGTCGGGAGTTGCGGCTACTGGACGCTGATCGCGTCGATCCGCAAACGACCAGGCGAAGGTAAGAACGCACTGCTCGCGCTGCTGTCGGTGGCTGAGGTGAAACTTGCCATCGTGACCGACGAGGACATCGATATCTTCGACCCCGATATGCTCGACTGGGCGCTGACGCTGAGGATGCAGGCGGACAAAGACGTGATCGTGATCCAGGGTGCGCGCGGCAAGCATATCGACCCCAGCACACGGGCCTGGGAGCTTGGCAAGGGAGGCCTGCCGCTTTCGGCGAAGCTGGGAATTGACGCCACCATTCCGGAGGGTTTGTCCAAGAAATCCTATCAGAGGATGCGGCATTACGGCAAAGATCGCGTCAAACTCGAGGATTACACATGAGTCCGCTGGCCCAAACCATCGTGGACGAACTTCGTACGAACCCTCGCCAATTCGCGGAGATCGTCGACCGGCATCGCGACGTTCCTTGGCCTAATTTTCTGAAAGCCTGGGGCGAAGTTCGCGGCATAGAAGCGTTAGGTCGTGATGAGGACGGTCATTATCTCATCAAAAAGGATTAATGTTTGTAGAGTAGGCATGACTTGACCACGTCGCGGCGGCCCCTCTCGCTCATTGTGAGTTGAAACCAAGTGGTGGTAACGTGATCATACG
>JGI12053J15887_10000295_pt1 | contig 19448 bp, 12 predicted proteins | sample MedBloCAOM1_O3_FD_15887 | JGI IMG/M metagenome (IMG submission 15887)
CTCCAAGCGAATTATATCGCCTACNAGGGGCGGGGTTGTCACGAACCCGAGTTCCTTGAATTCACCGCTCGTTCTCTCATAGAGCGAGATGCGGTCGTTCTTGAATTCGACCCCGATCAGGTTGCTCGGGTTCGTGAGTCGGCAGGCCAGAATGCCATTGTAGTAAGTGGGGATTTTCGCCACCGTCGCCTGCGCATAATGATCGGCGAAACCGCAATCTGGAGAGGCGTAGGCAGCCCCACGGTGTGCAGTATTGAAGATGGCGAGCTTTTGGCCGCGAATGGCGATATGCCTCGCCGCGCCATCGCCGCCGCCGTCCGGAGCGAACCTCCAATCGGCGCTCGCTCCCAGGTCTTGGTCGGCGCGATTGAAGTCGTCTTTGAAGAAGGCGGTTTCCGTCGTGCCGAAGGCAAGCGTAATCGTTTGATCGGCCTTGTTGCCACTGGCGTCCGTCGCTCGGACGATGACCTGACGGTTCGCGTCGCTCGCGGCTGCGGTCATCGTAAGTGTGCCTGCACATCGGTCCGGCAGCATCTTGAACGCGGCCGCATCGCGACCCCCAACAATCGACCACGTGACGGGCCTGCTGGCTTTCAGCAAGTGCGCGAAATTGGCATTTGCCGCCGCGGTCACCGATGCTGCGGACGTGATCGTCGGTGGCGTCGCATCCAAAGCTGGGTTAGCGTAGAGGAAGGCGTTGCCCCATCCTGACAACTCCGTTTGCCGAGTCGCGCTGGCATGATGAGTGATTGCAACACCAGCGATGCGGAAGACACTATTGTGCGCCTCGGCGACGAAGACGTTGGTGTTCGGGTCGTTATCGGAAACGATGCCGCCTTGAATGAGCACGTCAGCGCCGGAGACATCCCGGGCATAGCCCCCATACACATAATACTGCATCTGCGCGCCGACACCGCCGCGCGATTTCGGGTTGCGCGCCCGACAGTTGATATTGCTGGTGGAGGGACCCCAGAACTTGTAGTTCACCTTATTGCCGCTGGCGGTGCAATTCACATTTGTGACGTCGCTTCCCTTGTCATCATAGCCGGCGTCGGTGTTGCCGGCGCTCGTGCAATCCTCCCGATATATGGCGTAATTGCCGCGCTCGCTCGCGAAGCCGTCGGCGTTCCAGAATTTGTCCGGATTCGAATTACGTGTGTCATGGCAATTTGTGGCGGTCACTCGGCGCATCGTAATATTGTGCGCCGTTTCATTGCATTCGACCCCGGTCGCGAAATTGTGGCCGTCCTGGCGTCCTGAGTTCAAGACAATGTCCTCTAGGAGGACGTTGTGGCTGTCGCCGCGAATGCGAATGGCTGTCTTTGAAAAGCCAGTGCCCGTGAGGTTTTTTAGGATGGTATCGATGTGGGAGGTGGCGGGTTCGTGCTCAAAGAATCGCTGGAAGTTAAAGGCGTTGCAGTCGCTCACCGTGATTCCCCTGTGCGTCGAACCGGTCAGGTGGAACGGCTGCCCGGTTCCCTGAAAATCAAAAAACTTGAAGGTAAGATAGTCCGCGGCTGACCGCAGGGCGAACACGTCCCCGCCAGGGAACCAGTTCCTGACGTTCGTCACCGCCTCCGGATCGGTCGGAAGAGCCCAGGCTGTCCGGCTTCCGACGATGGTGGCTCTCATCGGTGCGAAGTCCCGATCGACGCCGGTGATGGTCACCGGGGATCCGACCTTACCGCCGACGCCAATGTTGACCCTGTTGTTTGCGACCGAATACGGCCCCGCGTCGGCGCGAACGTAAATCGTGCCGCCCGGACCGGCGGCAGCGATCATATCGTCGAGCCGCCAGAGCGACGCAGCGTTCGCCCAACTATCGCCTGTTCCGTTGCCCGCTGGCGCTGGCATTATATGGCGGAGGTTCGCTCCGGCCGGCGGCGAGGTCGCCTTGCTGGGTGCAGACGCAGCTTTTGCGGATCTCCCAAGCGAGGAGAGACTTGCTACAAGCAGGGCGCGGCGAGTTAGCAGCATCACTTCATTCTGTGTAATTCTGGGTACATTCTATGTAATTCTGGGCACGAGCGCTACGCGTACCTTCCCGACGCGTATTGCGTCCATGGCTCTCAACCGCTTGCTTGCAATCGGGGTCTGTGCTTTTTTTGCGAAATGTTGGAACAACTGGAACTTGGGCGTTGGTGGAAAGCCGTCAAAGCGTTCGGCCTTGGAAAAGGAACGAGCGCATACTCCGTCCTTGCGGTGCCTCGCCTGTCGCGATTTGCCGAGAGGAAGGCGAAGCCGATGCGCATTCCCAGCGTCCAGCACCCGATCTGGCTGCGCCCCGCGACAACCGACTGGTATGTCATGGAGCAGATTTTCATCGATCAAGGTTTCAGTTTGTCGCGTTGGCCTGGGCACGAGCGCGCCATTCGTTCAAACTACGACAGGATGCTCGAGCGTGGTCAAACTCCTGTGATCCTGGATTGCGGCGCTCATATTGGCCTTGCTGCCCTTTGGTTCGCACAGCAGTTTCTTCATGCTCGCATATTCGCGGTCGAGCCCGCGCAAGACAATTTCGAACTCTTGTGCCAGAATGTTTCTTCTCATCCCAACATCACGCCGATACACGGCGCCATATGGGATCGCGACACGCGGGTCGATCTGGTCAATCCGGACGGTGAGCCTTGGGCATGGGCGGCGCGCGAATCCGGTTCCGGTGAGGTGCAGACCGTCACCGTGCGCGACCTCCTGCAGCGGGAGCCCGACGGCGCCCCTCTCATCGTCAAGATCGACATCGAAGGCGGCGAGGTGGAGCTATTCCGCTCGAACATCGAATGGATCGAGCAAACGCCTCTGATCATATTCGAGCTGCACGATTGGCTAGGCGGCTGGCGCGGGGCAGGCCACTCTGTGTTCTCGCGCCTCAGCACGCATCCTCGGGACTACATGCAACGTGCTGACAACATGTTTTCCTTCGCGCACTCCTTGGCGCCGATGAATTGATTGCGTTATCCCGCCCCGCTATTTTTGCTTGTTAGGCAAACTCGCTACCGCAAGCTGGCGTGAATATCATACCAACCAGGGAATTGCCGTCGGTACAGCCGCGATAACGNGCGCGTTATGCGCGTTCCTCCTGGAAAGTTGTGCACAATCCCATCATCGCCAAATAAACGGTAGAGACCAAAGATCGCTCGGAATCGCCNAAGGCATTCGCCATAGCTCAACCAGCGGCCGGAAAGGTCCTCTCCAAATGGTCCAGAAGCGCCGTCGCCGAAGAGATGGTGCAGCGATTCGCCCCGAAGAGTCGTCGTCGCAATTCTGGTGCCCGGGATCGACGCTTGCTGAACAGGTTTGAATGTCCGGTAACCAAGACGCTTGAGGAGGTTCAACTCTGAGACGAACTGCGAGAAGTCGACTTTTTCAGCCTCCATCGAAATGTAACGTGGGCGCTCCTCGAATCGCCCCAGCTCGTCAAGCACCAGGTGATCGGCGCCCTCGATATCAATCTTCAAATAGAATGGAATTCCATGCGTGCGAAAGATCTCAGCAAGATCGACCCGGTCAACCTCGATCTTGACTGATCGGGTTCCAAATTTTTTATTTCGCTCCACCCATCTTTGATCAATAGTGCCCCACTCGGATTTCTGCAGATTCTTATAGAAGGCAATGCGCTCACCCGCTACTTCTGGAGCCACGGCACCTTCGATTATTCGTAACCGGTGGTCGGCAATCGGCTGCTGGAAGTGGTCCCTGCAATGGGCGACCAGGTCGGGGTCGGCCTCGAAGGCGATAACGTTGAACCCTTTTTTCAGATAGAAGTCGGTGTCCTCGCCTTTGTGCAAGCCGACATCGAAAATCAGATCGGGGTGGTGTGCCATCTGCGTTGCCTCTCGATCTCGACTGTCCAACTCCGATCCTCTCGAGCGGCAGCTAGGTCGGCGTTGTCGCTCCGAAGTGTCTCTTCAAGCGATTTCGTTCCGAACGAAGCTGCCTCTCCGCGTTGATAGCTACCGAGGTGCGACTTTTAGTTGGGCGGTGACTACCCATTTTCCCACATTGATCGACTGATGCCAAAGTCCGCAATTTAGCCATGGAATGCATTTATTGAAGAGCAGCCCTATCGGCTCACGGACCTGCCTGCATGCAACCTACAGGATCCAAGAGACAGCACTTATCAACCGGGCCTCCTGCTGCGGCCCACGCGCGCGCAGGTCATGATAGCCCCGGCCGTGCGGGGCTGGTCTCAGTCATCATCCCTGCCTACAACGAGGCTGCGACCATCGAAAGAACTATTTCTTCGGTACGCAACCAAACCTATTCAAATCTGGAGATGCAGGTCGTCGACGACGGTTCGACCGACGAGACCGCTGCCATAGTCCAGCGCCTTGCGGGCATTGACCACAGGATCATGCTGCTACGGAAGCCGAACGGCGGCCTGTCGTCAGCTCGCAACTATGGAATTGCGCATGCGGGTGGAGAGTTCATTGCCCCCATCGACGCCGACGACCTNTGGCATCCGGACAAGATCAAGAAGCAAATGGCGGTCATGCGGGACGGTGNNGATCAGGTTGGGCTGGTCTACTGTTGGTCGCGGGCGATCGATGAACGGGACCGGGTGCTCTTCGATATCNCNCCGTGCATATTTCGAGGCGATGTCTATACGGCTCTGATCCTTAGAAACTTCCTGTCCAGTGGCGCGCCTTTGATTCGCAGACGCTGCGTCGAGGAGGTGGGCGGCTACGATGCGACACTTTCCTCCCGAGGGGCCACTTGCTGCGAGGACCTGAAGTTCAATCTGGACGTCGCCGAGCGCTATGACTTCGATCTCGTTCCGGCGTTCCTGCTTGCATACCGCATCCGTGCGGCAAGCATGTCGAGCGATAGCGATGCCATGTTACGTTCCTACAAGGTGGTGATCGACGAGGTACGAGCCCGACATCCTGAGTTACCAGCCAGGCTATTTCGCTGGGCAGACGGACACCAACACCTTGAGTTCGGGCTCACGTACTTGGCCGGTGGGCAGTGGGCGACCGGAGCGTCACTGCTTCTCAAGGCGCTGGTCGAAGATCCTCCTGCCACCATCCGACAAGGGATGAGGCGGGTCTTTGCGCGCTTCCGGAGGTCAAGCGGATTTGGTGCGCTCGCAAGAGCGAGGCGCCGTGGCGGTGCGGGTAATACAGTGATCAATCGCAACTTCTTCGAGGTTGACCCGACCATTCTGTGCGGACGTCCAAGAGCGCCATGGAACCGAAGGAGGCTCGCTTACGCTGCTGCACTGTTCGTGGAGCGCCGCGCGGATAGCCCATCCGGTACGGATCACCGTTCGCCTGTAGATGTGAGAGCTCATATCCGTTAAGTCTGACATGCAGAGTACGATATGCTGTCCTCGGTCCAAAAGAGGCTTGCTGCTGGTTTGAAGGCGATTCTCCCCATCGCCGTCACGCAGAGGCTTCAAGCCTGGTGGCAAGATGCGGCCATACGCAGGCTTCTACTTTGGCCGCCATTCGGTGCCGTTGCATCCCATGACCTCTTGCGTCGAACCTCCCCGATAAGTCGGCTGTACGGTGCCGATCGCGGCACCGTAATCGATAGGTACTACATCGAAAACTTTCTGGCTCGCCATGCGAACGACATCCGCGGCGTCGTGCTTGAGATTCATGATGACGCGTATACCAGGCGTTTCGGCAAGAACCTCGTCAAACGAAGCGAGGTACTGAGTGTGTCACCTGGGAGCAAGGTGACGATTGTCGCTGACCTCGCGTCCGCAGATCAAATTCCGTCGAGCACGTTCGATTGCATCATTCTAACTCAGACGCTGCAATACATTTACGATCTACCCGCCGGCGTGAGAACGATTTATCGAATTCTGGCCCCCGGCGGGGTGCTGCTTGCGACCGTCCCCGGCATATGCCCCATCGGGCCGGAAAGCTGGCCATGTTATTGGTCCTTCAGACCGGCATCGGTAGAGAAGCTCATCGCGGACGCCTTTCCTGGCGGCAGCGTTTGCGTCGAATCCGCTGGAAACGTGCTCGCCGCGATTGCCTATCTGCACGGGCTTGCCCTCGAGGAAGTCGATCGCACTGCTCTCGATGTCCATGATCCGGCGTATCCCGTGGTCGTGTGCGTTCGGGCGGTGAAATGATCGATGGTGCACCGGTTTGGAGGGGCCAGGAAGACTGTCGCCCCCGCAATTGAAAACCGAAGAGCAGCTTTCAGTCGAACAAGTCAGTCGATGGTCTGGCCCTCAATTAACTCTCGCTTTTGTTCCGTCGACGTCCCATCGAAGCCGGATCGGGTGATCGGGAGTGCAATGTAGGCTTCTTTGTTGTAGACTGCCGCAGTCTCAGCGACAGAGTTCGCCATCATGGCGTTAGGTCGCCTGTGGAACGGGCGTGGTGCGCACATTCGGCCGCATGGCGCTCCGCGTCCGTACCGAGACTTCGTTCGCGGCCAGCATCAAAGTGTCGGGTTCAGATGCCTATCCCATTTCAAATCTCGAATCAGCTGCTGCGGTACGATGCCCAACGCGCGAGTTTCCTCAATCTCAGCGCCCGCGGCATAGATTTCCTCTTCCAGTTCGTCAGCATGCTCATCCTGGCGCGATTGCTCACTCCCGCCGATTTCGGAGTGTTCGCGATGGCGACACCCTTCGTCTGGATCCTCATGACCTTCGGCGATCTGGGATTGGCGTCCGCGGTGCTTCAGCAGCGCGACTTGAACGAGGGGCAGGCCTCTGCTGTCTTTCGCATCAATTTGGTGGCCGGCATCGCGTTCGGCGGGCTGTTCCTGCTCAGCGCGCCGTTGCTTGGCTCGTTTTACGGCGATCCTGAGGTGACGCAGGTCGCGGCCGCCCTGAGTCTGATGTTCGTTTTTTCCGGGTTCACTGCCGTGCAGCAAGCACTCCTTCGCCGTGCCCTGATGTTTGACACGCTGCTGCGCGCACAGATCGCCGCATCGCTTGTGTCATCGGTGATGGCAGTGACCTTGGCGCTCAAGGGCGCTGGTTACTGGGCGTTGACCATCCGCGCGCTCGCCGACCCGTTGGTCTACGGCATCGTGGTCTGGACCTTGGCTGGCTGGGTGCCGACCCGCGCCGAATGGGACGACACCACCAAGGCACTGCTGCGATACGGCGGGTATAGCATCGGATCCTCGCTTCTCTTTTCGATCGGGCGGCACGCCAACAACGTCGTGATCGGTTGGCGCTACGGAAGCACTGAACTCGGGCCTTTCGCGCTCGCGAACCGACTGCTTCTTCTTCCTGCTCAGCAGATTTCTTGGCCGCTCGGCCAGGTCATGGTCCCGGCTCTGAGCCGTCTCCAGGGTGACCCTGATCGGCTCAAGAGGTGGTATTTGAAGCTACTTCGATTGGTGACCTTTGCGTCGTTCCCGCCGTTGTTCAGCTTGGCGGTCTGCGCCGACGACGTCGTCCACGTGATCGCGGGTCCGCAGTGGGGCCACGCGGTCGATATCTTAAGGCTGCTCGCGCCCGTGGCCGCCTTGCAGGTGGGCTACGCCAGCATTGATTGGCTGATGCGATCGCAGGGACAGGCGGACCGTTTTTTTCGCTGGACGGCAATTGACACGACAGCCAGCCTTCTCGGCTGCGTTCTCGGTTTTCGCTGGGGAGCGATTGGCGTTGCCGCAGGGCTCGCGACAGCGAACCTCGTTTTGTTTCTTCCAAGCTTTGCTTATGCGGCAAAAGGCACAACAATCCGGCTCATGGACGCGCTAGAGGCAATGCTTCCCTGTTTCCTGTTGATGATGATGACGGTGGCAGCAGTATGGGCGCTCAGGCATTTCATCGCACAAGACTGGACTCCGTTTCCTCGATTGCTCCTGACCGGAGTGACGATCGCCGCCATTATGGCGTGCGGAACCGTCTGGGTGTACGGCCGCTCGGTTCTGAATCTCCACTTACTGAGATCAGAGCGTTGAGCGGCACATGGGCCTGAACGAATGCAAGGCACAGGAACCAACGGGCAGCACTCCTCAAACCAGCCTCTTCCCGCTGGGCGCCCTTATGCTGATCGCACGAGACCTAACGGTGCGGGGTTGGTCTCAGTCATCATTCCCGCCTGCAACGATGCCGCGACCGTCGAAAGGACTGTTTCCTCTGTACTCAACCAGACCTATTCAGATCTAGAAGTCCTGGTTGTTGACGACGGTTCGACGGATCAAACCGCCGCACTTGTCCAGAACATGGCGGATGCGGACCTTAGGATAAGGCTGCTGCAAAAGCCTAACGGCGGCCTCGCGTCAGCTCGCAACCATGGAATTGCGCATGCGGGCGGAGAGTTCATTGCTCCCATTGACGCCGACGACCTCTGGCATCCTGAGAAGATCAAGAAGCAAATGGCGGTCATGCGGGACAGTGGGGATCAGGTTGGGCTGGTCTACTGCTGGTCGCGGGCGATCGACGAGCAGGACCGCGTGCTCTGGGATGTTACGCCGTGCAGTCTTCGGGGTAGCGTCTACGCCGCTCTGATTGTAAGAAATTTTCTCTCCAGCGGGGCACCCTTGGTCAGAAAATGCTACGCTGAAGCGGTGGGAGGCTATGATGCGACACTCGCTTCACGAGGCGCCCCTTGCTGTGAAGATTTGAAGTTCAACCTGGATATCGCCGAGCGCTGCGACTTCGATCTCGTCCCGGAATTCCTGTTTTCGTACCGCGTACGTGCCGGAAGCATGTCGACCAATATCGATGCAATGTTGCGCTCCGGCAAAGTGGTGATTGAGGAGGCGCGAGCGCGCCATCCTGAGTTGCCCAACAAGCTCTTTCGGTGGGCAAGTGCACATCAAGACCGGGAGTTCGGTCTGGCTCACCTTAGCGACGGGCGCTTTTTGACCGGAGCGCGGCTACTTCTCACGGCGCTGAGGGAAGATGCGTTCGCTACACTACGGGTGAGCACGATACGAGCCTTTGCGCGCCTCCAGGTGTCAAGCGGATTTGGCGAGCTCGCGAGCGCGAGGCTTCATAGCAGCGACGGAGGTGGAGTGCTCGGTCGCAAATTCCTTGAGATTGATCCGACTGCATTTTGCGGACGCCCAAGAGCGACCTGGAGCCGCAGGAGACTCGCTTACATCACCGAGCTCCCGGTGGAGCGCCGCGCCGCAATCCTGCGCGCGACTGGCTCAGCCTAGGTCCTTTTCGCAAGGGCCTCAGCGCGCATTTCGACGCGCACTGCGCAATCGGGCAGGCAGTACCGAATCCAGGAATGGCTGCCATTCGGTACCGTGCTTCGGCGCGGCCAACTCTGTTACAGGCGACTGAGCTCTCTCAACGACCGTTACGAAGGGATAGAAGTGGATTGAATCGACGGCCGACTGAAACGCCGTCGTTTTGTAGGACACCCGACCTTCACCGCCGCAGATATCCGACTCGGCGCCTTTGTAGGCGTTGAGCTGGTGCACCATGCCAGTCAAATAGGAGATGAATGGGTTAAAGGCCTTGGTTACGTCTTCGCAGATATAGACTCCGCCCGGCCTCAGATGGGGGAGCAGTTCCTCAAGGCTGACGATCTGTTGTTCGGGCTCGTGTCCGCCGTCATCGATGACAAGATCAAGGATCGGCACTTCTCTTCGAAACTGGCTCCAGAATTTTCGATCGGCCTGATCGCCAATGAACACTTTGATCATGCTGTTCTCGTAGGTCTTGCACGCTGACTCGATGTCAACGCCATAAATGTGAGCTTTGGAGCCAAAATAGTCGCACCACATTTCGAGGCTGCCGCCGCTGTAGATGCCAATTTCAAGCACGTGGATTTCGCGACCTCGGAAACGGCTGAAGTGTCGATGGTAGAGGTCAAAATAGTGATCCCACTTCCAAATGCCGCGACCCTGCCGGTGGCGATTGAAGAAATCGCGGAGAGGGTTTGCTGGGTCGGAAATCTCCTGTGCCGTGTTCGAAGCCGGCCAGTTCCGATTGCTCCTGTAACCGCGAATCGTGGAGGGGGCGGCGAGAAAAGCGGCGCGTAGGCTCGATCGGAAGGAGTGCAGGCGAAGCCGAGTTCGGTTAAACATCGCGATCTCCTCTCTTACTTGGCGTCGGTTCTGGAACTCACATGTTCTTCCAGGCGGCGTGTCGCATGCCGGCGGCGGCGCAGAGCAAATTTGTCAGTTTGGATAGCGGCCGCTGCTGCTCGCAGCATAGCAGCAAGGTTTTCCAGTTCCACAGGATTAGGAGGCTCTGGCTGGCCTCGCAACGCTGCGGTCACGCTTACCAGTCGCCTGACACGTTCTCGACCGGCATGAGCCGCGGATGGGCAATCTCTGGAACAATTGCTCTCGCGCCATAAGCGCGCCGGCGTTAGACTTGGTAACTTGGAGCGCTCGCGCAGAATACCGCTGATGAATCCTGCATTTCGGATCTGACGGCGTAGGCGATGGAACGCTCGATCGTTCGCTTCGTTTGGGGAACCGATGATGACATCGGCAGTTGCACGGATCCGGCAGCTCCTTGCCCATGACACGAGAGACCTGATCTGGCTGGCCTACGTGATGGGCATTGCCCCGTGGATGCATCGCGCGGCCCGGCCGATGCACCTGCTGCGGCGCTGGCAGGTCCGTCGTCGCCGACAGCGGGATTTCGGCCAGCGGATGGCGGAACTGCGAGCCCGAATCGGGCAAGGATGTCTTGCGCAGGGCGGCAACCGTGTCGCGTTGGCGCAACTATGCCCGGAATTGGACGAGACCTGCCGCGCGATAAGGCGCCCCCACGAGGAGATCGCTCTCGCCAGCATCGACCAGGATGGTCTCCTGCTCGCGCGCTTCGAACAGCTCTGGCCGGCGCCCCGTGTGGCGGCGGACGCGTTTCTGCCGCGGAGCCGGTTCGAGCTTGTGGTCGTGGACCATGACGGCTGGATCGGAGTGCGCAAGGACTTCCGCGGAAACAGAATCGCGTTCGTGAACGAACTGGAGGCGGCTCTCGACCTCGCGGCAGCTGGCTGCCACGTCCCGGCCATCTTGGGGGTGGATTTCGAGCGGCCTTCGATCACCTTTGCTTACATCAATGGGGCTGTCGTGCGCGAGACACTGGCCCAAGCCGGAGCCCCATTGCGGGATCGGGACGTGCGGCCAGACCGCGCTGCCCTGAGCGACCACAGGATTCAACGAGAGCGACGAGAAGCGGGAAGGGGACTGATTGATAAGGTCTTGGAGCCCGAGACCATCGCGAGCATCGGCCAAACCATGCTCGCGATCCATCGTGCCGGCTACACGGTGGAGGACGTAAAGTATGGCAACGTCATCATCGAAGTGAACAAAACGCCATACTTCGTCGATTGCGAGCGGGCGTTGCCGTTGCGTCAGTTCTCCCATACGACTGCGACCTATCTCCGTGATCGCGACGCCGACCAGCTCAACCAGCTTTTTGGCACAGATCTACTCACAGCGAAGGTGCTACGAAAGTTCCGGCTGCCTGTCGAAACTGCTATTTACTCGCCGTTTTATGCGGGTGCCGGAATCTGGTGGGGGACGATTTGGAATCCGGATATTGGAATTCTCCGTTGGCGCCATATCCTGGCCAACCACCTGCCGGTTCCACGAGGCGGCCGAATCCTCGATCTTGGGGCGAACAACGGCTTTAACGCTCTGCAGATGCTTCGCGCGGGCGCGAATGAGGTTATTGGGGTGGAGATCGATGCTGGCGCCATCGAGCAGGGCTTGTTCGTGAAGCGCGTTTTCGAGTGGGCGGACAACACCGAGTACCGCTTCTCGTACATTCACGGCTCGCACGCCGACATCGGCTCGATGAACCTCGATCGCTTCGATCTGGTTACCGCATTCTGCACGCTGTACTATTTGAGCAGCGCGGCAATGAGCAAGACCGTTTCCGACTTGGCACAGCTCACCGATGTCCTGGTTCTGCAATGCAATAATGAGCGCTCAATCGAACGCGGTGATCCCGAGACCTACACGAAGGCTTCACTTTCGTTCAACGTCGAGCTGGTGCGCAACAATGGCTTCCCGAACGTCACGGTGATCGAACGGCGTGGTTCGAACCGTCCGCTGGTAATCGCGCGAACCCGATAGCGGCAGCACGCTGCCTTAAATGCCGCAGATGCAAAGCTCCTCTCTTGTCACTCGGGCGGTCATCTACCATCAACCTCCTCCACTTGACTTTCGATTTTCAGGATGCGGCGGCCGTTCCAGATCCAGAATGGAACGCCTGAGAGTAGCGCGCGCAACGCCCTCGTGTTCTGGAACAGTCCGTTGACGGAGGTGCGCGGCAATGCATGCGGGTGGGCGGCGTGGTCAGGAAAGACGTGCGCCGGCCGCGAAGTTATGGCGGTCACATACCCCGCTTGACGGGCAAGGCGGAACTCGCGTGGGCCGACTGCGCTTGCATCGCCGAACGGATAGGCCAGATGGCGGACCGGTCGTCCGAGACGCCGCTCAAGCAGCTCCTTGCTCTCGGCGATCTCGCGCATGGCGGTGGTTCCGTCGCACTTCGCCAAGATTGGGTGGGAAAGAGTATGCGCACCAATCAAAACATCTGGCTCGCGCACCAGAGTCTGAAGCTCGTCCCAACCAAGACAGAGGTTCGCGGTCAGCCGGCGCGTGTCAACGCCCGCTTGCGCCGCGAGATCCGCCGTCACGGCCCGCAATCGCTCCTCTGGCCCGGCGCGCAGGCGCCTGTAGATCGCCTCGAAGGCGGCTCGTTTCTCGACCACCGTGCGGCTTGGCAGATCCCGCAGCGCGCCGTGACCGCGGAGCACGACACGGTCGAGCCGAGTGATCGCCTCCTCGAGTTCCAGCCACCAAAGGCGGCCATGGCCGTCGGCGAAGTCCGTGGTGACGAACAGCGACCACGGTGCATTGTGCCGCCTCAACACCGGCCAAGCATGCTCGACGTTGTCACGATAGCCATCGTCGAAGGTCAATGCCGCAAACGGCCGCCCGGCTGCAGCACCTGGTCGTGCCCGGTCGAGAACGGCATCGAGGGGAATGATGTCGAAGCCCTCCTGCCGCAACTCGGTCAGCACCACGTCCAGAAACTCAGGCGTGATCTCGAGACCCCGGTTCGGCGCGAACTCGCGCGGCCGCCAGGGCCGGACATGATGAAACATCAGGATTACACCCCGGCCCTGGGCGAGGAAGCGAAGCCAGCGATCGGCGCCGATGGCAGCCAGGGTTCCGAAGCCGGAATTGAACGCCCTGTGTTTGAGGCTCAAGGAGCCGGGCTCGCCCTCGCGCCCATGCGCCTGAAGTGTTGAATAGACTCTTGCGGTTTCTGCGGCCACTACATCCCAGTTGTATTGCTGAAGGGCTTTGTCGCGATCTACACGGTAGAGCTCATGATCCTGCGAAATCTTGCGCCGCAGATCATCGACATCGCGCACCCTGAAATAGTTTTCCGTGCGAAAGCCCAAGTCGCGGTTGGGCTCTATGTCGCTGAGCAAAATCGGAGTCCCGGCGCCAGCGGCCTCTAGTGCAGCGATCGAAAGTCCCTCGTTGTAGGAAGGAAGCACAAATAACGACGCGCTTTGGAGGAGAATTTCCAGCATGTCGTGGGATATGAACCCGGTAAATACGATCCTGTCACTTGCTTGTTGAAGCAGCCGCTTGGAATATTCATCCTTGTGATCCGCATCGCCAACAATCAGGAGCTTGCAATCGAGATCGGCCGTCCTGAAGGCCCGGCACAAGTCGTGAAACCCTTTTTCCGGAACGAGCCGACCTATCGAAATGATGTACTTGTTCTTGTCAACACCATACCTGGCGAGGACGTCATTGCTGCGGAACGCCGCAGATTTCGCCGTGTTGATGTGGGTCGCGCCGTTCGGAATGAAGCTTATCTTGGCAGCGGCCTTCGGAAAGCGCCGCTTCAAGTCGGTCGCGAGGCATTGAGATACGGCTATCACTCTTTCTCCGAATGTGACAGCGCACAGCTCTCCAATTCGCAGGATGAACCTCGCGATGCGGTTCCATTTATGATGTTCGTAATTCTTCGAGTGATATGTAACGACAACCTTCATGCCGAGGGCTCTTGCAACCGGCGCCGTTAGGGCAGGGCCGATGCCATGAAAATGAATCAACTCTGCATGTAAAACGAATCGCGCATATAGTACGCCGAGGATTGTGTTGGTGATTGTTTCAAAGTGCCTGCCGCGGGCATGCGGCAACGAGACGATCCGGAGCCCGTGATACTCCGAGACTTGCTCAGGCAGATACCCCTTGCGTCCGATGATGGTGAACGAGTCAGCTGGATGTAGTCCCTTCATGATGGGGAACAACTGCTCGCAGTGGGTCTCCACCCCGCCCATGACATGGGGCAGGCCTCGCAAGCCCAAAACGCATATTTTCATGGTGACCTCCGCTCCTCCGCGACGCGTCGCATCCATCCTGTTCGACGCCTCGGACGGCGCGAACCTTGATCGCAGTCTTGATCGCAGCAGCTTGTCCACCGCCCTCCTTGAGGCAGTTGACTCGGTCAGCTCGGTTCACGGCCCCAATTTTTTCGTCAGAAGGCGTTCCGCGTTCGGCAGACCTCCAGCAACGTCCACAAGAGAATCCGAAGGTCGAGCCAGAAGCTCCAGTTGGTCGCGTACCAGAGGTCTAGCTCGACCCGCTGCTTCATTTTGTCGACCGTTGGCGTCTCGCCACGAAATCCATTGACCTGAGCCCATCCGGTCATCCCGGGTCTGACGTGATGGCGATACGGATAATTCGAGATCAGGCGGCCATACTGGAGGTCGTGTGCGAGTGCATGCGGCCTGGGTCCGACGAGCGACATGTCACCACGCAGGACATTGATGAGTTGCGGCAACTCGTCCGCGCTGAACCGGCGCAGGCCACGGCCGATGCGTGTCAGGCGGTGATCATTTGGAGTGGCTTGTATGATCGTTGGGCCATCTTCCATCACACGCATCGTGCGGAACTTCAGGATTTTGAAAGCCCGTCCATTGAAACCACCGCGCCTTTGCCTGAAGAGAACCGGGCCTGGCGAATCGATCCACACGGCGAATGCGATAATTAGAAGGAGCGGCGCGATCGCCAGGAGACCAATGGTCGCCCCAGCTATGTCGAACGCCCGCTTTGCCGCCCGCTCCCCCACTGTCAAAGGCGGCCGCTGAAGCTCAACACTTACCACCCCGCTCAGACTACGCTGCGGGTGCTGCAGGATCTCGCGCGCTGGCGCATCGGCGATCAGACGCACCGGAAGCGGAAGGACGCGCAGTTCGGCGAGCACCTGTTTCATGTCGGACCAGCGATTCCAATCCATCGCAAGATGAACTTCGCTGATCCTGTTCGCTCCGCGGGCAGCACCCACGAGGTTCGCAAGCACGCGTCGGGTGCCTTCCGAATCGGACGGGAGCACGTAGACCCCTACGACATCATACGCGCGCAGTGCCTCGTCACTCACAGTTGTATCGTTCGACTCTCGGGTGATCAGGGCGATCTTGGACCGCTTGAGCCAGCCCTTTTGAAGGATGGCCAGCATCGCGCGCTTGACCAGGAGCCGCTGGCCGAGGATGAGCCATGGCGCAGTTATTGCGAGCAACAGGATCGCGCCGCGCGACAACCCCTCACTGATCTTCAGTGTGAAGCTGACGCCGAGCAGGAAGAGAATAACGCTGCTCCAGACCAATATGGTCGGCGAAACCTGCGAGCGAACCGACAGCAACCTGTCGGGAGTATAGAGCTCTTTGAGCTTCATCAACGCGGCGGTCAAAGCGGCCAAAATCACGCCCACGCCGAAAAATTCCGCAACGCTTCCAACTCGACCGTAGGCAAGCCAATGGTAAGCGCTCCCTGTTGCCATACTCGCGACGACGATTGCGCACACGTCGGAAAGCGCTGCGAGAATGCCGAAATCGTCGTAGCTCAGCGGAAATTGGCTCGCCGCATCGGTCCTTGAAGCCGGCCGATATCGAGCCTTCGAACTCGCGGGTGGAGCCTTGAAAGCCCGCACCCATTGTGAAAGACGCACACTAGTCATCGGGCGCTCACGCGTTACGCGCGCCTACCGTGCCCTGCCCATTTTTTCCGGTTCATGACCACAACTGGTGGTCGCGATGCAAGCTCATCGTGCAAAATTCAACGGAGCAACTGACAACGGACGCACGAGCGTCGACCCGCTGACAGTCAACAATTGTCGAATGAAAATATTGTCGGACGAAAAATCGATCGGGAGGCAATCCGTCACAAAGCGTCAATCGGGCGGACACAAGACTTTAGCAAAAGTCAAATCGTGTCGTCATAAAACTTTCACAAAACGTGCCGTCGTCTGATGGCTTTTTTTTGACCGGATCCACTTTTTGTTTTGAACCGATTCACTGTTTGGCGAAATTCGTTCGCGATTTGTGGGGCCACTTCGCTGCGGTTTTGCCCGGCCAACCAAACAACAGCAATGCAATTGGGAACCGTGATGGGACCTAAGGGCGCAGGTATCGCAAGCGATGGGTTCCGTTACGCGCCCGTTGGAGAACCCTAACGCGCCATTCGTCGCCGTTCTCAAATGCACTCGCTGGTTCCGCTTTGTCGCATGCTCGGCGCATCTTTGTTGTCGTTGGCAGACTGTGTGAACACTCGGGACAGCCCGCCCGCCGAGATGGTCGTTGCGGCTCCGATCCCATCAACGACATCCCGTATTGGGGGCGCGACATGTCGTGCGCCGGCATATGGTTATGGGGTATCACAAAACCGCGGTACGTCCGAGCAAGGCTTTCCTCCGAGCAAGGCTTTCCTCGAAAGTTCCAATGTCGGGTAGTCGGCTTTGGAACGTGATTGATGCTGGAGTCGGTTGCAGAGCATCACTTAGCATACGATACTGGTCTTGACACCCGGCTTCCATAGGGGTCGCTGCCATGGCATTTCTTCGATCGGCTCTTCTGATCAAGTGTGGGACGACGAGCGCTCTGTTGTTTGGTGTGCTCCTCAGTTGGAGCATTTCCGCCAAGGCCGAATATCGCATCCAAGCCGGAGATACACTCGAAATAGCTGTTGCAGGAATGCCGGATTGGCGACAGCGTGTCGAGGTGCAATTGGATGGCAGTATCTCGTACCCGCTGCTCGGTACTCTTGTCGTAGCCGGTCTTTCGCCGTTGGAGGTCCGGACCAAAATTCAAGGCATCCTTCCAAAAAAGGTCTTTCGACAGAGCACACCGGACGGGCGGGAGCGCGTGGTCGTACTTGAGGCCGATCAGATCACCGCAAACGTCGTGGAATATCGGCCGATCTATGTCAACGGGGACGTGTCCAAGCCGGGCGTTCAAGCCTATCATCCGCTGATGACCGTGCGTCAAGCCGTGGCGCTGTGTGGCGGCTACGAGATCATGCGCTTCAGAATGAACAACCCGTTTCTCGAATCGGCCGATTTTCGAAGCGAATATGAGTCGCTCTGGGCGGATTTCGCCAAGGAACAGGTGCACATTTGGCGGATAAGAACCGAGCTGGGGGAAGGGGACCATCTCGATCAAAAGGTCTTGCAGGACATACCGCTATCTTCATCCACAATCTCGCAGATCAAGCGCTTGGAGGCCGAACAACTGAAGAGCCGCCAAGAGGACTATCAGCGCGAAAAGGAGTTTATTCGGCGGGGTATCAACCAGGCTGAAGAGCACATCGGAGTCCTATCGGAATCGCTGAAGACGCAGGAAGAGGGAATACAAGCCGACATGCAGGATTTCCGTAGGATAACCGATTTATTCGGCAAGGGTGCAGTGGCCATCACGCGCATAACGGAGGCCCGTCGAGCGCTGTTGTGGTCCTCAACTCTGAAATTGCAGACCACTTCGCAATGGATGTCTCAAAAGAAGCAGCGGGAGGAAGTTTCAAGACACCTGCAACGGCTCGATGACCAGCGTCGGATGGATCTGCTTCGAGAACTTCAAGATGCCGGCGTGAGGCTCAGTCAAACCAGCGCAAGGCTGCAGGGCGTCGCAGAGAAGCTTCAATACACAGCGCTGGTGAGGTCACAGCTCGTACGTGGAAGCGGCGGCAAACCGCAAATTGCTATTATTAGAAAGGGAGAGAACGGCCGCGAACACCTTGCCGCAGAGGAGGATTTCGAGCTTCAGCCAGGTGACGTGGTCGAGGTTGCTTTGCGAGCCGAGCAAGGCGTCGTCTTGCCGCCGCAGTAAGTGGCACTCAGGACTGCGTTGCTTCCAACTTTTGGCTTCGGAACGGCTGCGTTCGCGAAGGGGTGCGCCAAGCTCTGAGCAAGCTTCCGTCATAGGCTCCCGGCGTTCCGGGGGTCGCGTGCTCGTTTTGGAAGGGCAGAGATGCTGAACAAAGTCGCTTGGAAAAATACGACCGGAGCTGACGACCCCCAAGTAGCGAGCGCAGAGGGGCCGCTGATTGACCTGGCCGAGGCGTTTCGCGTCTTGCGGCGTAGAAGGATTTTGGTTGCAAGCATATTGGCGGTGGCCGTTTTCGGCGCGGGAGTGTACCTGGCCATGACGCCAGCGCGGTATACCGCATCGTCGATGTTGCTTTTCGACGTCCGGAAGATTGAGCCCTTTCAACAGCAAGGATACCCGAATGCGGCTGCCGACTCGGCCTTCGTCGATAGCCAAGTGGAGGTCCTCAAGTCCGAGAACCTTGCAAGATCGGTCGTCAGAACCCTCAGCCTGCAGTCTGACCCGGAATTCGCTCCTTCAGGGGGTTTCGCCATACAAGGACTCATAGAAGGAATCGTCCAAGCCGTGCTCGGCACAAGCCAGACTTCCAAGGAATCCGACCAGTTCGCCCGCGTCGTCCGTATGTTCCAGAAGAACCTTACAATCAAACGCACCGGTTTGACCTACGTCGTCAGCATCGACTACCGATCCCTGGACCCGAACAAGGCCGCCCAGATCAGCAATGCTGCGGCCGAGGCCTATCTGGTCGGTGAGCTCGAATCAAAATACCAGTCAGCACGTCGCGCAAACGTCTGGCTTGAGGATCGCATCAATGAATTGAAGGCCCAGGCCGCGAAAGCGGAACGGGCCGTTGCAGAGTACAAAGCCAAGAACGATATTGATACGAGTGAATCTCGCCTGAACGAGCAACAGCTCGCTGACGCTTCCAGTCAGCGTCGCGTTCTCCTCAAGGATTTGGAAAGCTCTGCGCAAACATATCGCGCACTTCATGAGGCACTGCTGCAGCGTGTGACGCAGTTCACTCAGCAACAATCGTTTCCCGCAGCCGAGGCGCGTGTCGTGTCCCAGGCATCACCACCGCTTGAAAAGAGCGATCCGAAGGCCCTTATCGCGTTGGGCGTTGCGTCTGTGCTCGGCCTTGTTGGTGGCTTCGGCGCTGCATTTGCGCGGGAGTATTTCGATCGAACTTTCCGCTCCTCGAAACAGATCGAGAGAGAGGTCGGCGTTGAATGCCTCGGCATTCTGCCCGCAATAGCACCGGCGCCCTGGCGGCTGCCGAAATTGCGTCAAGATGTTGCGAGTGGTGAGCGCATTATTCCGGCTTCCATGGAGCGGCACCGGCTCGTTGTCCGTGAACCGCTCTCACGTTTTGCCGAGACGATCCGAGACTTGAAGGTCGCGGCTGATACGGCCGATCTG
>JGI12053J15887_10000296_pt1 | contig 19344 bp, 15 predicted proteins | sample MedBloCAOM1_O3_FD_15887 | JGI IMG/M metagenome (IMG submission 15887)
CGCGGCGTCTATTTCGCGATGGTGACGATCGCGTTCGGGCAAGTGTTTTACTACATCGCCTTTCAATGGAGTTCGCTGACCGGCGGTGACGACGGGCTGCGCGGCTTCTCGCGTCAGCCGATCGATTTCGGTCTGTTCAAGCTCGACATTCTCTCGAACGCGAATGCCTTCTATTACTTCGTCTTGTTTTGTTTCGCCCTGGTCGTCTGCGCGATGGGATTCATCCTGCGCTCGCCATTCGGCCGCACCATGATCGCGATCCGCGAGAATGAGCGCCGCTCCCGCTTCCTCGGCATCCCGGTGGAACGGCACATCTGGATCGCGTTTACATTGTCCTGTTTCTTCATGGGATTTGCCGGTGCGCTCTATGCGCTGGTCAACAATTTTGCAGATCCACGGGGCCTGCATTACAGCCAGTCCGGCGATTTCGTGATGATGGCTGTGATGGGCGGGATGCGAAGCTTTTGGGGGCCGCTGCTTGGGGCTGCCGTATTCGTGGTACTGCAGGATTATCTGTCCAGCATCACCGTCAACTGGATGTCGTTCGTCGGGCTGCTCTTCGTCCTGGTGGTGCTGTTTTTCCCGCGTGGACTGCTTGGCTTCATTCAGCGGAGCAAGGCATGAACGTTCTCGACATCAACAACGTCACCAAGCGCTTTGGCAATCTCGTCGCGGTACGCGACGTGTCGCTGAGCGTGGCGAAGGGCGAATTGTGCGCGATCATTGGGCCGAATGGCGCCGGCAAGACCACCTTCTTCAACCTGATCAGCGGATTTTTCGCGCCGACCTCCGGCGCCATTACCTTCGATGGCCGCAACATCACCAAGCTTTCGACCCACGAGCGCGTCACGCTCGGCATGGCGCGGACTTTCCAGATTACCGAAATTTTTCCTGAACTCTCCGTGTTCGAAAACGTCCGCGTCGCCGCGGAAGTAGCCGGCGGGTATCGTTTGCGGCCCTGGATCAACCGTTCGGAAGCAGCACAAATCCACCGCAACGTCGAAGAGACGCTTAAACTGGTTTCTCTGGAAACCAAGACGGACAGGCTGGTCGGCGAGCTCGCGCACGGCGATCAGCGCGCCGCTGAAATAGCCATGGCGCTGGCATTAAAACCGCATTTGCTGCTGCTCGACGAACCCACCGCCGGCATGGGCGACCAGGAAACCTACCAGATCACCCAGCTGATCCGCCGGCTGCACCGCGACAGCAATTACACCATCGTGCTGATCGAGCACGATATGCGCGTGGTATTTCACCTCGCCGACCGTATCTGCGTGCTCGATCAGGGCAAAATGCTGGCGCAGGGCACGCCAAAGGAGATCGCCGCCAACGAAGCCGTTCAAGCCGCCTATCTGGGCAACGCCGCATGACCGCAGCACTGACAGCCGAGGGCCTCCACACCTATTACGGCAAGAGCCATATCCTGCATGGCGTCAGCCTCAGTGTTGCCGAGGGCAAGATCACCGCGCTGCTCGGACGCAATGGCGCAGGAAAAACCACGACGCTGCGCAGCCTGATGGGCCTGACACCCGCGCGCGAAGGCAAGATCACGATTTTCGGTCAGGACACCACGCATTGGCCGACCTTTCGCGTCGCCGCGCAGGGAGTGGGCTATGTGCCCGAAGGCCGGCGCATCTTCGCCAATCTCAGCGTCGAGGAGAATCTCAAGGTACCGCTCGAACGCGGAGGGCCATGGACCATCGAGCGAATCTACCAGCTGTTTCCGCGCCTCGAGGAGCGCAAGTTTAGTCGCGGCCGCCAGCTTTCCGGCGGCGAGCAGGAGATGTTGTCGATCGGCCGGGCGCTACTGCTGAACCCGAGGCTTTTGATTCTCGATGAGCCTTCNCAAGGATTGGCGCCGCTGATCGTGCGCGAAGTNTTNCGCATCGTCCAGCAGATGAANGCCGAGGGCATTTCCGTNCTGCTGGTCGAGCAGAATGCGCGGATGAGCCTGGAAATTGCCGACGACGCCTATGTGCTGGATGACGGCATCGTCGTCTATTCGGGTCCTGCCCGCGAACTCGCCGCCGACGAAGCGCGGGTCCGGGCGCTCGCCGGCGCCAGCGCCGAGGAATGGACACTGACCTGAGTGTATCGCCGATAGGGCGAACAAATCATTCTCTTTCTGTCATGGCCGGGCTTGTCCCGGGCATGACGAGCTTCGTCACGCGCGGTAGGCGGTCTTGCCTGTGCCGCGATAGAGCACGCGCACCTGTTCTTCCGACACTTCCTTGTGAAAGGCCAGTGCCTCGGGCTCGAGGTCGCGCTTCGGCACATGTGCGGGTTGAAAGTGGCGATAGGTATCCTTGCCGCGCACCAGCGTTGCCCAATCCCTCTGGCCGACGGCTTGCTTCAGGTGAGTCGGGATGTAGCGGATCGCGAGGCCGATGCGCCGGTCGTCGGAGCAGTTCGGCTCCGATCCATGGAACAGCAGCACGTGATGAAGCGACGCCTGACCGGGCTTCAACTCCACATAGACGGCCTTGGCTTCGTCGACCTTGACCGCAATCTCCTGACCTCGGGTGAGCAGGTTGTTCTGGTCAAAGGTGTCCTCGTGCTGGACCTGCTGTTTGTGGGTTCCGGCAATGAACTTCATGCAGCCGGAAACCTTGTTGGCCGGGGACATGGCAATCCAGGCGGTCGCGACATCGGATGAACTGAGACCCCAATAGGTGGCGTCCTGATGCCAGGACACGAAGCCAGGATCCTGCGCTTCCTTGATGAAGAAACTGGTATTCCAGCACAGGATATTCGGTCCCAACAGGTCTTCGATGGCATCCAGAATTTTCGGGTGGCGGATCATCTCGTCGATCCACGTAAAAAGCACGTGGCTGCGATGGCGCATCTCGGCCTTGATCGGGCCTCCACTGGCGGCTTCATAGTCCTCGAGCTTGCGGCGAAAATCGGCCACTTCGCCCGCGCTCAGCGCGTCGACCGGGAAGTGATAGCCGCGTTCGCGATAACCAGCGACTTCATTTTCGCTCAACAATTTTGGCATGGGTTTCCTCCAATATTTTTTATTTTTCGTTGTAACGCGCGACACGCAGCAGTGTGGTCGAGGGTGGAGCGACGGTTCAGCGCTGTCAAGAAGTGCCGCGCAAGGCTTGCGGATTACCGCATCGGTCTTTCGCTCGTTTAGCTTTGGCCGTACAATTAGCAAGATGGCGATGCGCCAGCCTCTTCCACCGGGGGCATCGCAGCCGGATTTTGCAATGAAAACGCGGGCCAGCAATCTGATGATCGGATCCACGACGCTTGCGGTCATCGCCGCGGCGTTCGTCGGCCTGCTCGGGTACCAGAAAATTCACGGCATCCAGCAGCGAGGCACGCTTCGCATTACTTTCGAAGGCTCCGCCAGCGGTCTGCGCAAAGGCGGCAGCGTGAATTTCGATGGGGTTCAGATTGGCGAAATATTGTCGCTCAAGCTCGACAACCCTCGCAAGGTTGTCGCCCTTGTCAGGGTGGATAACAGCGCCCCGATCCGCAAGGACACGGTCGTGGGCCTGGAATTCCAGGGGCTCACCGGCGTGGCGGCGATATCGCTGACCGGCGGCGCGGCTGCCGCGCCTTCGGTCCCCGTGGATGAGGACGGCATCCCTGCCCTGACTGCCGATTTGAGCGAGACCGAGTCGATCCGCGATACGCTGCACGGTGTCGACCGNGTCCTCGTCAATAATCAGGCGATGCTGAAAAATGCGCTGCTCTCTTTCGAGACCTATACGGCGAGCCTGGCCAGCAAGGGCGAGGCGATCGACAGCGTCATTCGCAAGGCCGACGGCGCNTTCGAGAGCTTCGACAGCGCCATGGCAAAGATCGATAACATCGTGCCCGGCCTTGCCAACGGAAACGCCGACGAGCTGTTTCAGAAGGTGAAGTCGATTCGTGAACTGGCCGAGAGCTTCAATAAGCGTTCCGGCGCCTTNATGGAGGAAGGCCGCCGCTCGCTTGTCGATATCAGCCAGGCCGCCATCAAGGTGACCCGCAAGTTCCAGCCGCAAGCCGCCGGCGACAGCACTCCGGCGCCGCCGAGGAGACCGAGCCAAAAGCGGCAGTAAGGGCCGCCCTCTTCCGGCCGCCGAACCGGGCGTAAGGTGCCCTTAGCGGTTCCAGGTCGTAAGGCCGGTTCCGCGCTAGCCGACGATCTTGAAAACGTCGCGATCATCCAGTGGGATCCGGACCGCGAATTTTCCCAGTCAAATGAAATAGTTTCAGCCTTCGGGAACAAAAGTTTCGCTCCGGAATTAATCCCTTTGGTCCGGAATTCGGGAACCTAAACATCTGTAAAAGCTCAGGTATTTAGCTTGATTTGAGGTCGGCCGCGCTATTTGATGGTGCAAAAAGCCGACTCGTACAGGCGCGGATTCGAGCGCGCATTTGCTTGAGGGGAATTTCATGAATGATTTCGGCTCTGCCGCTCCTTCCGCTCGTCGTCGCACCAAGGGCAAGCCATACGCAAACGGAAATCCCGATCCTTCACAGGAACTACTTCACGCGCTGCAGGCGATGCGAAGTGGCGATTTCTCGGTACGCATGACCGGTGACCATCTCGGGATCGAGGGAAAGATCGCCGACACCTTCAATGAAATCGTCGCCGCCAACCAACGGATGGCGCAGCAGCTCGAGCGTGTCGGTCAGGTCGTCGGTCGTGAAGGAAAAACCCGGCAGCGCGTCAAGTTCGGTCTTGCCAGCGGCTCGTGGGCCGACATGGAAGGCTCGGTGAATACGCTGATCGATGATTTGCTCTGGCCGACCCGCGAAGTGACGCGAGCCGTTGCCGCCGTCGCGCAGGGCGATCTGTTGCAAACCGTGCAGCTGGACGTCGATGGCCGCCCGCTGGGCGGCGAATTTTTGCAGTCGGCGAACATCGTCAACACGATGATCAAACAGCTCAGCGTGTTTACCTCCGAGGTGACGCGCGTCGCGCGCGAAGTGGGCACCGAGGGCAAACTCGGCGGTCAGGCGCAGGTCCCCGAGGTGACGGGCGTCTGGAAGGACTTGACCGAGAGCGTCAATTCCATGGCCAACAATCTTACAGGCCAGGTTCGAAACATCGCCGAGGTTACGATCGCCGTCGCCAACGGCGACTTGTCCAAGAAAATCACGGTGGACGTCCGCGGCGAAATCCTGCAGCTGAAAGAAGCCATCAACACGATGGTGGACCAACTCCGCTCGTTCGCATCCGAAGTCACCCGCGTCGCCCGCGAAGTCGGCACCGACGGCAAATTGGGCGGCCAAGCCATCGTCCCCGGCGTTGCCGGGACGTGGAAAGACTTGACCGATTCCGTGAACGCGATGTGCGGCAACCTTACCGCACAGGTACGCAATATTGCCAACGTCACGACCGCTGTCGCCCGCGGCGACCTCTCGCGCAAGATCACGGTCGACGTACGCGGTGAAATTCTGGAGCTAAAGGACACCATCAACACGATGGTCGACCAGCTCAATTCATTTGCATCGGAAGTGACCCGCGTTGCCCGCGAAGTCGGCACCGAAGGCAAGCTCGGCGGACAGGCTCAGGTGCCTGGTGTTGCCGGCACCTGGAAGGACCTCACCGACAACGTCAATTTCATGGCGAGCAACCTGACCGCTCAGGTCCGCAACATTGCGGACGTTGCCACCGCGATCGCCGGCGGCGACCTTTCCAAGAAAATCACCGTGAACGTCTCGGGCGAAATCCTTCAGCTGAAGGAAACGCTCAACACCATGGTCGACCAGCTCAACGCCTTCGCCGGCGAGGTGACGCGCGTCGCGCGCGAAGTCGGCACCGACGGCCGACTGGGCGGCCAGGCCAACGTGCTCGGCGTCGCCGGCACCTGGAAGGATTTGACCGAGAGCGTCAACTCGATGGCGAGCAACCTGACCGCTCAGGTTCGAAACATCGCGGAAGTGACGACCGCGGTCGCCAACGGCGACCTGTCCAAGAAGATCACGGTCGACGTGCGCGGAGAGATTCTCGAACTGAAAGACACCATCAACACGATGGTCGATCAGCTCAACGCGTTCGCCGGCGAAGTGACGCGCGTCGCGCGCGAGGTCGGTACCGAAGGCAAATTGGGCGGCCAGGCCCTGGTGCGCGGCGTTGCCGGCACCTGGAAGGACTTGACCGACAGCGTGAACTCGATGGCCAGCAACCTGACCGGGCAGGTCCGCAACATCGCCGAAGTCGCGACCGCCGTGGCCAAGGGCGACCTGTCGAAGAAGATCACGGTGAACGTGTCGGGCGAAATCCTGCAGTTGAAGGAAACGCTGAACACGATGGTCGACCAGCTCAACGCTTTCGCCGGTGAAGTGACGCGCGTCGCGCGCGAGGTCGGTACCGACGGCAAGCTCGGCGGTCAGGCCGAAGTGCCCGGCGTTGCAGGCACGTGGAAGGATTTGACGGACAGCGTGAACTCGATGGCTGGCAACCTGACGGCCCAGGTTCGCAATATCGCCGAGGTGGCAACCGCCATTGCCGGCGGCGACCTTTCCCGCAAGATCACGGTGGACGTGCGCGGCGAGATTCTGCAGCTCAAAGAGACCCTCAATACGATGGTCGATCAGCTCAATCGCTTCGCCGGCGAGGTGACGCGCGTGGCGCGCGAGGTGGGAACCGAAGGCCGTCTCGGCGGTCAGGCCAACGTGCCCGGCGTGGCCGGCACCTGGAAGGATCTAACCGACAGCGTGAACTCGATGGCGGGCAATCTGACCGCTCAGGTCCGCAACATCGCCGAGGTGACCACCGCGGTCGCGCGCGGCGACCTGTCGCGCAAAATCACCGTCGACGTGAAGGGCGAAATTCTCGAACTTAAGAACACCATCAACACGATGGTCGATCAGCTCAACGCGTTTGCTTCCGAAGTGACGCGCGTGGCGCGCGAAGTCGGCACCGAAGGCAAGCTCGGCGGTCAGGCCGAAGTGCCTGAGGTCGCCGGCACCTGGAAGGACCTCACCGACAACGTCAACTTCATGGCGTCGAACCTGACCGCGCAGGTTCGCAACATCGCCGAAGTGGCGACCGCGATCGCAGGCGGCGACCTGTCGAAGAAGATCACGGTCGACGTCCGCGGCGAGATCCTGCTGCTCAAGGACACCTTGAATACGATGGTCGAACAGCTGCGCTCGTTCGCAGCCGAAGTGACCCGCGTCGCACGCGAAGTCGGCACCGAAGGGCGATTGGGCGGTCAGGCCGTGGTGCCCGGCGTCGGCGGCACCTGGAAAGACCTGACGGACAACGTCAATCTTCTCGCCGCCAACCTTACCACGCAAGTCCGCAACATCGCCGAAGTCACCACGGCCGTCGCGCGCGGAGACCTGTCGCGCAAAATCACTGTCGACGTGAAGGGCGAAATTCTCGAACTCAAGAACACCATCAATACGATGGTGGACCAGCTCAACGCCTTCGCCGGCGAAGTGACGCGCGTCGCGCGCGAGGTCGGCACCGAGGGCAAGCTGGGCGGACAGGCGCAGGTTCCCGGCGTGGCCGGAACCTGGAAGGATCTGACCGACACGGTGAACTTCATGGCCGCCAACCTGACTGAGCAGGTGCGCGGCATCGTCAAGGTGGTGACCGCGGTCGCCAACGGCGACTTGAAGCAAAATCTGACGGTGAAATCGAAGGGCGAAGTCGCAGCGCTGGCCGAGACCATCAACAATATGACGGACACGCTGGCGACGTTCGCCGATCAGGTCACCAGCGTCGCGCGCGAAGTGGGTGTGGAAGGCCGCCTTGGCGGCCAAGCCAACGTGCCCGGCGCGGCCGGCACGTGGAAGGATTTGACGGGCAACGTCAACCTGCTTGCGGCCAATCTGACCTCGCAGGTTCGCGCGATCGCCGAAGTCGCGACCGCCGTCACCAAGGGTGACCTCACCCGTTCGATCCAGGTCGACGCCAGAGGCGAGGTGGCGGAGCTAAAGGACAACATCAATACGATGATTGGCAATTTGCGGCTCACCACCGACGTCAATACCGAGCAGGACTGGCTGAAGACCAACCTTGCCAAGTTTACAAACATGCTTCAGGGCCAGCGCGACCTTACCACGGTCGGCCGGCTGCTGCTGACCGAGTTGACCCCGCTGGTGAATGCCCACATGGGCGTGATCTACCAGGTCGAAAACGAAGACGACCCGCAATTGCGCCTGCTTTCGGCTTACGCAAGCGACGAGATCAGTCCTAATCCGCTAATCGTGCGATTTGGCGAGGGCCTCATCGGGCAATGCGCAATGGATAAGCGCCAGCGGCTGGTATCGGACATTCCGACCGATGCGGTCCCGATCAATTCGGCGCTGTTGCGTGTCGTACCGAAGAATCTTGTGGTGCTCCCGATCCTGTTCGAGAGCCAGGTCAAGGCCGTCATCGAGTTGGCTTCCGTCGGCGCCTTTACGACTTCGCAAATGACCTTCCTTGAGCAGCTCACCGATAGTATCGGCATCGTGCTCAACAGCATCGAAGCAACGATGCAGACGGAAGGACTGTTGAAGCAATCCCAGCAGCTCGCCGGAGAGCTGCAGACGCAGCAGAAGGAACTGCAGCAGACCAACGAGCAGCTCGAGCAAAAGGCTCAACAGCTTGCCGAACGCAACGTCGAAGTGGAACGCAAAAACCAGGAAATCGAACAGGCACGACGTGCGCTCGAAGAAAAGGCGACCGAACTTTCACTGACATCGAAGTACAAGTCCGAATTCCTTGCCAATATGTCGCACGAGCTGCGAACGCCGCTCAACAGCATCTTGATCCTTGGCCAGCAGCTTACCGAAAACCCGGACGGCAACCTGTCTGCCAAGCAGGTCGAATTTGCGCGAACCATCCATGGCGCGGGCACCGACTTGCTGAACCTGATCAGCGACATCCTCGATCTGTCCAAGATCGAGTCGGGAACGGTGACCGTGGATGCCGAGGAAATTCTCACATCCAATCTGCTGGAGACCGTGGGACGCCCGTTCCGGCATGAAGCCGAAAACCGCCAGCTGTCGTTCAATATCGATGTCGATCCCAACCTTGGACGCAGCATCGTCACCGACTCGAAGCGTCTGCAGCAGGTGCTGAAGAACCTGTTGTCGAACGCCTTCAAATTCACCGCCGAGGGCGGTGTGCGCCTCAGCGTTTCGGCGGCTGTGGGCGGCTGGAGCGCCGAGCATCCCATCCTCAACCAATCTCCGGCCGTAATCGCCTTCGAGGTATCCGATACCGGCATCGGCATTCCCCTGGAAAAGCAGAAGCTGATCTTCGAGGCGTTTCAACAGGCCGATGCCGGCACCAGCCGAAAATATGGCGGTACCGGTTTGGGTCTGGCCATCAGCCGCGAGCTGGCAAGCCTGCTCGGCGGAGAAATTCATCTTCAGAGCATGCCCGGCAAGGGCAGCACCTTCGTTCTCTATCTGCCGTTGAAATACTCCGGACCGACGGTGGCGCCGCGGGTCAGTGCTTCGTCCCAATTCAACACCGCACCGGCGCTGCAGGTCACCACGCAAGAGCGTGTCATCGAACAGCTCCCGGACGACCGGTTAAATCTCGAACCGGGAGATACCATTCTTCTGATTGTCGAGGACGATCCGCATTATGCGCGCGTCCTGATAGACCTGGCTCGCGATAAGGGATTCAAAGTCCTGGTCGCGGCCCGCGGTGCTGAGGCGCTCGATCTCGCCAAGCAATTCCAGCCCACNGCGGTGTCGCTCGATGTCTTCTTGCCCGACATGCTCGGCTGGACTGTGCTCAGTCAGTTGAAGCATAATCCGCTGACGCGGCACATTCCGGTTCAAATCATCACGCTGGACGAAGACCGTCAGCACGCGCTGGCCCGCGGCGCGTTTTCTTTTGTCAACAAGCCAACCACGACCGAGGGGGTCAGCGCGGCGTTGTCCCAGATCAAGGAGTACGCCAAGCCCCGCCGCAAACGCCTGCTGATTGTGGAGGACAATGCGGCGGAACAGATGAGCATCAGGGAGCTGTTGGATCATCACGACATCGAAATCGTCACGACAGACACCGGCGCGGGGGCGCTTTCCACTTTGCGCGAGAACCCGTGCGATTGCGTCGTCCTCGATTTGCGGCTGCCTGACATGAGCGGCTTCGAGGTGCTCGATAGTATCCGGCGCGACGATTCCTTGTCGGATGTGCCTGTCGTCGTATTCACCGGCCGCGAGCTTTCGGTCGAAGAGGATGCGGAGTTGCATACGATGGCTCGAAGCATCGTGGTGAAGGGCGTGGAGTCGCCCGAGCGTCTATTGGACGAAACGTCACTGTTTTTACATCGTGTGATCACGGAATTGCCAATCGAGAAGCAGCGAATGCTCGAGAAACTCAACAATTCCGATGAGGATCTTGTCGGCCAAACCGCACTGCTTGTCGACGACGATGCCCGCAACATTTTCGCGCTCAGCAGTGTGCTGGAACGGCGCGGCATGAAAGTCCTTACAGCCACCACGGGCAGCGAGGCGGTCGCGCTGGTCGAGTCGAACCCGGAAATCGCAATTGTCCTGATGGATATCATGATGCCGCAGATGGACGGTTATCAAACCATAGGGGTTATCCGCGAGAACCCGTCGTTCCGCCGGCTTCCCATCATCGCCCTCACCGCCAAAGCGATGAAAGGAGATCGCGAGAAATGTCTTGAGGCCGGCGCCTCCGATTACCTGGCCAAGCCGGTCAACACCGAGCAGTTGCTCCTCGCCATCCGTATGTGGCTACACCGCTGATGCACCAGATGATGGACCATGAAAAGGTAAATATCCTTCTGGTCGATGATCAGCCGGCCAAGCTGCTTGCCTATGAGGTTATTCTCAAGGAGCTTGGCGAAAATCTCGTCGTCGCCGCATCGGGGCGGGAGGCGCTCGAATACCTGCTGAAGAACGAAGTTGCAGTTATTCTGGTCGACGTGTGCATGCCGGAACTGGACGGATTTGAGCTCGCCGCCATGATCCGCGAGCATCCCCGCTTCCAGAAGACGGCGATGATCTTCATTTCAGCCATCCAAGTCAGCGATATAGACCGCCTTCGCGGCTACGAGATGGGCGCGGTGGACTACGTTCCGGTTCCGGTCATTCCGGAGGTCTTGCGAGCGAAGATCAGGGTTTTCGCCGAACTATATCGCAAGACCCGGCAGCTGGAGCGGTTCAATGCCGAGCTCGAAAATCGCGTTCGCGCCCGCACGGCGGAGCTTGAGGAATCGACCGCAAGACTGCTCGAAAGCGAGCAGCGCCGCAGCCTCGCCATCGCAGCCGGCAAGATGGGTTCCTGGGATTGGGACTGGGTCAACGGCGACTGGATGTGGGACGAAGGGCAGTACCGTATTTTTGGAGTCGATCCGAAAACGTTCGCCGTGACGCCGGCAAGCGTTCAGGCGCTGCTTCATCCGGACGATATTGACGAACTGCGCAAGGCTGTGGCGCAGTTCAACAAGGGCGCAAGATCATATGAAGCGGAGTTTCGAATCAACCGCCCCAATGGCGAGACTCGGTGGTGCGTTGGCACGGCAGCCGCAACAGTCGACAAGGGCGGACGTGTCATACGCGTCAGCGGAGTCACCGTCGATATCACCGAACGGAAGCGTGCGGAAGAACGACAAAATCTGCTGGCGCGCGAAGTCGATCACCGCGCGAAGAATGCCCTGGCGCTTGCGCAGTCTATTGTTCGGTTAACGCGAGGCGAAAGCGTCAAAGCTTACGTTCAGGCGGTGGAAGGGCGGATCAATGCACTTGCACGGGTCCATACCATTCTTTCGTTGTCGAGCTGGCAGGGCGCGGAAATAGGAAGACTGGTCGACGAGGAACTCGCGCCTTATTCNACCGGCGAGCAGATTGCATTCGACGGATCGGAGATNCAGCTGCAGCCCGCAACGGCGCAAACCCTGGCGCTAGCCCTGCACGAGCTGGTCACCAATTCGGCAAAGTATGGCGCGCTGTCTACGCAGTCTGGCCGCCTCTCTATCAAGTGGCGGATCGAGGAGCATATGCTCCAGATGGTGTGGGAAGAGAGGGATGGCCCCGTCGTCGAGAAACCGGTATCGCGCGGCTTCGGAACAAGAAGCGTGATCGCCAGCATCGAATCCCAACTCGGCGGACACGCGGAGTTCGATTGGCGCTCCGAGGGGCTGGTTTGCCGGTTATCGGTTCCGCTCATGCAGGGCGTGGCAACGCGACCGCTCAGCGATCGTCAGAATCTCGCCGTCAATGGCATCGGGGCCGAGCTGGCCGCGAGATCTGCAGACGCGTGAAATAGCGATCAGTGACTGATCATCCAAGGGCGCGCAGTTGGAAAACTTTTTGCGCCGCTCCTGGTCTGCTTTACAAGGCGCGAAGGCTTGGTCGAGCAACAGCCGAAGCCGGCCCCATGCGACGCCTTGTATTCGCCGACGGTCTTGGGCGCGTTGGCGCTGCGCTCGTTGGTGGCATGGGCCTTGCGCGCTCCTGCGGGCATGCAGAAGAAAGCCGGCGCCGTCCGAATCACAAGCCAAAGCTGCGAGTACACGAGCCGCAAAAAATGACCCCTTGCGGGGAAAACAGCGTCAGTTAGCTTATTAGCGTTTGTTTCTGATTCGGCCTCAATATTTTTGGTGGAAATCGACACTGTTCTCGATCGTTGGTGGATATCGGGTCACCTGAATGGACCAATGGGCATGACCATTACGCCCGGGGTAGAAGAAATCGTAAGATTTCTGCGCCGATTTGCCGATCTGATGTCGACCGGACATAACGCAGATCATTTGCTGGCGGCTGCCAATCTTATTGAAACGCTCGCCAACCGAGTCGAGGACGCGGAAGGATTAATCCAGGAGGAACAAGCAAGAAGCGAAAAGAATTTGCAATTGTGCCAGTCGGCAGAGGCTAGCTGTGCCAACCTTGAAAAGGAAATAGCTGAGGTCAGGGCGAAGCTGGCAGAGCAGCAGTGGAAGTTGAGCGAGGCCATCGTCAACGCTGCTGCAGCGGAGCAAAGATTGTTAGACCGAGCGGAACAGGCGGAAGCTCAATTAGCCGAAATTGAAAACGAATTGGCAGAAGTGCGACCCCTTCTTGCCACCTTTGGCGACGGCCATGTGCTTGTGCCGTTATCCACACTGCGAAATGCGGAAGCACAGTTCGAAGCGCTCGCTAGAGAGGCAGCCGACATCGTATCGCAAGCCATGTGCGAGGTTGGCGCGTCCACGCTGGACCGCGCAATATTTGAATCCGCCGGGAAATCAACCGACAGGACTTCCAAACACGCTGCCTGATCCGGAGTACCGCCTGGAGCGCGCCGTACCGCGTAATTGGCGAACCGCCAAGCTGTTACGGGCCATCGCATAAATGGAGAGCGTCTGATGTACTTCGTCGCCGCAATTTTGGTCATATTGGCCGGATTATTCTACGCTGCCGGCCATCATGAGATCGGCACTCTGGGCATCGAGATGTGTCGATACGGCAGTACTTTCTGCGATAATCCAATCTACGTTTTAGTCGGCGCCATTCTTGCGGCGATATGGGGTGCTTTCGTAAGCGTCCGATGATGGTGACGGCTAGATTGTGAAACAGTCCTGTGCAGATTCGAGCATATCTGTGATGAGGCTAACTGACATCGAAGGCGATTTTCTCAAGCGATTGTCTCTTGAGCCATGGACCAGCCCACCAATCTTTGATCACGGACTGCTGGAGCGTATGGTGCGTGAAAATTACGTGACTACGCAGGCAACGGGCACGGCGTCCACCACGAAATCACGGATTTGGGTCGCGCAGAAATCATACAGGCAGGCTGGGGCCTGGCCAGGTTTGCCCTGCCGCCTATTCTATTGGGCATGGAGTTGAGGTAGGCGACGCTCGTCGGAAGCAGCCGCTGCTGCGTGCCTACGTGACCGATAGGCCTTCAGCACGCTTCGTGAAGTCTCAANGTTGAGACCGGCAAACTCCCGTCTCATACGATCCAGGTCTTGTGAAACGATGCGGTGATCGGGCGCGCCCAGAAACAGCAGCGACATCGTGGTCTCCCACGAGAACCCGAGTGCACTCGCTAAAATTAGCACCACTTCTCTGCTCTTGTCGATCAGCGCCCGTTCGACTACGTCGACAGGCAATGAACACAACAAGGACAGCCCCACCGTGACTTCCTCGAACTTGCGAGACTGGGCATATTCGAGGATCTGATTCTCATTCAGATTTCCGTCCTGGTTATGTTTCGCCACGAGCCTTTTCGCCGCGAAATAGCTCTTCGACGCGGGCCCAAACTTCGAATGTAGCGCGCCCGTGACATCGGTCACCGAAGCTTGAATCTGGCTTGCCGCTTCCGGGCGTTCCCTCTCGATCCTTTTCTTCGTGTTGTCCGATGCCTTTGCGATCAGCTGCTGGAAAAGATGCCTGGGGATGTCTTTGCGACGGCCGAGTTGCTCGATGAGAATCGAATCTCCCTCGGAACGCTTGATCATGTGCAAAATGCCAAAATCCGAAAAGCGCGCACCGTCGTTGGTTGCGACCGAGTTCACAACCTCCTGATTGCCTCGCGTCACAAGCACGTCCGTTACGTCTTCGACAATCGACTTTCTCTTGGAAATTGCCAGGAGATGTTGCTGGCTTTTCGATCTGGCATTCGCGACCAAGGTTCGGGCATCGAGTCGTTCGGAATGCCGAAGTACAGGACCTGCGATGTCAATTGAATCGTCAAAGGCAAGTTTGTTGATGACATTGACAGGTGCATTGTCGAGCCGTGCCAGCCGCCTTGCGAGTTGGGCGCGGGCCGCAACTTCGATATCCTGCTCCAGCCGTCCGATTACCTCTCCAAACATCCAGATTTCGTCGTCGGTATACCGGCCCGTTATCAATAAGTCGGTCGCATACCACAACGCCCGCTGGCGGCTTTCGGCCGATCCTTGCGAAACTGCTATGTCCAATTCCTGCAGAAAAGACATTGTTCTCAATCTTCTGACAAAAATCTAGGTGACACTCCGATGTAGGTTTTTTGCCGATTTCACCGTTCAGCGTCCGGCCGGCGAACGCNAAACGCNGCGAAATACAAGGTCTCTCAAAATGCGACCCCGAGACGTCGTCCGTTGGTCCAAACAACCCGGCAATGCTTCCTGGTACCGCCGAACAGCAATTCAAATCGATTAGGCAGCTTGGTTTGTCCCGAGATCTCAAGGCATGCGCCGCCAGGGGAATAGTCTACAACTCTGCAATCAATGACGGGATGTTTCGGGCCAACGATCAATTTCGCCGCATCGGAATTCCTGCCTGTAGGCCGCACACGTGTGAACCGTCGCGGATGCATCAGTGTCTCCTAGGACCTAAAATCCAACAAACAGGTTCGCAGAATATTTTAAACGCTTCGTTGAGCTTCATAGTTATCGTTATCGAAAATGCACATTGTCTGTTGTCATGCGGAACTCGTCAGAAACAAACTGTCGGCAGTCGCAAGCTCCCGCGGTGGGAGCGCGACAAGCAGTCGCGGAGATCGCCTCGGACGGATCGGTGATAAGCCGAGCGATGAATATGGCGGTATCCAAGTATCGCCATGCGGGAGAGACAGTGTCTTCGCTCTCACAATGACGCAAGAAACGCCCACAAAATAGGCAATATAGTGCAGCGCCCTCTCTGTCCGGTGGCCGACATAAGGCTGTTTACGAATAAGTTTCATTTTGCGGGCATGCTCTCGATTGCAAATTTTTCAATTGGGCTCGTTGCTTTTTTGCGAGTCGGCGCACGAGCGCGATTTTGAAGTGCCGGAATGAGGGTCTCGCGTTGAGCGAGGACCAGCATCCGCGTCTGTCTCGATGTCGACTGCCCACCGACTGCTTCTTTTTTGGCAGGTGCGCGGGCAAGTGCGAGGAGTGCCTGATTACCGCTTTTCAATTCTTATGAAGGATCGGATTGCTGATGCCCTACGGAGACAGAAAGAGCGAACGTGTCGATTTCGAACGCGGCGTCCGTGTCTACATCATGGGGATTGATGGAACATGGCGTCGGGATTGCATGATGATCGATGTGTCGCAGACTGGCGCGCGCTTGTGCATAGAAGGATCCTTCGAAGGATTAGANCTCAAGGAATTCTTTCTGCTTCTTTCGTCGACAGGCCTAGCCTTTCGTCGCTGTCGAATGGTGCGCGTGGCNGGCGATCAGATCGGTGTCGAGTTTCTGGCGCGAGACAAGGCCAAGAAGAACTCTCTGACACGACAATCAACTGACGTGAGCACCTGAAAGGCTTAAGGACACTTGATGAGCGACGTACACAAGATAACTGAGGTCTCGATCCTGACCGATTCAACGGAGCCGTTAACCGGCATCGTTCAAGTGAATACCGCTGACGCGGAAATCAGGTTCGAAATAACAGAAGATCTGGCGCACAAGATCTGCACCGATCTCGAGCGTTTTCTCACTCGGTGACGGTTCGATCGCTCTATGTCGGCTCTGGCAAGGATCATGACTTTGGGCAACAGCGGAGAGAATTGAGATCGATTTCCTATGATTGTTCATGTCGTCGCCGATACCGATGTCAAGCTCTCGGCCTTGCGTTCCATGTTGGAAAGACAGTACGCCGTAACGTCAGAATTGCTCAGCGGCGCAAGCACCCGGTGCAGCGAGTCTGATGCTGTCGTCGCTACGGCGGATTTACGCGTCGTTGAGAATATTGCGGCTTTGAAAGAAGTGTTCGGAAAATTAGCTCACGTACGAAAGCGGATTTTCATCACCGATCAGAAGGCGCGTTTGTTCACCGTTCAAGCCTATGCACTGGGCGCCACGCGCGTCCTTNTCAATCCTGTTAGTAAAGCAAATTTGTTGGCACAGCTGGCCGATAGCGGTCCTTATGAGACAGGCTCGGTCGACGCTTTGCATGGCAGCAGCGAAGCCGTGACTGCGGGTGCGATTGCTATCGGGTCGATGTTCTCGGCGGTGTTGAGCGGCAAACCCATCGACATCGGGAGTGCGAAGGGCGCAGGCCACGCGATCGCTGACAACATCGCCGAGGACGGATTGTCCGGTTGGCTGGACACGGTTCGTCGCCACCACGAGGGAACCTATCAACACTGCCTCCTGGTTACGGGAATAGCTGTCGACTTTGGATTGAGTCTCGGTCTGGCCAAGCCCGATATCGAGCGACTGTATTCAGCTGCAATGTTTCATGACATTGGCAAAGCCAAAATTCCACTCGCGGTACTTGATAAACCTGGGCGCCTTGATGCGCAGGAACGCGCGCTAATCGAAACCCATCCCGCGGCTGGATATGAAATTCTGAAAGGCAATGCCGGCATTTCGCCGGAGATCCTTGATGCGGTCCGGCATCATCACGAATATCTCGATGGAAGCGGATATCCGGACGCGCTTTGTGCCGCGAGCATATCCGACATCGTTCGGATATTGACCATTTCCGATATCTTTGCCGCATTGATCGAGCACAGACACTACAAGCCGACCATGCCTCGGGAACAAGCCTATGAGATCATCCAGGGCATGCAAGGAAAGCTTGAGAGGCCGCTGGTGGTTGCATTCAGGGACGTGGCGCTGAATCGCTGAAGCGGCGAACCGGAATACGTCAGCGAGATGCGAAGAATGCCACGCACCCAAAACTCTCGCGCGATCGCCGAATTTGGTCAGAAGCAGCCATCCGCACGAAATTCAATCGTAGACGAACGCGGCATCGTCGAGATCGATCGCCGGAAATTCGTCCTTTTCGGCCCAGTAATCCTGGCTGTGCTGCCATTCCGGCTTGTCGCCGCGCTTGGGCAAAAGATGCATGTCGCGCATCAGATAGCCGGGATTGAAATTCTCCGGATCGATCCATGACTGCAGCGGCATGTTGCTTTCCTGCGCACGCAGCGCCGGCACGACCTTCCTCGCACCCTTCGACTTCATGTGAGCCAGCAGACGGCAAACGAAGTCCGCCACCAGATCGGTGCGCAGCGTCCAGCTGGCGCGGAAATATCCGAACACCCACGCCATATTCGGAACGCCGGTGAACATCATGCCGCGATAGGTGACGGTTTCGGCGAAATCGAGTGGCCTGCCGTCAATTTCGAAGGCGACATCGCCGAGCACATTGAGGTTGAACCCGGTGGCGGTGATGATGATATCGGCGTCGAGCGTCTTGCCGGATTTCAGGAGAATGCCGGTCTCGTTAAATCGATCGATCTCGTCGGTCACGACCGACGCCTTGCCGCCCTTGATGGCCTGGAACAGATCGGCGTCGGGAACAAAGGCGATGCGCTGCCGCCACGGCCGATAACTCGGCGTGAAATGCGTTTCGATATCGTAATCGGGGCCGAGCACCGCGCGAATGCCGCCGAGCAGTTCGTTCTTGACGGCCTCCGGCTCCGTAAACGAGCGGCGGGTGAAGGTGTCCTGATCGAATAGAATCTTCCGGCGCACGATCTCGTGGATCCACTCTTCGCTGATCTGAAGCTGACGCAGTGTCTCGGCCAGCTCGATCGCATTGCGGCCGGTCCGAAAGTAAGTCGGCGATCTCTGCAGCATCGTGACATGGCCGCATCGGCCCGCAATCGCCGGAATCAGCGTCGCAGCGGTCGCACCCGAGCCGATCACGACGACCTTCTTGCCTTCGGTGTCCAGATCGTCCGGCCAGCGCTGCGGGTGAACGATGCGGCCTTGAAAGGTTTCCATCCCCTTCCATTCCGGCGTGTAGCCTTCCGAATGCCGGTAATAGCCCTGGCACATCCACAAGAAATTCGCCGTGAAGGTCACTTCCTCGCCGCTGTCGGTTCGCACGGCCTCGATGGTCCACAGATTGGTCGCGCTCGACCAGCCCGCCGAGGAAATCTTGTGCCGGTAACGGATGTGCTTCTCAAGTCCGTTTTCGGCGATCACCTCGCCCATATAGGTGCGAATTTCTGCTGCCGTTGCGATCGGCGCGCTGGTCCACGGCTTGAAGCGATAACCGAAGGTGTGAAGATCGCTGTCGGAACGGATGCCCGGATAGCGGTGGGTCAGCCAGGTGCCGCCAAAGCTCTCCTGGGCTTCAAGCACGACAAAACTGCTGCCGGGGAGCTGAGTGGTGAGGTGATAGGCGCTGCCGACGCCGGAGATGCCCGCGCCGACGATCAGCACGTCAAAATGCTCGATCGATTGTGCGGCGGAAGCGGCGCGGGTGGTTGCTAATATATTCATGAGTCCGGTTCTTTTTTGATTGGCAACTCGTTACGAGGACGTCTGTAAAGGTCGATCATTGGCGATACAATGCGCCAGATCAACCCGCCAAATTCACAGCGCTGAACCCCACCGCCTCGCGGTCTGCACAATCCAGTCCCGGTACAGCGTGAGCGGCGTAACGCCGGTCAAACCGCCGCAGCCCGCGCTGCCGTTCTGCCCCGTCGACCAGCTGATGACGCCGACGATGGCCGGGCCGCCTTGCCGGTCCTCGAACACGGGACCGCCGGAATCCCCGGTACACGCGCC
>JGI12053J15887_10000297_pt1 | contig 19342 bp, 24 predicted proteins | sample MedBloCAOM1_O3_FD_15887 | JGI IMG/M metagenome (IMG submission 15887)
ACTTCGGCCCGCGCGCGTCTGCCGTTGCGTTGACGCAGATCACGACACCGAGCCCGCACCTAGCGTCCCGGTTCCAACGTTCGTATCCCTTGCAGCACGTGCTCGTACACAAAGAAAACCCCGCCGAAGCGGGGTCGAAGTGGAGACCGACAGCAAGTCCCGGCTGCGATGTGGCTGTCCGGCCGGGACTCGCATTCCTGCGGTTCATGATCCGATCGGAAAACCGGTTCCCACCCCCCGGCCTGTTTCCGCAAACATGCAACTACGGCGCCGGCTCCGCCTCGAACAGGCCCTCGGCCGACATCACCGCCTGGTAGCGGCCCATGGGATCGAGCGCTTTGTTCCAATCGGCGATCCTGGCCATCCACGTATCCTTCACGCTGTAGCGCACGCCGCGACCGCTCTTGCGATCACGCACGACCACCACCGCGAGCAGCCCGGCCGGCGCCTTCTCGGCGGCAACCTGCACGGTCCCCTGCCCCGGGCTCGCCTGCGTCGCCAGCATGACGCCGTCGGCGATGCATGGACAAGGCGAGCGTTCGCCGCTGTAGAAGGTGACGCTCACGCCGCGCGGCTCCACCTTGAGCCGCTCGAGCGCGTCGAGGCCGATGCGGATGCCGGCCGGAATGAACGCGCCGAAGCCGCCGTGCACGCGGGTGCCGAGCTTGATCCAGTCGTCCGGGCTCTCGGCGCGGGCGGGAGCGAGCATCACGCCCGCGAGCGCGAGCACGGCAAGGCAAATCTTGAGCTTCATCGTCCCTCCCCGTTGCGAATGAGATGGACGATTGCGTTTCGGTATGAGGATGTCAAGCGAACATCATACCGGGTAGCGGGCTCATCAAGGGAGCCCACTACCTGACTTTTAGTTCGCCAAGCTAAATTGCGAAACCGGGAACGCGGCGCGTGGGAGCGCGCGTCACTCCCGCATGAGCCGCATCTGCGCGAACACCGCCCGCCCGAGCAGGCCGTAGGGACTGCCCAGGGTCTCCAGCATCTCGAAATGATTGTAGCCCTCGCCGACGGCCAGCTCGACCGGCTTACCCGCCGCTTTGACTGCCGCGTAGAAGTCGCGGGTCTGGCGCTGGAATTCCGGCGTCTCATAGGTGCCGTGCGCCAGGATCAGCGGCGTGTGCAGCTTGTCGATGTGGCGTTGCGCGCTCAGCGCCTGCTCCATCTCGTCGGTGAACTTGACGTATTTCGAGCGCTTCGACAGCCGCACCGGCTTGAGATCGTACATGCCGCTCGACAGCGCCGCGCCCTTGAGAATGTCGACCGGGAGGTTCTCCTTGCGCCAGTCATGGGTGACCACGCAGCCTCCGATATGGGAGCCCGACGAATGCGAGGTCAGATAGAGCCTGTTGGGATCGCCGCCGAAACTCCTGGCGTTGTTGTGGACCCACGCGACCGCGCGGCGCACCTGCTCGACCATGGGAAACAGATTGCCCTGGGCCTCGTCGACGTTGGTGAAGTCGAGGATGACGTAGTGGGCCCCCGCCTGCACGAACGGCTCGGCCAGGAACGCGTAGTCGGCGGCCTTGTTGGCGCGCCAGGCGCCGCCATGGATGAAGATGTTGACGGGCGCATTCCCTTGGGCGTTGGCCTGCTTGCTGCGGTAGATGTCGAGCTTCTCGATCTCGGTTGGACCATAGGCGACGCGCGCGGGCGCGCCGATGACGGAACGCGCCCTGTCGCTGTTGGCGACGCGGCGCTTGCCGACCTGGTCGCGGTTGGGCGCATAGACCACTTGATCGTAGGCGTCGTCGAGCTCCTGCTGGTCCATGTCGAGCCAGACTCGTGGACCCTTGGCGCGCGTCTGCTGCGCCAGCGCGGCGCCACTCGCCGCGGCAGCGGCCGCGCCGGCCGCCAGCATGGTGGGCCGAGTGGCATTGTCGTCGTATTGCATGATCATGCTGCCTTCGTTCCGGCGGTCGAATTGTCGACGATGACAGGGGTGTCGAACCAGGTGATCGTGGGCTGCGCGCCGTAGAGCTCTCCCACCCGCGCCCGCCATTGCGCATCATAGACGCGCTCGGCCGCCTGGCGCGACGCCCAGAGATAGATGCCGCCAGCCACGCGTCCGTCCTCGGAGCGGATGTAGTATTTGCGGATGAGGCCGGCGACGTTGCGGTACTTCGGCGCGCTCGACTCGAAACGTCGCGTGGCCTCGTCGAGCGTGATCGGCGACGGCAGGGCGAATTGCACGAGGGTGGTGATCATGGCGGCACCTCCAGTACGGTTATCGCGCCGCTACGCGGTCGCTGCAAGCGGGACGGACCGGAGCGTGTTGTGCCCTGCCCTGCAACCTCATATTGCTGCTCTGAGTCCCAGCGGAGTCCCGCCATTCAATTCCTCTCCCCGCTCGAGATCGCCTATTGCTGCGTGGTGATGGTCGTGTCCTACGCGTTGCGCGGCTCGACCGGTTTCGGCGCCGCTGCGGCCATGCCGTTGCTGGCGCTGATCATTCCTCTGAAGGTGCTGATCCCGGCCTGGACCCTGATCGGCCTCACCGCCGGCGTCACGCTGTTGGGCCGCGACCGCGCGCACATCGCCTGGCGCGACATGGTGCATCTGCTGCCGTCCTGCCTGATCGGCGTCGCGGTCGGGCTCTATGCCTTCACCGTGCTCGATTCCCGCAGCCTGGCGCAGGGAATGGGCGTGCTGATCGTGCTCTACGGCGTCTATTCGTTCTGGCTGACCGCAAGGCCGCAGACCCGCTGGCAGGTGCCGCCGCGCGCGATCGCGCCGGTCGCTGGCGTCCTCGGCGGCGCCGTCGGCACCACCTTCGGCACCATGGCAAGCGTCTTCTTCGCGATCTATTTCGATGTCATCCGCATGACGAAGGAGAGTTTCCGCGCCACCATGAGCGCCATCCTGGTGGCGCTCGGCGTAGTCCGCGGGGCGGGCTATTGGGCGGTGGGCGAATATACCCGTGACGTGCTCATCACGGTGGCCATTGCGCTGCCGATGATGTTGGTCGGCATCTTCATCGGCAACCGCGTCCACACGGGGCTGAGCGAGCTGTCGTTCCGCCGTATGGTCGCCGGTGCGTTGGTCGTGAGCGGGTTCGCGCTGCTGGTGAAGAGCGGGTGAGGTCGTGCGGGCGCGGGATGGCCGGAACAGGTCCGGCCATGACGTCGACCAAGGTCGACGTCACTTGCACGTACCGTCGATCGCAGTCTCCATCTCCTTGATCGACTTGTCGAACTGGGCGAGCGCGGACTTCTGGGCCTCGCCGCAGGCGCCGGCGGCCGCGCGGGTGGCGCGGGACGCGCCGAGAACCTCGCCGCTGGCGCTGCAGAACAGGTTCTTGACCGTGGACTTCTTCTTGTCGTCAGCGGCGCCTTGGCTCATGATCTGCTTGAGTTCGTCCATCGTGGTCTCGAAATTCTTGGTGGCGATCGCGACCGCTTCGGTGAGGGCTGTGACCACGGTTTCGCAGTCCTCCGCCCGCGCCGGCGCGCTGGCGGCAAGCAGGGCGATCAGCGCAGTCGCGGCCGTCGCCGTGGCGAATTGTTTCATTGCTGCTTCCTTTGGCGCGCTATTGGCAATTGTTGTCGAGGTGGCCTTGCAGCTGCCGGATCGACCGATCGAGCCCGGCAAGCACCTCGGTTCGCTTGGGGCCCTCGTCGAGGCACTCGTCGACGACCACGCGGAACGACTTGATCATTCCGAGGCCTTCGCCGAAGGCCGCGCACAGCTTTGCCGGATTGTTGCCGCCCTTGGCGGCCGGATCCATCTTGTCGATGAGAACCTTGACGCCGCCGGTCATGGCGTCGCAATCGTCGGCCACCGCCGCCGCACCGGCAAAACCGAACACCACCGCGACGACGGCCGCGGCGAGTATCCTCGTCTTCATGATCATGCAGAGTTCCTCAGCCCGCTCGCTGAAGGCATGGAGGCAGCGTGCGCGAGCGACACGCAGGTAGCCGATTTACTACCTTATAGCCAGAGGGCGAGGGCCCTCCGAGTACCATTTGGTAGCTACCTCACGGGCTGGCGTGGTCGATGAACTTCGCCGGCGGCGCCTCGCCCCATTGCGAGGTGAGCGCTTCCTCGGCCGCCACCAGATTCGAGCCGTTCGCCAGGTTCAGGCGGTCGCTGTCGGCCCAATGCTCGTGCACGCGGCCCCAGGGATCGGCCCAGTAGTCGTAGACTTGGCTGCCGAGCACGTGCCGGCCGATCCCCCACATGTGCTCGTACTTGCCGAAGCTCGCCAGGTGGTCGTGGCCCATGGCGACGTCGTCGATGTCGGGCACCTCGAACGACATGTGGTTGAGCCCGGTCTTGCCGTGCCGCAGGCAGAAGAACACGTGGTGATCGACAAAGGTGTCGCCGCGGTCGCAACGGTTGAACGAGCCGATCAGGTTCGACTTCTCGCCGGCATAGACGTCGTCCGAGCAGACGAAGCCCAGGGTCTCACGGAACCAGGCGACGGTCTCCTCGAATTTCGGCGTCATCATCACGCCGTGGGCGATCCGCTTCACGTGGGCGGGGCCCTTGGGCAGCCGCATCAGCTCGCCCGCGCGCGATAGCGGCTCGTCGCCGGTGTTGAGCCGCTGACGCGTGGCCGGGATCGACGGCAGCGTGGCGATCCCGTGCACGACCTCGATCTGGTAACCGTTGGGCTCGGTGAGCCGCACACGCTTGCCGCCACCGGGCTCATCGATCGCTTCCACCGCCGACGCGCCCGGCGCCTTGGCAAGGCGATTGAGGTCGTCCTCGCTCGGCGCATAATAGGCAAAGCCCACGAACTTCGGGTCGCCCTTCTCGGTGATGTGGATGTGGTGGGGCGCGTCGGTGCCGCGCATGTAGAGCGCGGTCGGCGTGCGCTCCGAGCGCGCCATGCCGAAGCGCGTGAGGAACTCCTCCATCACGTCGAGATCGGGCGCCTTGAGGCGGCCATAGGCCATGTCGGTGACTTTGATGTGGGCCATGGGTGTTCCCCTTGGGTTCTGGGCGTTCCCGCAAGTCTACCTTCAAGTTTCGGGGCCGACTACCGGCGCTGCAAGGCGCACATCCGCTGTACCACACCGGCACTCGGGGTTGATTCGTACGACAATTTGTGATTGAATATTCTGATTCCGCATCCATCACCTGTATTAGCGACTTATCTCGACGCTAGGGGGAGGAAATGTTCACTGCGCTGATTCCGGTTGGGTCTCGCACGGAAGCGTCGTCCATGATGCATTGTTCTGCCTTTACGCGGCGGTCGGCGGCGGCATTGCTGTCGGGGATCGCAGTCCTTCTGCTCGTGTCCGTCGGCGGAGCAGTGGCAGACCAGCAGAAGCTGGTGCCGGCCGCCACGGCGTGGCGCGTCACGCCGATGTTCGACAAGAATGTGGAGGCCAGAACGAATCTCAGCGGTGCCGCATGCGTGCCGACCACGCCGCCGTTCACGTCATGCCTGATCGCAAATGATGAGAAGAAATATGCGCAATTCTTCTCGATCGAGGGGACCAACATCACGCCGCGCGCGGTCATTCGGCTTATGGACCAGGATGCCAAGGGCGATCCCGATGCCGAGGGGGTCGCCTATGACGACGGCTATTTCTACGTCGTGGGATCCCACGGGCGCAGCCGCCATGGCGACAAGGCGAACGACTCGAGCTACGTCGTCTTTCGCTTCCCGGTCGACAAGACGACCGGAACGCCGCCATTCAAGGTCTCAGAGGACGACGTTGTCGGGATCGACTCGTCACCGCGGCTGCGCGACGCAATCCGCAACGGCGAAGTTATCAAGGAGTTCTACGATCAGCCGCTGGCGTCCGGTGGCGTCAATATCGAGGGCATCGCGGTCAAGGATGGTCGGATGCACCTCGGTCTGCGCGGGCCTTCTCGCAACGACCACGCGTTTGTTCTCAGTGTCGATGCGAAAGCGGTATTCACCAAGAACGAAAACCTCAATGCCGGGGTCCGGGAGCTCAAGCTTGGCAAGGATGCCGGAATTCGTGATCTGGCGTCGGTAGGCGACGGCCTGCTGGTGCTCTCCGGCCCGGTCAACGAACAAGAGGTCGAACCCGCGCTGTTTCATTGGAATGAGACGACCGAGTCCTTCAGAAAGCTCGGAGAGCTGCAATTGCCGCCACCCTTGAAGGGCAAGGCAAAGGCCGAGATTCTATTGGTGCTGAATGACAAGACGAATGAACCCTGGCGCGTCCTGGTCATGTTCGACGGACCCGAGAACGGCGCGCCTACCGAGTACCTGGTGCCAAGGTAGTCCGCAGCTGCCCCATCGAGTGGAAGGGAAGAGAGCGCTGTTCAAGGCTCGACCCAATCTATGGCCTTGCGCGGGCGAATCTATCCCAAATTCAACTCCTTAAAAAAGTCATTGCCCTTGTCGTCGATGACGATGAAGGCAGGGAAATTCTCGACCTCGATCCGCCAGATCGCTTCCATGCCGAGCTCGGGATATTCGACGGTCTCGACCTTCTTGATGCAGTGCTCGGCGAGGTTGGCGGCGGCGCCGCCGATCGAGGCGAGGTAGAAGCCGCCGTGGGTCTTGCAGGCCTCGCGCACCGCGCCCGAGCGGTTGCCTTTGGCCAGCATCACCATCGAGCCGCCGGCGGCCTGGAAGTCGCCGACGAACGAGTCCATTCGCCCCGCGGTGGTCGGGCCGAAAGCGCCCGAGGCGTAGCCCTGCGGGGTCTTGGCGGGGCCGGCGTAGTAGACCGGATGGTTCTTGAAATAGTCGGGCAGCCCCTGCCCTTTCTCCAGCCGCTCGCGCAGCTTCGAATGTGCGAGATCGCGCGCCACGATCATCGGGCCCGAGAGCGAGAGCCGCGTCTTGATCGGATATTTGGCGAGCTGCGCGAGAATTTCCTTCATCGGCTTGCGCAGGTCGATGTTGACGACATCGCCGCCGAGCTTCGCCGCATCGACGTCGGGCAGATATTGCGCCGGATTGCGCTCGAGCTCCTCGAGATAGACGCCATCGCGGGTGATCTTGCCCAGCGCCTGGCGGTCGGCCGAGCACGACACGCCGAGCCCGATCGGCAGCGAGGCGCCGTGGCGGGGGAGCCTGATGACGCGCACGTCGTGGCAGAAATACTTGCCGCCGAACTGCGCGCCGACGCCGAGCGACTGCGTGAGCTTGAGCACCTCCTGCTCCATCGCGAGGTCGCGGAAGGCGTGGCCGTCCTCCGAGCCCTGGGTCGGCAGCTCGTCGAGATATTTGGTCGAGGCGAGCTTCACCGTCTTCATCGTGAGCTCGGCCGAGGTGCCGCCGATGACGATGGCGAGGTGATAGGGCGGGCACGCGGCGGTGCCGAGCGTGAGCACCTTCTCCTTCAGGAACGCGATCAGGCGGTCGTGGGTGAGGATCGACGGCGTCGCCTGGAACAGGAACGATTTGTTGGCGGAGCCGCCGCCCTTGGCGATGAACAGGAACTTGTAGGCGTCTTCGCCCTCGGCATAGATCTCGACCTGCGCCGGCATGTTCGAGCGGGTGTTCTTCTCCTCGAACATGGAAATCGGCGCGAGCTGCGAATAGCGCAGATTGCGCTTGAGATAGGCGTCGCGCGCGCCCTCGGCGAGCGCCGCCTCGTCGTCGCCGTCGGTGAAGACGAGGCGCCCCTTCTTGCCCATGATGATGGCGGTGCCGGTGTCCTGGCACATCGGCAGCACGCCGCCGGCGGCGATATTGGCATTCTTGAGGAAGTCGTAGGCAACGAACTTGTCGTTGTCGGAGGCTTCCGGGTCTTCGACGATCGATTTCAGGCTCGCGAGATGCTTCGGCCGCAGCAGGTGGTTGATATCGGTGAACGCCGCCTCCGCCAGCGCGCGCATCGCCTCGCGCTCGATGACGAGCACGTCCTTGCCCATGATCTTCTCGACGCGCACGCCGTCGGCGATGAGCTTGCGGTAGGGCGCGCTATCCTTGCCGAGCGGAAACAGCGGGGTGTGCTTGTAGGGCGGGGTGATGGCGGCGGGAGCGTTCATCGTGGTCCTACTTGGGTGTCAAGCTGTCGCGCAGCGACATGGGTCAAAAGCCGCTCACGCATCGACGTAATCCGCGATGCTCGTCGGTGCCGGCACCGGCAAGCCATCGGCTTTGAGGCCGTCGATGTGAAAGCGGATTGCGTCACGGATTTCCTGCTCAACGGCCGCGACGGTTGGTCCAGCAGCGACGCAACCCGGCAGGTCCGGAACGTAGGCCGAATAGTTGCTCTCGGCCTTTTCAATCACGATGGCATAACGCATCACCGCTGCTCCTTCAGGCCCGCCTGCTTCAAAATGCTGTTCAGCGTACCAGGCGCCAAATCGTCCGACGGCTTGCCAGCGATCGTCACTCGTCCGATCTTGGTCCGGTGCTTGTATTGCCTGTGGCTGCCTCGGGTTGCAACCAGAAACCAGCCATCAGCCTCGATCAACCTGATTGCCTCATGTACCTTCATGCCGCCCCCGACAGTGCAAAGTTAGTTGCTGCCGGGTCTTCCGACAACGGCCGAAATCGATCCAAGCTTCGGCCACCCCGGCGGCCGCGATAGCGCATTGCAATCGGCGCTCCTTCGGCAAATGATCCCCTCTCCCGCCCCACAACAGCATCCCAAGGAGCCCGCCCATGTCCCTCACCGTCCGCCGCGTCGTCACCGGCCACGACAAGAACGGCAACGCGATCGTGCAGATCGACGAAGTCGCCAAGAACGTGCACCAGGGCCGGCCCGGGGCGCACGCCGCCAATATCTGGACCACCGAAGGCTTTCCGATCGACAACGACGGCGACACCGATGCGTCGGGGCGCAAGGTCGGCACCACGCTCGACAACGGCACCGTGTTCCGCGTGGTGAGCTTCGGGCCCGGTGTGCAGCGGCGCAACCACCGCACCGACTCGATCGACTATGCCACCGTGATCTCGGGCGAGATCGACATGGAGCTCGACGACGGCAAGAGCGTGCACCTCAAGGCCGGTGACGTGCTGGTGCAGCGCGGCACCATCCACAACTGGGTCAACAAGGGCACGGCGCCGTGCATCATCGCCTTCGTGCTCGTCGCCGCCAAGCCGGTCAGCGCCGGCGGCAAGGTGCTGCACGCCGAAGGTTGAGGGGGGTACGACTCGTGCCAGATTTTTCGTTTTGGCGCATGTTCTTGTCGGAAAACCGGTTCCCACTTTTCCGGAACATGCGCTAGGGCATTTGCACCGGCGCGAATCGTTGTAAATCCGAACGCATGTCCCGCAAGCGACCCTTTCGCGTCGGCCGCGCCCGCACCGGGCTCGGCCTGTTCGCCACCGAGCCGATCAAGAAGCGCGCCTTCATCGTCGAGTACAAAGGCCGCAAGCTAACCACCGAGCAGGCCGACATCCTCGAGGCGCGCGGCAACCGCTATCTCTACGAGATCAACAGCCGTTGGACGATCGACGGCTCGACCCGAAAAAACCTCGGGCGCTATGCCAATCACTCCTGCCGGCCCAATGCCGAGTCGCACAGCATCGGGCACCAAGTGATCCTGCGCGCCATCAAGACCATCAAGCCGGGGGTCGAGATCACCTACGACTATGGCAAAGACTATCTCGTCAACGTCATCACGCGGCGCGGCTGCAAATGCGAGAAGTGCCGGGAGAGGCGGGCCGCGGCGCGCGCCGAAGNCCGGGCCAAAGCAAAGCGGGCCAAGGCAAGACGCGACAAGGCAAGACGCGACAAGGCACGCAAGCAAAACGGAGCCAAGCGGGCCGGCAACTCTCACTAACTTACTCTCGTGCCGCCAGTCCGGCCGAGCAGCTCCGGGCTTTGCCCGGAGCGCGAGAGTGTTCTGCGACGTGCAACCTTGTCCCTTGTCCCAGCCCTAGGGACGCGGGACAAGGGACAGGTTGCATATGCGATCGTTCGCCCGTAGGACGGGCGCTATTTCCAGCCGGACTCCCTGTCGCACGCCGCGCGCGCCCGCGGGTTGGCCTTCTCCCACTCGGTGATCGACCGGGTCTCGTTGTTGTCCATCTTCTCGTTCATGCAGACGCAATATTTGCGGATGATCGCATCGCTGGCGCCNCCCTTGTTGTCGACGATGCACTGATTGACCCATTTGAGGTCGTCGGCNTTCATCGCCTGGGCAAACACGGCATTGCTCGCCGCGGCGGAGGCAACGAGACCCAGAGCAAGGGCAGCAAGCTTCATAAGAATTCTCCGATCGATTGCGAGACCCGGATGATCTCGGTCGGGGGCGTAGGTAGTCCAGGGCGCGTCGATCCGACAACCCCCAAATGGTAGCCCCCCGAAAGTCGGGCGTTACCCGTCGAGCTCCTTGAAGTAGCGGTAGATGCCCCATTGGCTGAAGGCGATGCGGCGCCTGGACGCGAGATAGGCGGCGATGCGCGGGCGCTTGGCGACGCGGTCGCGCAACGCGATCAGGCGCCGCACCTTTTTCTCGAAGCGCTTCATCCGCTTGGGGAAGGCATAGCGCAGTCCCTCGACGACCTGGAACAGCGAGAGATCGACGTAGCTGAGCCTCCGCCCGAAGACATAGGGCCCGCCGCTCTTTTGTATGATGCGCTCGAAATAACCAAGGAACTTCGGCACCCGATAACGCCAGAACGCCTGGGTCCGCAGCTTCGCCGCCGGCTTCTGCTGCTCGTAGAACAGCCAACCCGAGATCGGGTGGTGCGTGTCGTGGATGTGGGTGACGAGATCGGCGATGGTGAGCTGCAGCTGGTGCGCCCACAGCGCGCCGGCCTCGTCGCGCGGCGCGAGCCCCAAGCGGCCGCCGAGATAGAAGAGGATGTTCGCGGTCTGGCCGATGACGAGCTTGCCAGCCTTGAGGAACGGCGGCGCGTAAGGCGGATGCGCGGTACGCTTGCCTTCGAGCAGCCGCTTCATCGCGGCCATGCCGGACTTGCCCGGCTTACGCGCCACGTCGACATAGTCTGCGCCGGCCTCTTCCAACGCGAGGCGGACAAATTCGCCGCGGCCCTGGATGGTCGGCCAGTAGTAGAGCTCGTAGCGCATCAGGCCGTCTTGAGGCGCGGCAAGATGCGCAGCGCGTTCTCGCGGTCGATCGCCATCAGGTCGGCGCCGCTGAAATTGCCGGCGAGACCCTTCACGTGGTCGAGNCCGGTGCGATAGGGATAGTCGGTGCCGTAGACGATCTGCGAGATCGGCACGAGCTTGGCGAGGGCGCCGATCGTCACCGCGTTCGACACCTGCGCCGTGTCGTAATAGAAGCGCGTGAGCTCGCCATCGACGATCGCACGGGTGAACTTGTCCTTGTAGGGCGGCGTCGACACCATCTGGATCTGCAGGCGCTCGGCAACCGAGGTGATCACGCCGCCGCCGTGCGAGAAGATCCAGTTGATGTCCTTGAAGCGCTGGGAGGTGCCGCTGAAGATCAGGTTGGCGATGGTGCGGGTGGTGTCGGTGCCCCATTCGATCGACGATGGCGCCAGGCCCTGCACCACGTTGACGCAGCAGTTGGCGCTGGTCGGATGGGTGTAGACCGTGGCCTTGCGGCGGTTGAGCTCTTCCCACACCGGCGCGAACTGCGGATAACCGAGCCAGGAGTCGCCGTAGTTGGTCATCACCCCGACGCCGTCGGCCTTGAGGGTGTCGAAGGCGAAGGCGATCTCCTTCAGGCTCTCGTCGATGTGCGGCAGCGGCAGCATGGCGAACAGGCCGAAACGGCCGGGGTTATCGGCCATGACCTTCTTTGTGTATTCGTTCGACTCGCGCGCGAGGCGGGCCGCGGTCTCCTTGTCGTTGCCGAGGAAGCTGAGCTGCGGCGTGGTCGGCGAGCACATCGCGGTGGCGATGCCGGCCTTGTCCATGTCGTCGAGCGACTTCGCAACCGACCAATTGGCAAGCGGCGGGTTGGCGAGATTTGCCTTCTTCACCGCGTCGAGCCAGGTCGGCGGCGAAATATGGTGGTGCACGTCGATGCGGTGCGGCTTGTCCTGCGCCTTGAGGCCCGACGCGGCGAACGCGCCAACCGCGAGCGCGGCGGCACCGCCGGCGAGCAGATTGCGCCGTGAGATCGTCGGCGTGCAGCAGCTGCACCGTCCGAACAGCGTGCGAGCTTGCGTCATTGCGTCCTCCCGTGACGGCTTGTCGTTGAGATGTCCGGGCGAGCCCGGCGTCCGCTGATAAGCTTGCGTGTCCAGCGGCGCGCGGTCAAGCCACGCGTCACGCCACGCGTCGACGGGACATCGACGGCGGCAATCGGTCCGGTATACAGTCGGCCGAACGACTTGAAAATTGCGTCAACGGAGGAACCCCCATGCCGATCGCCAATGTGCGCGGAGCCAACATCAACTACGAAGTACTGGGCAGTCATGGCCCCTGGATCCTGCTGTCGCCCGGCGGCCGTCGCGCGCTCGACAACGTGAAGTCGCTGGCGCAGCGCATGGCGGATCGAGGCTACCGCGTGCTCATCCACGACCGGCGCAATTGCGGCGTGTCCGACATCGTCATCGGCGGCGACCAATCCGAATACGAAATCTGGGCCGACGATCTCTACGAGCTCGCCACGCAGCTCAAGGCGTTGCCGGCCGCGGTCGGCGGCAGCTCGTCGGGCTGCCGGTTGTCGCTGCTGTTCGCGCTGAAATTCCCCCACGCCGTGCGCGCGCTGCTGCTGTGGCGTGTCACCGGCGGTGCGTTCGCAGCGGCGCGCCTCACCGAGAACTACTACGGCAAATACATCCGGGCGGCGCAGGAAGGCGGCATGGCCGCGGTCTGCGATCTCGAGCACTTCAAGGAGCGCATCGAGGCGAGGCCGTCGAACCGCGCGACGCTCATGGCAATGGACCCGAAAGCCTTCATCGCCGCCATGGAGCGCTGGCGCGTGCAGTTCGCCAAGGGCGCGGAGCTCCCGGTCATCGGCGCGAGCGAGAAGGATTTGGGCTCGATCAAGATCCCGACCTGCATCATCCCCGGCAATGACAAGACCCACAATCACGCCGTCGCCGAAACCGCCCATCGCTTCATCCCGGGCAGCGAGCTGCATGATCTCTTTCCCGGCGACCTCGACATCGATCTCGTCCCGCCGGAGGACTGGGCATTGAAGGACGGCGAGATGGCCGCAGTGTTTGCGGATTTCCTCAGGCGCGCGCAGACGAAGGCCGCATAGTCACGATGGAGCGCAGCACCGAGCGAGTCCTCACCACCCACACCGGAAGCCTGCCGCGGCCGCCCCAGGTGGTCGAGCTGCTGCTCGCCGAGCAGAAATCTCCCGGCAGTCAGACGGCGGCGCTCGACGCCGCCGTCGCGAGCGCCGTCGCCGAGGTCGTGCGCAAGCAAGTCGATTGCGGCCTCGACGTGATCAACGACGGCGAGCAGGGCCGCGTCGACTACACGAGCTACGTCAAGGATCGCCTCACCGGTTTCGACGGCCCGAGCTCGCCGCCGCTCGGCACCGGCGAGCCCGANTTTCCCGAGCTNTCGGCGATGCTCGCCTACTTCGCCTCGCCGTTCCAGCACCGGCCGGCGTGCTCGGGCCCGGTCGCCTGGAAGGATTTTCCGTCGCTCCAGGCCGACATTGCACGGGCGAAACAGGCGATGGCTGGCGCCAAGATGGCGGACATGTTCATGACTTCGCCGTCGCCGGGGCAGATCGCGCGTTATCTCAAGAACCAGCACTATTCCACTGACGAGGCTTATCTCTATGCCCTCGCCGACGTAATGGCGCGGGAATATCGAGCGATCGTCGATGCCGGTTTCGTGCTGCAGGTCGACTGCCCGGATCTCGCCCTGAGCCGGCACATGGTGTTCGCCCATCTGAGCCTTGCCGAGTTCCGCAAGGTCATCACCATCCACGTCGAAGCGCTCAACCACGCAGTCAAGGATATTCCGCCCGAGCGCATGCGCATGCACATCTGCTGGGCCTCGACGCAGGGTCCCCACCACAAGGACGTGCCGCTCAAGGACATCGTCGACATCGTGCTCAAGGGACGCCCGCAGGCGGTATCGTTTCCGGGCGCGAATCCCCGCCACGGGCACGAATGGAAGGTCTGGAAGGAGGTCAAGCTTCCCGACGGCAAGCTCATCATTCCGGGCGTGATCGACTCGACCTCGAACTTCGTCGAGCATCCGGAATTGGTGGCGGACCGCATCGTGCAATACGTGAGCGTGGTCGGCCGCGAGAACGTGATCGCCGGCGTCGACTGCGGCTTCGGCACCTTTGCCGGCCGGCTGCAGGTCGATTCCAAGATCGTGTGGATGAAGCTCGCCTCGCTTGCCGAGGGTGCGCGGCTGGCGTCGAAACAACTGTGGTGAGCCAACGCATTACTGCAAGGAGGCGGCGATGGCCAAGGTCTGCGATTGCTTTCCCGAGCTCAAGGAGATCACTGCCGCGCGCGAGCAGCGCTATCGCGCCGATCCGGACAAGCCGGCGCCGGAGGGGCCGCAGAGCTACGTCGAGGTGAAAGTCACCTCGATCGGCCAGCTCAACGAATTGGTCGAAGCGAAGAAGAGCGGCTACAAGTTCGTCATCAGCGAGCCCGTCCACGTAGGCGGGCAGAATTGCGCGCCGACGCCGCTCGAATTTCTGCTCTCGGGCGCGGTCGGCTGCTATGCCGCGGTGTTCGCCTTCTACGCCGCGAAGCTCGGGGTTGCCTATGACAGCTTCGAGGCGGTGGCGCGCACGAATTTCGACGTGCGCGGGCACATGATCGCGGACGCACCCGCGTCGGGCTTCCAGAAGGTGACGATCGCCATCAGTGTGGTGAGCGACGCGCCCGAGGAGAAGCTCAGACAAGTCGAGCGGCTCTCCTTCGAAGGTTGCCCCGGCATCAGCACGCTGCGCGAACCGGTGCCGGTCGAGACGCAGCTCAAGGTGACGCGCACGCCGGCGGAGCAGGCCGCGTAGCACATAGCGTTTTCCGGCGAAGTGGACTTCCGGCTCGCTGCAGAAAACGCGTCAATCGCAATGAATCCGATTCCGATCGCGCGCAAACCCTATCGCGTGGGACGCTCACGCACGGGGCTTGGACTGTTCGCGACTGCGGCGATCGCGCAAGGCGCCCTGATCATCGAATATAGGGGGCGCCGCATCACCCATGCGCGGGCGCAGCGCCTGGAAGCGCGCGGCGCCCGCTACATGTTCGAGATCGACAGCCGCTGGACCATCGACGGCTCGAGCCGCCGCAATGTCGCGCGCTATGCCAACCATTCCTGCCGTCCGAACGCCGAAGCCGATCTGGTCAAGGGCAAGCTGATCCTGCGGGCAATCAGGACGATCAAGCCGGGCGACGAGATCACCTACGACTACGGCGAGGAATACTTCGAGCTGTTTCTTAAGCCGCTCGGCTGCAAGTGCGACCAGTGCATCGAGCAACGCCGCAGAGAGCGCAAGGCGCGGCGGAACGCGGCGCGACAATCCGGTATCGGATGATCTGGCCGGGTACAGGCTTCATCGGCTCGCGCCCGGGATCCGGTAGCGCGGCGCCCCTGGTCGGACTAGGTTGGGATCGGCAATCTGCGCCGCTCACATGATTCGCGAGGAGATCACGACCATGCTCAGTCCGGGGGCTGTCTTCCTGATCCTGCTCGTCATCGGCATCGCTGCTGGCCTGCTGTTCGACCGCTTCGCCGGGCCCGGCTGGTTCTCGCGCCAGATCGCCGGCCAGAACCGACTGATGGCGACGAGCGCGCTCGTCGGCATTGCCGGCTCCTTCGTCGGCTATCATCTAGCGGTCCTGCTCGGAATCATCGGCGCGGTCGCGCTGGTCGGAGCCGTGGTGGGCGCGTTGGTCGTGCTGTGGGGATGGCGCGCGGTGCGCTGAGTCCGACCGACTAGAGCGCATCCCGACTAGGTTGAAGGGATGCGCTCTAGCTTCTTTGATCTTGCGCATGTCCTTATCGGAAAACCGGTTCCCACTTTTCCGGGACATGCGCTATCGCGCCGGCGCGTCGATCCGCGGCGCGCAGTTCGTCCGCCCTTGCGCTATGCAGTCGTCGAGCTGGCGCTGCTCGAACATGGCGTTGACGAGCCAGATGCCGGCGCCAACCAAAACAGCGAAGAAGACGAGCAGGGAGATATTGGCGACGCGGCGGTCACGGTCGCTTTCGACGTAATCTTCTTCGCGCTGCGGCGGTTTGGGCTCGTTCATCGCTCACCGTACCCGGCTCAGCGTAACGAATGACTGCGCCGAGCGAAATGGCGGCGTTTCACTCGGCCATCGTCTCCTTCACCTTGGAGACGAGCTGCTTGAGCGTGAAGGGCTTGGGCAGGAACTCGAAATGTTGGGCGTCCGGCAGGCTTTTTTCGAACGCATCCTCGGCATAACCCGACACGAAGATGATCTTGGTGTCGGGATTGCGCTGCTTGAGCTCCTTCATCAGGGTCGGCCCGTCCATTTCCGGCATGACGACGTCCGAGACCACAAGATCGACGTGTCCGCCCTGCCGTTCGAGCTCCTCCAGCGCCTCCACGCCGTTGCCGGCTTCGATGACGGTGTAGCCGCGCGACCGCAACCCGCGGGCATTGAGCGCGCGCAATCCCTCCTCGTCCTCGACCAGGAGGATCGTGCCATGGCCGGTGAGATCGGTCGCGGCGTTGCGCATCTCGTCGGCGGCGGAGATGGCGCTGGCAATCGCGGGCGCGGTGGTCTCCGGCAATTGCGGCGCCTCGACGTCATCGGCCGCCGGAATGTAGCGCGGCAGGAAAATCCGGAAGGTGGTGCCCTTGCCGACCTCCGACTCCACGTAGACGAAGCCGCCGGTCTGCTTGACGATGCCGTAGACGGTCGAGAGCCCGAGCCCGGTGCCCTTGCCGATGTCCTTGGTGGTGTAGAAGGGNTCGAAGATCTTGTCGATGATATCGGGCGCAATGCCGGTNCCGGTGTCCTCGACCTGGACCAGCACATACTCCCCGAGCGGCATGCCCTTGTAGTGGTGGAGCGCGCTGTCGTCGGCGCCGACATTGGANGTGCGCAGCGTGAGCTTGCCGCCGTGAGGCATGGCGTCGCGCGCATTGACCGCGAGATTGATGATGACCTGCTCGAACTGCCCGACGTCGGCCTTGACCGGCCAGAGGTCGCGGACCTGCGGGACATTGAGCGCCACGTTCTCGCCGATCAGGCGCTTGAGCAGCACGGTAAGATCGGACAGCGATTCGCCGAGATCGATCACCTGCGGGCGCATGGTCTGCTTGCGGGAGAAGGCGAGCAGCTGCCGCACCAGGCTCGCCGCCCGGTTGGCATTCTGCTTGATCTGCATGATGTCCTGGAACGACGGGTCGGTCGGCTTGTGCGCGTTCAGCAGGAAGTCGGTCGCCATCATGATGGCGCCGAGCAGATTGTTGAAGTCGTGGGCGATATTGCCAGCGAGCCGCCCGATGGTCTCCATCTTCTGCTGCTGGTTGACCTGGTTCTCGAGGGTGCGCTGCTGCGTGGTCTCGAGCGCGTAGACGATCGCGGCCTCGCGGTCGCGCTCGCCTTTCTCCTCGACCGCTGTGACGAAGAAGCTCGCGAAGCGCTCGCCGGTGCCGTCAAGCGCGGCATCGACCGGGGCGATCTCGCCCTGCCCGTCCGCGGCCTTGCGGATCGCGGCTTCGAGCGTGCCGCGATCGCGCTCCGCCACTACTGCCAGGATCGAGCGGTCGCCCTCGGCCCGAAACGCAGGATGGAACAGCCGCGCAAATCGCGCATTCGAATCCGCGATGCGGCCCTCCCGGTCGACGGTGGCGATCGCCATCGGCGTATTCTGGAAGAAGCGCATGAAGCGCACCTCGGCGGCGCGCTGGGGGTCGGTGCCGTCGTCGCGGGCGCGGTTGAGCACGAGCGTGCGCGAGGCGCCGGGCGCACCGTCGGCGCCGAAGGCGACCTTGTGGAAGAGCCGCGCCGGCACGGTGCGGCCGCCGCGGGTCTTGAGGTCGATGTCGAGGATCGCGGTCTTCACGTCGCCCGGCACCGCCGACAGCGTGGTCAGCAGCGCGGCGCCCTCGCCGGCCACGATGTCGTCGAGCTTTAGGCCGCCGGAGCCGACCTGCGCTAGGTCGTGGTCGAGCCAGTTGGCGAGCGTGGCGTTGAGATAGACGATGTTGCCGTTGCCTTCGGCCGAGAAGAAGCCGGCCGGCGCATGGTCGAGATAGTCGATCGCGTGCTGCAACTCCTGAAAGACATTCTCGTGCCGCTCGAGCTCGCGGGTCACGTCGGCCAGCGACCACACCGTCATGCGGGAATCGCGCTTGCCCTCGCCGAGCGGGCGCACGCGGATGCGCAACCAGCGCCCCGCCTCGCCTTTATGGGCGCCGACCCGCACCTCCTCTTGGCCGCGGCGGCCTTCGCGCGCCGCCTTGAGCAGCCGGTAGACCGCTTCCGACACGCCGGGGTCGCCGATGAACACGCGCTCGACCGGTCGCACGTCGCGGGAATTCGATGCTTCGACCAGGGTGAGATAGGCCGCATTGGCATAAAGGACGCGTCCGCCCGCGTCGGTCACCAGTATGCCCTCGTTGGCATTGTCGACCACCGCCTTGAGCAGCGGGCTCGCGGCCTCCCGATTGGACAACCGCAGAATGCCGGCGGCGAGCGCGAACAGCAGGAACACCCCGACCATGGCCAGCAGAGCCAACAGCGCGAGGATATAGGGCTCGGCTTTGGCGCGGCCGATGAAGACGAGGCCCGCCGCCGCGCCGACCAGAATAAGCGCAATGAGCAGGACGAGCCCAATGCTGCCGCCGCCGCGGCCCACCTGGGTCCGGTCAATCGGCACGCGGACACTGTCGTCGAGCAGTTGCTGCGTCATGATCGGCATGGAATCGGCTATGTTCCGCCTTGTCCTGAGTGCCCGACCCTAAGATTCGGCGCAAGGTCGAATTGGGGGCGAATTGGGGGGCGGCGCGAGGTCGCGCGGCTTGAATTTCGGCGTGTTGGCGTTGGAGATGTTCTCGGCGAGCAGCTGCTGGCGCTCCTGGTTCCACTGCATGCGGGTCCGCAGCATGGAGAAAATCGGGATTTGCGGGATCGGCATTGCGCTCCCCGGTCGACGGAGGACCGGACCGAGTGGTAGAGCGATACGCCCCCTCCGTGGGCCGTCGACTCTCCCCTCGTGGTCCGCCTAGGGCAGATTTTGCCGTCACTATGGTTGATGGCTGGCCGGCTAAGGGCGCCCGGAGGCCCGTTTCCGGCAGCTGCCGCCATTAAACCGCCGTTTACCAAGAACAAGGCTTTGGCAGTTGGACAGAGGAGGCGGAGGCACCATCTTTCTAAATTATTTGTTAGTATTCATGGCGGCCGATATTGCCGTTGGCGTTAACCATACGGGCGATTCCGATGGACACGCCGTACCCCTGGGGCGCAGGGAGGAGTGATGTTCGACTTCCTATTCGGCGAGGGTCAATACGCCATCAAGCTGGTGTTCGGCCTTGTCGTGGTCATCGGCTTGTTGGCCGCCTTCTTCTGGGGGTTGCGCCGGTTCGG
>JGI12053J15887_10000298_pt1 | contig 19325 bp, 18 predicted proteins | sample MedBloCAOM1_O3_FD_15887 | JGI IMG/M metagenome (IMG submission 15887)
TTCCGCAAACTTATTTTGCGCACGCCGCCGCCGCTCGGCTAAAGCAGCTGGGATCCGGCGAGGAAGATCCATCCGATTTTCTGGCAAAAATTCCTGAGCCGTCTCCGCTGCGTGCATTCGATGAACCAATTCCAGCCTCCGCTGCCGACCGCTGGGCCAAAGCTCAGGCGCTGCGCATCATCGCCTTCGATGCGTCCGCTGAACTGGAATTAAAAAACGCCTATTTCGCCACTTCATCGCCTCGTTTCCTGCTCGAAGCAGCTCAAGCCGCATTCGATCAGGGACATTTCGCTGCCGGCATGTCCTACGGGCGCATCATTCTTCCGAGTTTCGAATCACGCAAGATATCCGATGCTCCAATGGCTGTGTGGAGAACGCTCTACCCGTTGCCGTACGAAGCGGCTCTCCGCCGTGAAGCCGCGCGCAACGATTTCGATCCTATGTTTGCCGCGGGATTGATTCGCCAGGAATCCACCTTTCAAGCCGACATCGTGTCTTACGCCAACGCTATCGGCCTGATGCAGGTGCTGCCAAAAACAGGCAAAATTCTCGCCAAGCAATTAAAGGTTCGTTACAAAAAAAAGCTTCTGTACGACGCTAACTACAACCTGCAGCTGGGCATGTTGTACATCGCCAATCTCGTCCGCCTTACGGGCGCGCCTGAATATGCCGCCGCTGCTTACAACGCCGGTGAAGATCGCATTGCTCTCTGGAAGGCCGAACGCAATTACGAAGAAATACCCGAACTCGTCGAATCCATTCCCTTCACGCAAACTCGCGAGTATGTGCAAATCGTCTTGCGCAATGCCGCCGTCTACAGGATCATCTATGGCTCTGGCGCTACGCAGAGTCCGCCTGTAACTGCGGCTTCCAGTCGCGCCAGGATTGAAGAACGCGCCGAATCCGGCAAACTTAAATAAGCAAGAAAAAGAGAGGCTCACACGTCGGCCACGAATACATCTGGCGAACTGGCGCGGCGCATGCTATCCGCTAAAGCCGAGCAATTCACCGAGTCGGTCATCCGTGAAATGACGCGCCTGGCGCTCGAACACCAAGCCGTCAACCTGTCGCAAGGATTCCCTGATTTTGCCGCGCCCGCGGAAATCAAGGAAGCGGCACGCCAAGCCATCGCGGACGACATCAATCAATACGCGATCACCTGGGGCGCCAAAGCGCTGCGCGATGCCATCGTAGAAAAATTTGAGCGCACACAAGGCATTCGCGTCGATCCCGAACGCGAGATCACCATCTGCTGCGGATCGACCGAAGCAATGATGTCCTCCATGATGGCCATCATCAATCCTGGCGATGAAATTGTGGTGTTTGAACCGTACTACGAAAATTACGGGCCTGACGCCATTTTAAGTGGCGCGACTCCACGCTTCGTGAAATTACGCCCACCCGATTGGAGCTATGACGAAAGGGAACTGGCCGCGGCGTTCGGTCCGCGCACAAAAGCCATCATCCTCAACACCCCGAACAATCCCACCGGCAAAGTTTTTGCTCGCGCCGAACTGGAATTTATCAGCGGCCTATGTGCGCGCTGGAACGCCTTTTGCATCACCGATGAAATCTACGAACATATTTTGTACGACGGCGCCGAGCACATTTCCATGGCGCAGATCGATGGCATGCGCGAACGCACTATCGTTATCAATGGAATGTCAAAAACGTACAGCGTCACCGGCTGGCGCGTTGGGTGGGCCATAGCCCCCGCTAAAGCAACAGCAGCCATTCGCAAAGTACACGACTTCCTGACCGTGGGTGCTGCGGCTCCCCTGCAACAGGCCGGAGCGATGGCTCTCAAATCTCCAGACTCTTATTATCAGAATCTAGCCAAGAGCTATCGCGAAAAGCGGGAACGTCTGTTAAATATCCTCACCGCAGCTGGTTTCACGGTCTTCAGGCCGCGTGGCGCGTACTACATCATGACGGACATCTCAGGCTTTGATTTTGACGGTGACCGCCGCAGCAATTCCGAAAGGACTACCAACGATGTAGCTTTCGCCAAATTTCTAGTCGAAAAAGTCGGAGTCGCTGTCGTTCCTGGCTCAAGCTTTTACGGCAATCCCGCTGATGGCTCTTCCCAGGTTCGGTTTACCTTCTGCAAAAAAGAATCGACGTTGGCCGCAGCGGAACAGTGCTTGGCGCGCCTGCCGGAACACCTGGCGGATTTCCGCGCACAGGCATGACCGCATCGCCCATTTGCCTTCAAAAACGCCAAACCCTAGGAATCACGATCGAATACTGTAAATCGCTTCTAAAGTATATAAATCTGAGGTAACTCACTGTCGGGACGCCATCAGAAGTATTGCTAAGGTCTCCCACCGTGCCGGGTCTAAGCGCCAAATTCTCTTCTTTTTGTGGTCGCACTCCGGTCACCGCGCTTCTAAAATTCCCTAGAAGGCTTGGGCAAGGTCGGCGCACGGGCTGACCGCGTTCGCCGCCTGGTCTGGCGANTCACGTCCCGGACTTGCCATAAAACGTAAATTAGGAAAACAAAATCTAAAATTAGGGCAAATTTTGCCCTAACTTGCCTAAATTACCCAGCACGGACCAGCACGTCCCACGCTGTAAGTTGCTGTAAATACAATGAATTGAATATGGGGTAGAGGACGGACGGTTGGTTGCCCTGTGGTGGTTAGTCCCCTACCCCGCGAGTGGTCTTGCTCCTATAGACGGAGTTGGCCAACCAATAGTTCCGTGCAGAGAAAAAAAGTAATTCGCTCAGCGATTTAGATTTCAACGCTGTCCAAATAACGCGCCACCGACGCCATCCACGAAAGCCTTGCGGTGATCTCTTTTTGCAAAGACTGCGCGGCAATAGACTCACCGTGGGTCAAATAGATTTGTTTCGGCGGCACAGGTAATCCACCTATCCAGCGAAGCAGCTCGCTTTTCCCGGCGTGCGCCGAAAGTTGGCTCATTTGTATGATCTCTGCGTTCACCGGCACGTCCTGCCCAAACAGGCGCAATGTCTTCGCTCCTTCTTGCAGAGCACGCCCACGCGTCCCCTGTGCCTGGAAGCCTGCCAGAATCACGGCATTTCTACCGTCCGGCAGCCGGTGCGCCAGATGGTGCAGCACTCTTCCTCCGGCCACCATTCCGCCGGCCGACACGATGATGCAAGGAGTATGCACATTATTTATAGCCTTTGATTCTTCCATCGTACGCGTCAAATGAAATTCACGAACGTAAAGCGGATCGCCCTGGCCATTCGCATCGATCTTCGCGAACTCCACATCATGATCCGCGCGATATTTCAGATACAAATCTGTCGCGCTCAGCGCCATCGGGCTATCCACATACACTGGCAACCGCGGAATTTTGTTTTCCACTTCCAGTTGCCGCAGGTAGTACATGAACGTTTGCGTTCGACCGACGGCAAACGCTGGAATAATGATCGAGCCGCCCCGATGCGTCACGCGATTCACAATATCCGCAAGTTGCGCGGCCGGATCGCCTCCAGGATGCTCACGGTCTCCATAGGTAGATTCGCAAATCAGGAGATCAGCTGTGCTGGGAGGCGTATGCGGATCGTTCAGAATGGGCTGGTCATAACGCCCGATATCTCCCGAAAATACCACCACCTTTTTCGTGCCATTCTCGCGGATTGTCAGTTCCAGGCTTGAAGAACCAAGAATGTGCCCCGCGTCATAGGAAACGACGCTGTATACAGCGTCGATTTCGAATTCCCCTAAGCGAGGCATTGGCTTCATCAGGCGCAACACGGGGTCCACATCTTCACTGGTGTACATGGGCTCGCGCTCCGGGCGCCCACTCATCTCCCTCTGTGGGTGTAAAGCATCTTCTTCCTGAAGATGAGCCGAATCTTTCAGCAACAGCGCGGTCAGATCAATCGTGGCGGGATTTGCGAAAATCGGTCCCCGGTACCCAGCCTTCACCAGCACCGGTAGCCAACCGCTGTGATCCAGGTGCGCATGCGTCAGCACCACATAGTCGATTGTCCTGGGATCAATCGATAATGGCTGGTAATTGCGCTCCGTGAGTTCGCGAAGGCCTTGAAAAAGTCCGCAGTCTACAAGCAGCCGCTTTCCCGCAGCCTCCACCAGATATTTCGAGCCGGTCACGCTCCCGGCGGCGCCCAGAAAAGTCAGCTTGGCCATAAATTGTTTTAGTGGATCAGCGCAAACTCCGGGCAGGTGTGATATTTGGTGGAGCCGATGGGATTCGAACCCACGACCTCCTCGATGCCATCGAGGCGCGCTCCCAACTGCGCCACGGCCCCACCGGGTCGATCCAGCGATGTTAACATTCGCGCGCTGGCTTCGTCCATGAGAGGCCGCCAATCAGTTGTTGCCTGCGCACCCACGGGTTTTCCAAATTCCATCAAAAGGCGTTAACTGGCAGGAATTTCAAGCACAATGTGTCGGGCACCCTACCAACGGTGTTTGTCCTTGTGAATATGGTGTAGACCTTATAGAAGAGAACGACAACTTTTTGTCGCAAGCCTCGGTAACCAGAAGTCTCGGGACGCGGCCATCTCAATTTGCAACAGGGAGAAGAAAATTCGTGAAGAAGAAGCGCGCCTCGCAACCCGCTCAGCGTAGTAACGCGGCTGGCAAGTCCGTACAGAATCAAATTCTGATGGCCATGACATCCCGCGAATTCAATCTCGTCCGGCCACATCTTCAATTCGTCGATCTGGAGCAGCACCGCATTCTTTATGAGCCGCATAGAAAGTTGAAGTTTATGTATTTCCCAAATCGCGGAATCATCTCGTTAGTGGTGGTGCTCAAAACAGGAAAGACCGTGGAAGCTGGGATCGTTGGCAAGGAAGGGGCTTCCGGGACGGCTCTATCCGCCGGTCTCACCAGCAGCGCAGTTCGAGAAGTAGTGCAAATCTCCGGCGACGGATTCAGAATAAAGGGCGAAGTGTTCCAAAAACTGTTGTCAGCGATTCCCAATATGCGCAAAGCGTTGAACCGCTACATTGTTTTGCTGAGTATGCAGGTGTCGCAAACCGCCGCCTGCAATCGCCTGCACGAAATTGAAAAGCGCCTGGCTCGTTGGCTGCTCATGGCCGAAGATAGTGCCGCTACTTCCATGCTGGGCATCACTCACGACTTCCTGGCCACCATGCTTGGAACGGATCGCCCCAGTGTGACCCTCGCCGCCGGCCTGCTGCAAAAAGCCGGCCTGATCGAATATGGGCGCGGGACAGTGAAAATCATAAACCGAGCGCAACTGGAAGCCTTCGCCTGCGAATGTTATTCGGTAATTCGTGATTACTCCCACAAGTTTTGAGACTAATTGCCGCCTAGCTGCTCTTAAAGCGCTGAACACGATGCCTGAGAAACCCCGCTTGCGCTTGTTCGCCAAACGTGTACTCGGGGGCCTTGTTCTGGGACTGATAGTCGCCTTCGTCTGCGATTACGTCTATTTCAGGATTCGCATGATTCACCCGCAACCCTCGAATCCCCTGGAAAAGTTTACGTCGCCGCGGCTTTATGCCATCGCCGTGAAAGGTGGGAAAGTCGTCTACGAGCTTGACGAGCAAAATCCGCAGCAGACTTGGATTTGTTCGCACTCATTGTTTCCGCACGCAGGTTATTCGCCCTGCTGGTATATAAAGCCGAAAAGCCGACAGCCCATCCCCATGTAAAATAACAGTCCGTAGCAGAACGCGACGTCGCTAAAAATATTCTCACCCTGACAAATTTATTCTCGCCGAACAAAAACAACCAGCGTATAAGTACCCAGCATCGTGCCCACCGGAANAAACGGCACCGCGAGCAACGCCGCCACCACCGCCAGAAGTCCGCCCGCNCNGGCTCCCGCAAGNAGGCTAATTGCCGCCAAAACCCCANAAATTCCGCTTGCGGCCGACAGCACAATCCATCCGGCGTAAATCAAATGAAATGCACTCATCAGTGGGTAAGGATTAGGAACTCGGTTGAGCAGGGCTCCAAACATCACCGTAGCGACAGGAGTGAAACTCAGCATCCAGACAGCTGCGATGATTCGGAAAATGCCGTAAATCAACCATAACAGGCCCAATGTTCGCCCACCCCTTAACGCAACGGCAGGCGGGGAAGTGTCAGCTGACATAAAGTCCTCCTCAGATGAATCGTCGTCGTCCGCGGCTGCTTTCAGGCGCTAACTTTATATAAGGGGAAACGCGAGCACAAGACTGTGGATTGCAATAAGGATTAGGAACACGAATTTAAGTCGGAGGAAGTTGACCGAAGGAAAAGAGGAGAGACGTCCCAGCCCGGTTGCTTCGATTTCTCGAAGCGTTTCGTCTGTCCCCTTCTCCCTCGACTTGGCGGATGTCAATAACCGCACGCGCATAGTCGCAAAAAATAGGAGACAGCTCTATCAGGGAAATCCTGTAAATATGCTTAGAATTTACTGCAAACGAGGCGGGAATCAGGGCGCGTGCCGAATCCACCACAAAACCTTGCCCATTATTCGCCAGCTGCGATTCTTTCCAAGTTTCACAGCCTCGTAATCGCGGTTTTCGGATTCCAGTAGTTGCACACCGTTTACCAGCAGGAACCGTGAGAGCGTCAGGCCGCTTTCGCGCTGCCAGGTCACCACAATCTTGCCGCTCAATTCGCTGGGGTTGGTCGCCGAACGGTCTACCGCCACGATGTCATCGTCGTTGATGAGTGGACTCATAGACGCCCCGCGAACTCGTAGGCACGTCGTCTCTGCCGGATGAGGGCACCATACCGCAGGTGCCGCAATCATTTCCTGGGCGGGGATGTCATCCAGGTCCAGGAAGGGGTCGCCTTTGCCTCCATGCGTGGCCGCATGGGCGGCTAGTACCGGAATTGCCACCAGTCTGGCCTTGGGTGCCACANGGTTCTTCTTTTTATGGCTTCCGGCCACTACGATTTCAAAATCCGGAAAAGCCGCCTTCCTCATCATCCCATGGCCTTCCGGCAACATCTTGGAAAGATCCGAAGTTTTGAAGCCGGCTCGTTCCCAGAACCATGACGATTCCGGCTCGCCAATCAGGTTTCCGATCTGGATGTACGCCTGGGCCGGCGGCTCATGCGTGCCACGCTCCCATCGCGACAAAGCCATCGCCGAATAATGCAGCCGTGACGCGAACGCCGACTGCGTCAGTCCCATGCGTCGCCGCAAACCTAAGATCTTACGCGCCCATTCCGGATTTGAAGTCTTTCGGGTTCTCATGAGGCTACGTTTATGATGCCCGCCGTTACCATTTGTGTTAGTCTTACCTTGCAGCGCGTCCGCGCTTCTTCCTGAAAGGCTCGTCATGAATGGTGACAAAGTGGATAGTAACACAAATTCTATCCCTGCCGTCTCACTTTTTCGGGGCATCTACAATCGCGTGGCGAAGCGCTTGGGAGTGGATCCTTCTTACGTAAGCCGTGTCGCGCGGGGCGAGCGAAAGTCCGCTGTGGTGGAAAAAGCTCTTGCGGAAGAAGTGCGCCTTATTCGAGACCATCTAAACAACCACCAGAACAATCACGATAACCACAATCACACGCCGGTCGACCAAAGAAAGAAATCCAGAATAAAACCCCGCCCTGTCGAGTCTTTAGAGGCTTAACTCTTGTCCCTTAACTCCGGAATTCCGGTTCTCCGAGCTAAAATTAGGGTTTGAAAGGTATCGCGAGAGGTTTCGTCTGCGCACTATGGCAGTAATCGCGCGGGATCTTCTTTCGCTTCGTCGATCCAGCTCTTCAGCACTTCCACGTTTTTCGGATCCGGCTCCAGAAATACCAACCCCACGCCCANATTTGAATGTGCGTAAACTACCCGCACCTTGGTTTCGAAAACCATGTCGCCCGCCGAAATCTTTACCAGCGCCATNGTGTCCTCCGGGAAAGGGTTCAGCATATCCAGATAACAGCCGTGCACGCTGAGTTCGGTCACACGCGTGGCGATGCGCATTCTGGTAGTCGGTTCGAATAGTTCAGCGTTGGCGATAAACGCGTAGCGTGGATTTCGCCGGCGTTGCTCTTCGCTCATCCTTATCCCCCAAGGATCCAATGTTCTGCTTTATCTAGGGCTCATATCGTTCCAGATCCTAGCCATACCGGGCGGCGATATACTACGCCAGCGAATGATGACACAGAAAAAGCGCAATGCCATTCGTCAGTCCACCGCCTTGCCAATGTCGAACTAAGTCATGCCCCGAGCGGAGAAAAATCTTGCTTGTGCGGTAGTATAACGTGCCTTCGTGCAACTGTTCTGACAGCTCATAACGCGTGGTGGCCGAAGAGATATCGGTATCTATTTCGAGCCGATACCACCTTCACAAGCCTGCGCCCCTCGACCTGATCCCGCCCGGCGAAGTCCGGCCAGGATGCCCTCGTCTGCAATCGGGTGAGGACGGCCATCATCACGGCCATCAGAAGCATCTCATCTCCAAGTACTAGCCTGGACCGCATATTGCGCCGGGCGAAATAAGGTGCCAGAATCTGTCTCGCTGTTGATCTTCTGCGGGAAACAAGTTGGCGCTTGGCGGTGTCTAATTAACGTAGCGCCATTCCCGGGTGGCGACGCACCAGTCTAATCGCCGACATGACGCTGCAATACTCGATCAGCCCGCGAGTTTCATTTCGGACTCGCGCTCAGGCTAGGAAAGGCCAGAGTGTCCGATTGGGCCAGTGCGCTCCCTTGGGGACGCGACGAATCCGAACTCCTCACCGAGCTACAAGCCGGTTCTGAAACTGCCTTCGATTGGCTCGTCACTCATTACCACGCCCCTGTCTACAATCTAATTCTAGGTATGCTCGGAGACGCTTCTGATGCCGCCGATGGCACCCAGGAAGTTTTCCTGAAAGCATTTCGCGGTATACGTGGATTCCGCCACGGTAGTTCTTTGAAGACCTGGCTGTACCGCATCGCTATACGCGAAGCGCTAAACCATAAGCGCTGGTTTAAGCGCCATCTTCAAAAAACCGTGTCCATCGATGCCGAGCTGGAAGAAGGCCGCGAGCATCTTGAAATCGAAGATCTTTGCGCCACGCCTTTCGAACAATTGGCTGCCCGGGAAATGCAACTCGTCGTACAACGTGCGTTGCTCAGTGTTCCTCACGTTTTTCGTGTCGCTGTTATATTGCGTGACCTTGAAGGTTTTAGTTACGAAGAAGTCGCTGAGATTCTGGAGTGCAGCATCGGAACGGTGAAGTCTCGCATTTTGCGTGGACGCCGCGCCCTAAAAGAAATTCTTCAGCCGCTTTTGTCGGAGCAAGAATCCCACCCGGCAAGTGAACGTGGCACTCCGCATTCAGCCTCGGCAAAATCTTCCCACGTCGCAGAACCGGCGCAGCAATCTCCTTTTAAAGACGCCTACGCAGCCGCATGGCCTGTCGCCCGCGTTGTTCGTGCCAACGGCATGTCCTTGGCCAACAACGCTATTGGTGAGGTGCCCGATGAATTGTAATTCGGTACGCACCAGGTTGGCCGGTTACCTTGACGACGGACTCACCGGTTCTAATCGCGTCCAGGAGCGCGCGCGCGTCCGCGAGCACCTGGAATTCTGCGCCGATTGTCGCGAGGACCTTCAGCGTTTCCGCAAGTTGGGCGTAATGCTGTCGACATTGGCCAAGCACACGCCTCCGCGCGAACTGTCAGTGCGTATCAAACTGGCTGCCGCGCAAGCCCAGGCCTCTCGAGGTTGGCGTGCTCGCGCGCGGCAAATTGGTAACCGCGCCGAGATTCTGCTCGACAATGTTTTTCGCCCTCTCACCTTGCCGGCCACTGGCGGATTTGTGTCTGCCATCCTGGTTTTCGTCTTGGTCTTTCAGATCCTGGCCCCAGGCATTACTGTGCGCGCTGTTGAAAACGACGTGCCCATTAACTTGATGCGGCCGGCGGAATTGGTTTCGCTCTCTGAATATCCGCCTTCCTGGGCGCCCGAACATGATGTGGAGTTGGCCTTGCCACATGGCTTATTGGTTGACGTTACGATTGACGCCAAAGGTGGAATGACTGGCTATCAAATTTTGTCCGGGCCGCACAGCACGGACATGCGGCACCAGCTCGACCAGTTGCTGATGTTCTCGCGCTTTAGTCCCATGCTTAGCTTCGGGCGTCCGACCGCGGGCGGGCATGTAATTTTGAGCTTCAGCGCCGTACACGTTCGCGGATAGCGGCGCGCGATCAACCTCGCGGCTAGAAATAACCAATAACTTAAACAAATTCATAACTTTAGCCCACCTGTCCTTAGCTTTCTGCTAACACTGCTCGCCCGTTCAGCTTACGACTCGTGCGCACCTGACCCTCGCACTTTCTCCCAGCACACGCTCCTACAGCTTCAATGGATGAGGAGGCACACATGCCCCTCAGTGTCCCGTTTTCTATACTGGTGCCTGCGCGCACAACTTTACGCGTGGTGCTTCGAATCATCGTGCTGGCAGCGATTGCCGTGCTCATTACTGCTTGCTCCGTTTACGCGCAGTCTGAAGTATCCACCGCTGAACGCGCCCTCTTCGACTCCCTTAACCGAGAACGTTCCGCGCAAGGCCTGCCCGCTCTTCAGTGGGACGCCGCGCTCGCATCGGCTGCGCGCGAACACGCAGCTCGCATGGCGCAACGCAACATTTTGTCGCATCAACTTCCGGGTGAACCCCAGGTTCAAGTCCGCGCCACCCAGGCAGGTGCGCGCTTCACCACCATCGCCGAAAATATTGCTGTCGCCCCGAACTCGGCGACCATTCACTCGGCTTGGATGCAATCACCACATCATCGCGAAAATATTCTTGACCCGGAACTCAACGAAGTAGGCATTGGTGTAGTGAAGGGCAGTGATGGACTGTTCGCCGTGCAGGATTTTTCTCAAGCGGTGGCAAATCTAAGTTTCAAACAACAGGAACAACAAGTCATCTCCAATTTGAATGTCCACGGTATGCGGGCAACTCGCGCTACCAATGACGCCCGCAAGACCTGCGAAATGGATCGTGGCTTCTCCGGCAACCGTCCGCTATCCGTCACCCGCTTCGAGACCGCTGATTTGACGAAGTTGCCTTTTGATTTGGAACAGAAACTTCGCTCCGGCCGTTATCATTCGGCGGCCGTCGGCGCTTGTGGCGGCGGCAGCTCAGCGGGCTTCACGCACTTCAAGCTGGTCGTTGAGCTTTTCTAATCAATTCCCATTCGTAAGATCCAGAGACTTCAACGCCGCAAAACAGTCGCCATCCAGTGCGTGCGGCACATCCGCAGCCATGATCTTAAATACTTCGCCTTTCGTTAACGCCCCACGGTAAGGGCGTTTCGAAGACAGCGCATCGTAAACATCCGCAACTGCAATAGCTCGCGCACCCGGCGAAATCTGCGCAGCGCGTAGATTACGAAAATATCCTGAACCGTCCAACCGTTCGTGATGCGAGCTCGCCAGGAACGCCAGGTCCTGGAAGCCTCGTATGCGTTCCAGTATCCGCTGCGTGTAATAGGGATGCAGCCGCACCGTNTCCCATTCCACGGCGGTCAATTTTCCTGGTTTGTCGAGAATATTNTTGGGTACGCTGAGTTTTCCGATGTCGTGCAAAAGAGCGGCGCGTCGCACCANAGTCACTTGATCTTCCGGCAACGCCGATCGTTGGCAAATCGCAACCGCAATGCTTGTGACCCCCCGCGAATGCGAATGCGTATATGGGGATTTGATGTCGATAACGTTCGCAAAAGCTTCGCAAACATTGTCGAGCTTGGGCTCATCAGCGTAAAGCGAAACGCTGACCGGCTCCATCTCCATTACCGTTTCGCGTACGCGATCCTGTTCGATGAGCTTCCACAGCTCGGTATCTTCTTCTAGCTCGGTCACCGCTCGCACCAATTCCGGGTCAAACCATGAGCCGCTTCTATCGCGAAGCACCTGGAAACCGTCGGAAACTCCGTTCAAGGTGACGAATACCTCGAGCGTTTGGCACAAATTCATGATCCGGGAGAATAGCGGAATGTCCAGCGCCTTGCGGCCGGCGGGGAATCCTTTACCATTCCAGTGTTCATCCAGGCTGTAAATTGCGGTCGCCGTGGAGTCGGAGAATCCAATTTTCTTCGCGATTTGCGCTCCGCGATCGCAGCGCATATTGATCAGTTCACGTGTTTGCGCATCCCTGTTCGTGGCCACGCTGGCAATGGCGAACACCCGCTCCAGCCGCGACCGCCCGGGCATCACATTGCGCAACAAATATTCCAGCCCTTCGAAGCTCACCTTCGTCCAGTCGGTCGATTTGACCTCCTGCTTGGCTTTGCGCTCGTCCCCTCCCAGAATCTCGTACATGCGTGCCGCGTTGCTGCTACACCCCGCGTCCTTCAACAGCGTTGCATAGTAAAGGTCGGACTTTTGCTGCACAGAAAGATTCAGGATGTCCGCCAAGCGCATACTCAATAGGCAGCACTTGACCGCATGGCCCATTGGCTGCCCTTCCGTCAAATCCAGTGCGTAGGAGAGCGCAGAGATCAAGTCCGACATGCGCAGTTGCGCCGCTGAAGATACTTGAGGCGGAGTCTCGGTGATTAGCATATGCGAGAGCTTCCAGTATAGGGCGACCCGTCGTTACCGCTTCCGCGCTTGAGGCACTAACGTGCGCTGAGAGGAAACATCTTTCCGTCCCTCGGCCTGCCCGCCGCTCGTAGCAAGAAATCGTTGTTTTTCGATGGCAGACCAAATACACTGGCGCCACGCCATGAACCACTATTATTGGTTTCGATTTAGCAAGCCACCCAACTAGGAGCGAGGGGCGTTTTCTCTAGCAAGCACTCACAAAGAGATTTGGCCCACTCGCAAGAGTGGGTTTTTTATTTTTAGCGGTCGCGCCAGGGTAATACCCAGAGCGAAAGGAAATCCCGATGATTATCTCCATGAGACGTCATTCCACTCCTGAAGAGATCGCCGAAGTCCGCAAACAAGTCGAGCATTTCGGCTACAAAGTGCATTCCATCGAGGGCGAGGAACGCGTAGTGATCGGTGTCGTCGGGATTGGCGACGTTACCGCATGCCTGGAATCCGTCGAAGCCATGCCGCAAGTCGAAAAAGTAGTACCCATTTCGGCTCCTTATAAATTTGTCAGTAAAGAATTTCGCACCGGCAAGACGCGCATTAAAATTAACGGCCTCGAAATTGGCGGCGATCAATTTCTAGTCGCCGCCGGACCTTGTTCCGTGGAGTCCGAAAAACAAATCATGCAAGCCGCGGAGGGTGTCGCCAAAGCCGGCGCCAAAATGCTGCGCGGCGGAGCCTTCAAGCCACGAACATCCCCCTATGACTTTCAAGGCATGGAAGAAGAAGGGCTGAAGCTTTTACAAAAAGCCCGCAAGGAAACCGGCCTAGCCATCATCACTGAAGTGATGAGCGATCGCGATGTTGATCTGATCGCCCAGTATGCCGACGTGATGCAGGTAGGCGCGCGTAACATGCAAAATTTCATTCTGCTGAAGGCCCTCGGCAAATGCCGTCGCCCGGTGCTCCTGAAGCGCGGCCTAAGCAGCACCATCAAGGAACTCCTAATGTCCGCCGAATACATCGTCGCGCACGGCAACTCTGATGTAATTCTATGCGAACGCGGTATCCGCACCTTTGAGACCGCCACACGCAACACCTGCGACATCGCTGCTATCCCGGTATTGAACGAACTGACCCATTTGCCGGTGATTCTCGATCCCAGCCACGCCACCGGAAAACGCAGCCTGGTGCCCGCCTTATCTCGCGCCGCGGTAGCTATCGGCGCGGACGGCCTAATCGTGGAAGTTCATCCCGCTCCGGAAAAGGCCATCAGCGACGGCGCGCAATCATTGGATCTGGTTCAGTTTAGAAAAATGATGCAGGACCTGCGCCCCTACGTGGACCTATGGCAAGTAGCGCGGAAAACAGAACAGAGCTCAACCGTGGCCGTCGCCTGAAAAATCTGAGTCTAGACCGATTCTGGTTTGAACCCGCTTGAAACGCTCAGCTATGTAATTGCAGCACGCGCATCAGCGTAGCTTGCAATTTCTGGCACTCCGCCTGCCGCTCGTGCTCGTCTTTTGTGCGGTCGTTGAGCGCTTCCTTCAAGAGCATCAAGTTTCGCCGGAACTCCAGCTGCGCCAGAACCAGGCGGCTCAACGCCTTCAGCGCCTCCTTCTCGTCAGAAGCAAGTTCGCGCGGTTTCTGATCGATCACGCACAACGTTCCCAGCGCGAAGCCATCCTCGGTAACCAAAGGCGCGCCGGCATAGAAGCGTATGCGTGGCTCCGACACCACCAACGGATTGTCTTTAAATCGTTCATCGGCCAATGCATCCGGCACGACAAAAACATCCCTTTGCAAAATAGCAGTCGAGCAAAGTGCGACGTCGCGAGATGTTTCCGTCACAGAAATTCCCACGCGTGATTTGAACCACTGGCGCTCGCCATCGATCAGCGAGATTAATGCAATTGGGGTTTTGCAAACGAAGGATGCCAGCAGTGTGAGATCGTCGAACGCTAATTCCGGGTCCGTATCGAGGATGGCATATTTCTCAAGAGCGGCGACGCGGCTCTCTTCGTTCTTGGGTTTGGTCAATTCCATGTTTCCTCCAACTACTGCGAATTGATCCCGGTCAAGGTGGGGGCGGCAAGCATAACTCTATTGCCGTAGTGTATGCGACCGCAAGCCTCTGCCTGCGCAGCATACGATCTCTGCGACTCCCCGAACCGCCTCAGTTTTTCAATTGAATTAGATGCGGCTGAACGTAATTTCGCCAAGGGACTGATAAGCAGCCGCCGCAGCCTGTTTAGTGATAGGCTCTGCACTTTTACGGAGGGAACTTGATGCGTAGATGTTTTCAGCTGATGACCATCGTTGCATTCATTGCCATGGGTTCTATTATTTCTGCCGCATACGCCCAGGAAAAGGCGCCGGCCCCGGTGAAAAAGATTGCCGTGCGCGCCGGCCATTTGATCGATGGCCGGAACGACAAAGTTATCGACAACGCTCTCATCGTGATCGAAGGCGACACCATTTCGTCGGTTTCATCCGGCGGCCAACCACCTGCCGGCGTCGAAGTGCTCGACCTTTCGCAATACACGGTGATGCCCGGATTTATGGACACGCACACCCATGTACTTTTGAACGGCGATATAACCAACGAAGATTACGACGTGCAGTTGTTGAAGCAATCCATTCCTTATCGCTCGATATTAGGCGCGCGCAACGCACGCATATCTCTGGAGCACGGATTTACTACCATTCGCGATCTGGAAACAGAAGGAGCAATGTATGCCGACGTGGACGTGAAGACCGCCATCGCTAATGGCGAAGTACCCGGGCCGCGCATGCAAGTGGCCACCCGAGCCATGACTCCCACGGGGATGTATCCGCTGTTGGGATATTCGTGGGAGCTGAAGGTGCCCACGGGCGTGCAATATGTCGACGGCGTCGATGGTGCGCGCAAAGCCGTACGCGAGCAGGCAATGTATGGCGCCGATTGGATCAAATATTATTCGGATCGCAAATATCATTTTGAAGCTGACGGCGTGCTGCACAGCATGGTGAATTTCACTGACGAAGAAGCAAAAGCGATCGTGGACGAAACGCATCGGCTGGGGAAACGAGTCGCAGCCCACGCGATTGGTTCAGACGGAATTGCTGCAGCGTTACGCGCCGGCGTCGATACCATCGAGCACGGTGACGGACTTACCGATGCTTTGCTGGATGAGATGGCCAGGAAAGGCGTCTACTGGGTGCCCACCATAACCGTGGGCGCCTACGTGGCCCCTGGACGCGGTGGAAACTGGACCAGGATGGTAGACCTGGAGCGCGTCGCCTTTCAAAAAGCGTTGAAGAAAAACGTGAAGATTGTTTTTGGAACGGATGCCGGCGGATTCGATTGGAAAGAATTAAATCAGTCCAAGGAGTTTGAATATTACGTGCAGTACGGGATGACCCCCATGCAGGCCATTCGCTCAGCTACTTCGATGGCTGCTGAGCTGTTGGGCTGGAAAGATAAAGTGGGAACCGTTGAGCCCGGCAAATGGGCCGATATTGTTGCCGTGAGCGGCGATCCCTTGAAGGATATTTCAGAATTGTCGCGCGTGAAATTCGTGATGAAGGGCGGCGTAGTTTATAAGAGCGAGTTGCACTAAGCATGGATCGAGCGGTAAGCCCCTATTTTCGCTAGATACGGGGCATCAGAAGAAGGCCGCGCCGCCATCTACGTTGATAGACTGGCCCGTCATGGCACTGGAAGCGTTGGAGCACAGAAACAGCGCAGCATGCGCGATTTCATCGGCGGTTTGTCCGCGGCCCTGCAAAATGGATTGTAAAAAACCGGCAAGTTGTTCTTCTGAACTCAACGCAGTTTTTTTGGCCAGCGTAGCCCCGAGTTCCTGGGACATCACCGTTTCGGTAACCGGGCCAGGACAAATAGCGTTCGCGCGTACTCCTTTGCGCGCGCCTTCTGCCGCTGTCACGCGCGTCAAGCCCAGCATGCCAGCCTTGGCTGCAGCGTAGGCAGAACCCCACGGAAAAGCAGATTTAGCTGACAAACTGGAAATGTTGAGAATAACTCCGTGCGCATGCTCATACATTTCTGGCAATACCAGTTGCGACAAGAGAAAAGCGGCGCGCAGATGCACCGCGATTACCTCATCGAAATCGGCGAGCGGATATTCTTCAACGGGAACAACCGGCCCGTAATGACCGGCATTATTAACGAGAATAGTTACCGGACCAAATTTTCCACGTGCCGCGTCGACGATCCGGCGGCAGTCGTCTTCGATGGCAACGTTTGCGGTTTTGAACGCGACTTGACCGCCGGCATTCGAAATCTCTGCCGCAGTAGAAGCAATTTGATCATGGGAGCGTGCGCACAGAAAAACCGAGGCGCCTTCTTTCGCGAAGAGCAGCGCAATCGCGCGCCCGATACCGCGGCCTGAGCCGGTGATCAATGCACTCTGTCCCTGGAGAGTCATAGGGAAGGAGGATAGAAGGGGCCGAGAGCGCATGCAAGGGCGGCTTCGTACTTCAATAGGTCTGGGCTTAATCCCAATTTTTGATGTCAGGCCAATCCGTTTGAAGATTCTTCTTGCGGCGCCGGCAAAGCAAAATCGGATTTTTCTCGAAGGGCATAGCGTACNGGTTGTCCAGCGTGGCAGCTACCCGGACGCTCTCGTAGGAATCGCGCGCACCTTCAGGTTTGATTCCCATGCGGATAACGATTTCGCCGGTATAGTTGCGTGGCCCCCATAAGAAATAATTTTGGTGCGTGCATATCGCTTTCGGCAAACCGTACTTGCTGCCGAAAAAGTCCACGGCGCTAGCTTCGCCATAGTTGCTGGCGAAAATCGCCGTTCTGGATTGTTCCTCAGGCGAGAGCGAATGATAGACGCCAGCCACGCGGCTCACCATCTCTTCCCAGCCAAACTCATCGGCGTAATGCTGTGGCAAGATTGCCGTGTCTTGGTTGTGCTCGGATTTTGGAACAACGAATGGCAGATGCGCCTGATAGCGCAGATATGCGTCGATGGGTAAAACGGGAAGCACGACAGGCAACAAAAGAAGTATTCCTACAGCGAGCCAGCCGAACATCGCCACTTCAATGGTGGTCCGCATATGCGGACGCTCTTCGAAATGCTTTTTGCTTAAGAATTTTTCCGCGGCAACGGCACCGGCGGCAAGAACCAAGGGGTAGACAGGCGCGGAATAATAATTCTTTCCGTGCGCCAGCAGAAAACTCCCCAGGGTAAAAATAAACGTCCAGCCAAAGACGCGAAATCGTTTACCGGCGCTAGAAAAATAAAACCACAACCCTGCTAACCAGAAGGGAAGCGTAGCCGGAGTGAGGATGAGAATTTGTTGCGCCAGAAAGGCCGCCGGCGAAAGTACCACATCGCGACCGGACGCCCGAATGTTCCTCATCAGCTCCAGAAACGGCCAATGATGTTGAATATTCCACAGCAGGTTCGGGAGAAATAACAATAAGGCCATGAAGCCCCCGGCGAGGATCCACGGAGAAAATAGGAATCTTCGCTGGGGCATTAGTAGCAGGCCAACCAGGAGAAAAAAAGCAAACGCCACGATCGAATACTTATTTTCAAGGCCCAGGCCAGCGATGGCGCCAAAGGCCATCCACCACTTAGGATTGTTTGTGCGGATCATGCGCGCCACGGCGAACGCACAGCCAGTCCAGAAGAGAGGCTCGAAAGCGTTCATGGCGAACTGGTGGTCGCTCACATACCAAACGGCAGGCGTAGCAGCCAGCGCCGCGGCGAGTGCGGTGCCAAATTTGTTCGCTCCAAGCTCACGCGCGAACGCTGCCGTCAAAATGATGCGAGCGGCCCCCGCCAAAGCCGGCCACAACAGCAGGGCAGGGAGCGAAACTCCTAGAGTGTGACGAGCAATCCACGCAATGAAAACGATCAGCGGCGGCTGATCGACATACCCCCAGGCCAGATGCTCCGAGCAGGCCAGGTAATAAAGTGCGTCACGAAAATAGCCATAGCGCGTTGCCGTTGCCGTGTGAGTGAGAAAATAACCAGCAGCGATAATTGTCGGCACCAAAAGGGAGAACCGCGGCTTTCCTGCGATGCGAGTTTCTGAAGCTTCATGCATGGAAACACACCATATCAGANCAAACGGGATGCAGAAGTGGATATCAAAATAAAAAGCTGGACGGCTTAGTCGCCATCCAGCTTTTCCAGGCGTGTTTGACNCGCGTNAAACCGACCGGAAAGTTNTCGCCCGTTAATCTTTGCCTGGTCTTAAATCACGCAACAAGCGATGCACCGCTTCGCGAACATGGTCGGTCGAAAATGATTCGTGGTTCATCTCCTTCCGTCCCACAGCGCGGAAGGCCACTTTATTCGTACTCTCTTTCAGGAAATCAAACACGATAGTGCCTTCGCGATAGTTAGGATTCCGGTAGCCATATCCGGGCCCGCCCCAATACCCCCACGTATAAGACGCCCAGCAACCAAACGGGCCGCACACAAAAGCGGGATATCCGCCGCGATAACCTCCCTCGCGATAGCCTCCTTCAGCAGCCGTGTGGCGCCGAATGGCAAAGTGATAGTCCGCAACAAATTCGGCAGCCTCGGGATCGTCAATCTGCTTGAAACCCTTTGACCGCATCTGCTGCTCTATATCGGTGCGGATCGCCAACCGTAGAGTTTCGTTATCTGAGCGGGGGTCGCGCGAAACGGTTTCGGAGCGGCCATCTTCAGAGATNACGTCNCGTGATATGACGTCGCGCGATGCTGCGTTGTCTTTATCCTTTTTTTCGGCTTTGTCTGCGGCGTCCGGTCGCCAGGCCCAGGTGGCATGTTTAGGGATGCGCACGCTATGATCGCGCACCATATCAACATGCTCGTCGCAGCCTGCAAACGCCAAGCCCGAGGCGACTAGAGCACCCAGCAACAGCGGC
>JGI12053J15887_10000299_pt1 | contig 19297 bp, 22 predicted proteins | sample MedBloCAOM1_O3_FD_15887 | JGI IMG/M metagenome (IMG submission 15887)
TGGCCGGCACCGTCGGTAATCACCGCTGCATATCGAAGGGTTCACGGTGCGGTGCACCCCGGTGAACGACCTGCTACTAGGGTTTTCCCGGTCCTCGTGACACACGTAACATCGGCATGATCATCACTGCCTTGGAGGTGTCCGCATGAGCACCACCGAACGCATCGGGGGGGTGGGCACGCCGCCACCGGTGGACCCCTGGGCCGCCGCCCACACCAGTGTGGAATTCGCCACCTTGCGACAGCGGTTCCGCAGCTTCGTCCTTCCGGTGACCGCGTTCTTCCTGGCCTGGTATTTCCTGTATGTCCTGCTGGCAGCGTTCGCGCCGCACTACATGGCTACCAAGGTAATCGGCAACGTCAACATCGGATTGATCGTCGGCTTGCTCCAGTTCGTCTCCACCTTCGCCATCACAACGGCTTATGTCCGATTCGCGAGCCGCAACCTCGACCCGCTGGGCAGCCAGATCTGCGAGCGGGTCGAAGGAGGAGCCTGGTGATTGCAGCGTTAGCCCAGCACGCCGTCGGGTCGCCGCTGCTTAACGGCGGAATCTTCGTCTTCTTCGTGCTAGTCACCCTCGTGATCGTGTTCCGGGCCTCGCACCGCACCAAGACCGCCGCTGACTACTACGCGGCGGGCCGGTCGTTCACCGGGCCGCAGAATGGGGTCGCGATCTCCGGCGACTACCTGTCCGCGGCCTCGTTTCTGGGCATCGCCGGGGCGATCGCGGTCTACGGTTACGACGGTTTTCTCTACTCCATCGGGTTCCTGGTCGCCTGGCTGGTGGCCTTGCTGCTGGTTGCAGAACTGCTGCGAAATACCGGCAAGTTCACCATGGGCGACGTGCTGAGCTTCCGGATGCGCCGGCGGCCGGTACGGGCGGCCGCGGCGGTGTCGACGCTGGTGGTGTCCTTCTTCTACCTGCTGGCGCAGATGGCTGGCGCTGGTGGTCTGGTCGCCCTGCTGCTCAACGTCACGAACAAGGCGGGACAGGCGCTGGTGGTCGCGGTGGTCGGCCTCCTGATGATCTTTTATGTGTTGGTCGGTGGGATGCGTGGCACCACCTGGGTTCAGATCGTCAAGGCCACCCTGCTGATCATCGGTGCCGGCATGTTGACGGCCTGGGTATTGGGCTCTTTCGGGCTCAACCTGTCCGCCCTGCTCGGCGAGGCGGCGGCGAAGTCGTCGCACGGCCAGGCCGTCCTCGCGCCGGGCCTGCAATACGGCAAGAACACCACGACCAAGCTCGACTTCGTCTCGCTGGGGCTCGCCCTGGTGCTGGGTACCGCAGGACTGCCGCACATCCTGATGCGCTTCTACACGGTGCCAACGGCAAGAGAGGCACGCCGCACCGTCGTGTGGGCGATCTGGCTGATCGGCATCTTCTACCTGTTCTCGCTGGTGATCGGTTACGGCGCCGCGGCACTGGTCGACGGTGGTCCGCAGCGGATCGCCAGCATGCCCGGTCAGGAGAACTCGGCGGCGCCGCTGCTGGCCTACCAGCTGGGTGGGGAAGTGCTGCTGGGCTTCATATCGGCGGTTGCCTTCGCCACCATCCTCGCGGTGGTGGCCGGCCTGACGATCACTGCGTCCGCGTCGTTCGCGCATGACGTCTACGCCAACGTGATCATGCACGGTAACCTCGACCCCGACCGTGAGGTGCGCGTCGCCCGTATCACCGCCGTCGTCATCGGCGCCCTGGCGGTCCTCGGTGGTATCGCCGCCCTCGGGCAGAACGTCGCGTTCCTGGTGGCACTGGCCTTCGCGGTGGCGGCTTCAGCGAACCTTCCGACGATCCTGTATTCCTTGTTCTGGAAGCGGTTCAACACCAGCGGCGTGCTGTGGAGCATGTACGGCGGTCTGATCAGCTCGGTACTGCTGATCATCTTGTCGCCGGCCGTGTCGGGTACCGCGAAATCGATGTTCCCCGGTGTGGACTTCGCGATCTTCCCGCTGAAGAACCCGGCGCTGGTCTCGGTGCCGATAGCGTTTGCGCTCGGCTACCTCGCCACGGTGCTCAGCAAGAACGACATCGCCGACCCGGAAAAATTCGCCGAGATGGAGGTGCGGGCGCTGACCGGGGCCTTTGCTGAGCGGTCGCTGGGCTCGCCGGTTGATGCCGTCCCGTCGCAGCCCACGCCGCCGCTGCGCTCGATGCCCCCCGCGCGTGCTGACCGGACGCCCTTCAGCTCGGCTGGTAGCTCCCCCGCGGAACTCACCGCTAACCCCCCGGAATTGACGCCAGACGCACCGAAGAACCGGGTTTTCCGACGGCGGGCCATGATCGCCACCGGCGTATTGGCCGGGTTGGTCGTCCTCGGAGTTTCTGTTTCGATGAGCCGCGTCCTGGCCGCGCCACCGCAGGGCGCGGACACGACACCTCAGCTTGGACCCAACACCGCAGCGGACGCTGGACCGGAGGTCGCGATACCCGCGCTCGGCGGGATTATCCAGGTCGGAAAGAGTCCCGCCTTCGTCGCAGTCTCCCCGAACGGTCGGCACGCCTACATCGCGAACGGCAAAGCTCAAGTGGTCACCGTGGTGGACACGGCGGTCAACCAGGTAACCGCGACGATCCCCATCCCAGCGGGTCCGCCGCAGTTCCTCGCCTTCGCGCCGGATGGTCGGACGCTATACATCAGCATCTTCAACGATCAGCGGACCATCCACTCGATTGACGTGCTCGACACCGCGTCGAACACCGTGGTCGCGACGATTCCGCAGCCAGCGCGCCCGTATCTCGCCGCGGTCAGCCGGGACGGCAAACGGATCTACGTCCCCAACCACGACACTGCGTCGGTGTCGGTGATCGGTACCGACACCAACACTGTGATCGCAGAGGTCAAGGTCGCGCCGAACCCGCACTGGGTCACGTTCTCCCGCGACGGCACCCGCGCCTACACGGCCAACCACGAGTCCAACGTGGTCTCGGTGATCGACACCACCACCCTTGAGGTACTGGCGACCATCCCGGTCGGGGCCAGCCCACACAGCATCTCGGTACACCCCAACCTGCCGCTGGTAGCCAACGTCAACTACGACGGCGGCACCATGTCAGTGATCGACACCAACACTAACAAGGTGCTGGCGACCATCCCGGTCGGGCAGCATCCGCAAGACATCGCCTGGGCTCCAGACGGACGGTTCGCCTACGTGGTCAATGAGGGCAGCAACAGCGTCACCGTGATCAACGCCCGGACCAACCAGGTCACCGCGACCATCCCGACCGGAGCCAACCCGACCAGTATCGCGGTGCTGCCCAACGGCCGGCAGGCCTTTGTGAGCAACCTCGACGGCGGAACCCTGACGGTCCTGGAACTCACCGGCTGACTCCTCCTGGATCTACCGGGAGGGCTCAGTTGTGGCACCATTGGCGCCATGACCACCCCGGTTCCGGCCATCGTGGTGGCCGACCTGCCTGGCAGCGCTGTCTTGCTAGACGTCCGTGAAAACGACGAGTGGGCCGCCGGGCATGCGCCAACGGCGGTGCACGTCCCGATGGGGCAGGTACCGCAGCGGCTCGACGAGCTGGCCACCGTGTTTCCTGATCGCCCGGTGCACGTGGTGTGCCGCTCGGGAGGGCGCTCGGCGCGGGTCACGGCTTACCTCAAGCAGGCCGGTTGGGACGCGGTGAACGTCGACGGCGGGATGCGTGCCTGGGCCGCTGCTGGTCGTCCCATGGTGGCCGACTCGAGCGTGGCGCCGCGGGTTCTGTAGTTGCTGTGGTGGCCACGCCGGCGGATGAGCAGATGCGCACACTGGCCGCGGTGGCGGTGCCGCTCCTCGGACTGACCGCCATGCTTGCCCTGGTCACCGCGGGGGCCGAGGCGTGGCGCTACGCGCTACTGCTGGCCAGCCGAACCGATGCGGTGCCGGCTGGTCCGCTGCACGCCAGCGATGCGCTGGTGGTTACCGGCGGAGTCGTATCGCTGCTGTCGGCCGCGTTAGCCGGCGCGGTCACGCTGGGTTGGCTGGTGCATGCGCAAGCGACCGCAGCCCGGGCCGCTGCGGTCAGGCCTGCCCGGCCGGGCTGGCAGTTGGTGGTGGGAGCCCTGGTGCCAGGACTGAATCTAGTGGTGCCGGGCGCGGCGCTCGCCGAGCTGGAGCACACCACACTGGGCCAGCACCCAGACCATCGACCGCACCCCTCCCGCCTGGTCATCGGATGGTGGCTGATCTGGGTGATCGGGCTGGTGCTGGCCGGCACGGCCATGCTGTGGAACCTGCGCAGTGGGGTGCAGGCCCGCGCCGATGGAGTGCTGCTGCACGNGGCCACTGACCTGGTTGCGGGGGCTGTCGCGATCACCACGATGGTGGTGGTACGACGGCTGACTCGGCTGCTCAGTCCGGTGACGCTGACCCGCGCGCGTCGCATGGTGGTTGTGCGGGTGCCAGGCGGCACCCGCTCGTGAGTGGCAATACGAGCTACAGCTCGTATTGCCACTCACGAGGTCACTTGGGCACGCGATAGCGTGCCCAAGTGACCAAAACGAAGTCCCGCCGGCACGTCGACGGCCAAACCAACCCCCGCCAGTCCTGCCCCTGCGGCTCCGGCAAGAGATACAAGGCGTGCCACGGCGCCCCCGGAGGGGCCCAGGACGCAATCGTCCTCCGCCCCTTCGCCGGCCTCGCGGCTGAGTGCCAGCTCGTCGCACTGCGCGAGTTCGTGCCGTCGGCGACTGCGCCACTGCCGCTGGCGCAGCCGGCTGGGCGGGACGTCACGCTGGCTACCGTGCTGCCGACGGCGGCTGCCGCGATCGTCCGACCCGATAACATGGCACTGGTCGGCTTGCAGGTGCTCAGCAGCTCCGCGGACCTGTCCCGGGATCTCGGTCGGGCAGTGAGCTGGGCGCTGACCGCGGAGCCCGGCTCGGTGCTGCCGACGGTCAGCACCACCAGCAACGGTGAGCAGATCCGGCTACAAGACCTGTTGACCCCCGAGGCACCGCTCGATGTCACAGTGCATCCCGACTTCGCCTGGTGGATCCCCGGCGACGAACCTCCGTCCGGCGAGGCGGCCGCCTCGTTGCAGCAGGCCAACGCCGCAATCATGCCGACCGAGGCGGTCGCTGGCACCGGGATCGAGGCGGCCTACTGGGTCGATGCCGGCGATAAGGCGCACCTGCGATGGGTTCGCCCGGAGCCGGAGGAGCAGCTGCTCGCCGCGCTGGCTCGGTTGGCCGCCCGTAATGAGCTCGACCTCGGTGGGGACTCCCGGTTCGCCGGTTCGTTTCGTGCCCACGGCGTGCTGGTGCCGGTCTGGGACCTCGACCGCGAGCAGCACGCTCGGGAGTGGGTGGCGCCCGCGGAAGCCTTCGCGCCCCGGCTGGCCGACGCGCTGGATTCCCTTGACAGCACGCCGCTCACCGACCCCGAACGCCGCGCCTTCCGCGGCCTGCGCGGCCGTCAAATCACCATCCGGTGAACGCCTCGAGTAGCCTCGCTGAGCCCGCTGAATGCGGGGTTGGCGGGGTTAGGGGAGCCAGGTGACGTGGCCGTGGAGGAGCGCGTAGCCCACGAAGGCTACGGTGTCGATGAGGGCGTGGGCGATCACTAGCGGCCAGAGCCGGTAAGTTCGCTGCCAGACCCGGCCGAACACCAGGCCCATCACCAGGTTCCCCACGAATCCGCCGAAGCCCTGATAGAGGTGGTAGCTGCCGCGTAGTGCCGCGCTGGCCAGCAGAGCGCCGACGCCACGCCGTCCGAGCTGGCGCAGCCGGGTGATCAGGTACCCGACAACCAGCAGCTCCTCGGCCAGCGCATTAGCTACCGCAGCGGCGACGAGCACCGGGACCCGCCACCAGGTGTCGGCGAGCGCGGAGGGCGCCACGGTGAGGTTGAGGCCAGCCGCGCGAGCCAGCAGGTACAAACCCAACCCTGGGCCGCCGATCAGGGCAGCGAGCCCGATGCCAAGCCCCGCGTCCCGACCGGCCGACCGGCAGTCCAGGCCCACAATGCGCAGCGGGATGCCGCTTCGCCACAGCAGGTAGGCGCCCAAACCCGCCCAGGCCAGCAGCTGAATCACCCCGGTGAGCTGGTAGCCGAGATCCAGCAACTCGTTCCTACGTACCGGCGCGTTGATCGCCACTGACTGGTTGGCCAGGGAACCGGGAACCAGCAGCGCGTCCACTAGTGCCAGCAGGCTGCGCAGGCCGGACAGCCCCAGCGTCACCGCGAGCACCAGGACCACCTCGATGACCAGTGCGCGGCGTTGCCCTGGATCGGTGACAACCACGGGGTCCGCTGGTTGCGACGGCATAAGCCACCGCTGTATCGCTCCGGTCCGCTCGCTCACCCCCCGACGTTATCCGTCGGCGCCACGCGCCCGCGCATCCCCGCAGCGACGACTCTGTGGCTCCCGAACTCCACGCGCGTGCTGTGCGCAGCGGCTTGGACAGCTCTGTGGTGAACCTCGGGAGCCGCAGAGTGCTCGGCGTACCCGGTGGCGCGTATCGTGGCCGCGTGTGGCGGTTCGCCTTATCCCGGCGGTGGTGGATCAGACACGTGCTCGTGGTGACGACCTGCGCGGTGTTCGTCCGGCTGGGGCGTTGGCAGTGGGATCGGGCGCAGTCACCGACCGGAGATTGGCAGAATCTTGGCTACTCGCTGCAATGGCCGTTGTTCGCGGTCGTGCTGATCGCGGCATGGGTCCGGTTCCTGTGGCTGGAGCAGCACCGCGGTCCCGAGGCCGAATCCCCGGAAGCCGAGACGCTGGAAGCACCTCCGCCGGTTCCTCGACGCCCCGCTTACCCGCCGATCCGGGAGGACGACCCCGACGATGAGCTCGCCGCGTACAACGCCTACCTCGCCCGGCTCGCCGAGCAGGACCGACGCTAAGGCCGACCAGATCCAGACTCGGCTGATCGGGTACCGGATCGCTGCCTATGCCACCGGTGTGATGCTCCTCGTGCTGACGACGTCGGTCGTGCTGCATTACGGCTTCGGCGACCAGCGGCTGGCCTGGAGCGGGCCAGTGCACGGATTTCTCTACATGGGCTATCTCGTCACCACAGTGTTGTTGGGTACCTCAGTGCGCTGGCGGCCTGGCCGGATGGTGCTGGTGGCGCTGGCCGGCACGATCCCGTTGATGTCATTCGTGGCCGAGCGCAGCGTCACCCGGGAGGTGCGCGGTCGCAAATCGGGTGAGCGCTGACGGGCGCCGGTCGGACCCCGACTAAGGTGCCTCGGGTGTCGACCGTGCTGAATCTGCATCCTCCCGGTCCGTCCTCCGTCCCACCGCTGCTGGCCCGGCTGGTCGATGACGCGGCGCTGTTCGCCCCGTCCAGGGTCAGCGTGGTTGACGCCGTCAAGGCGCACCTGGATGCCTGCCGCGCGCCCTACGGCGGCGTGATCGGTTTCCTGCTGTGTCCGATCTCCCGATTCGGTGCGCTGGTCGGCGCGCTGCGCAAGGTTCGCCTCACCAGGCCGGTGTCATTGTCACTGGTTGCCGACACCGGTCTTGGCGGGCTGCCCAAGGCGATCTCCACTGCGCTGGACAACACCAAGCTGGTCGATCTGCGGATGATCGAGGTGCCGGCACCATCGGACGTGGACTCCAATTGGCTGGTGCAGCTCACCGAGTTCGTGCCGGACGACGTGGTGCGGGTCGTCGAGCCGCGTCGTGGCCGGCCCGATTGGTTGGCGGGCGTGCGCCGGGTCGCCGAGGCTGGCTGCTGGCCCAAGCTGCGATGCGGTGGTAGGTCCGTGGAGTCGTTCCCCAGCGTCGAGGAGGTGGCCGATTTCCTGGCCATCGCGACCAGCACCGGCCAGCCATTCAAGGCGACCGCGGGGCTGCACTATGCGGTCCGCCATCACGACGAGAGTAGCGGGCTGACCCACCATGGGCTGCTCAACATGCTGGTGGCAACTGCCCGCGCGGTATCCGGTGCCGGTACGCAGGAGGCGTTGCGGTGCACCGACGCAGCAGCGTTGGCTGCCGAGGCCGGTGCCCTGTCCGCCGGCAGCTCCCGCTTCGTTCGCGAGGTGTTCGCCTGCTACGGGTCGATGTCACTCACCGAACCGGTTGCTGACCTGATCCGGCTGGGGCTGCTGCCCAACCCCGAGCCATTGCGGGCCGCGCCATGACCGTCACCGCTTACCTTGGACCGCAGGGAACCTTCGCCGAGCAGGCCGCTCGCGTGCTGGTCCCCGGCGACGAGCTACATCCGACGGCGTCGGTTCACGCGGCGATCGCCGCGCTGCGGGCGCGTCAGGTCGACGCGGCGTGCGTACCGGTGGAGAACTCGGTGGAGGGGTCGGTACCGGCCACCCTCGATGCGATGGTCGAGGGCGAGCCGGTGCTGGCGGTCGCCGAGGCCGTGTTACCGATCCGGTTCAGCGTGTTGGTCCGTCCGGGGACCAGTGCAGCTGACGTCCGCACTGTGGTCACCCATCCGCACGCCGCGGCTCAGGTCCGGGGTTGGCTTTCCACGCACCTGCCCGAAGCGACGACGTTGCTCGCCGATTCGACGTCGGCAGGTGCGGTCGCGGTACTCGACGGCGACGCCGATGCCGCCGTGTGTGCTCCGGTCGCACTGCAGCACTACCCGCTGGCCGAGCTGGCCGGTGGGGTGCACGATAAGGATGATGCCCAGACCCGCTTCCTGCTGTTGCGTCGTCCCGGTGTGTTGCCGCCGCCCACCGGCACCGACCGCACCTCCCTGGTGGCGGTGGCCGTCGATCGGCCTGGGGCACTGCTGGAGGTGCTCGCAGAGTTCGCCCTGCGCGGGATCAACCTCACCCGGATCGAGTCCCGGCCGATGAAGGCCCGGTTGGGTGAGTACCAGTTCTTCCTGGACTGTGAGGGCCATGTGGACTCCGACGCAGTCGGTGACGCACTCGCCGAACTGCACCGCCGGTGTACCTGGGTGCGCTTCCTGGGCTCCTACCCCCGGACTGGGGAGCCTCGTCCCGGCCCGGACCCGACGGGGTTCACCGGCGCTCGAGAGTGGCTCAGCGCGGTGCGCGCCGGGCGAAGTGCGTGACTCACTGCGACTTGTGCTGGTCCGGCACGGGCAGACCACCGCCAATTCCCAGCGCATTCTGGACACTCGCTTGCCAGGGCACCCGCTGACCGATATGGGTCACCAGCAAGCCGCCGACCTGGCGCAGCGACTGGCCGATGAACCCGTGGTCGCGGTCTACGCCAGCCGGGCATTGCGCGCCCAGCAGACTGCCCAGCCCATCGCGGCCAGGCACCTGCTGACCGCGCAGACCCTCGACGGGGTGCACGAGGTGTTCATCGGTGATCTGGAGGGATGCCAGACCCCGGAGGACCACCGGACCCTGCACGAGCTGTACCGCACCTGGCATTACGGTGACCTTGAGGCTTCCCGACCGGGTGGCGAGTCGGGAAAGCAGGTACTCGACCGCTACCTCGCCGACGTCGCGGCGATCCGTCGCGCGCACCGGGGCGGCGGTACTGCCGTGCTGGTCAGCCACGGCGCCGCAACCCGGTTGGCCGTCGTCGCGCTAGCAGCCAACGTCGAGGGATCATTCGCCGCGCCGCGGCTGCTGCCCAACGCCGCCACCGTGCTGCTCGAAGCCGATGGGACCGGCTGGCGCTGCCTGCGCTGGGACGACATCGAGCTGGGTTGAGCCGCACCATCAGGACATCGGCGCCAGTGATCACCGGTTGATGCGCGTTAACCCCAGCCAAGTTCGTGGAGCCGGTGTTCGGGAATGCCGAAGTGATGGGCCACCTCGTGCACTACCGTCACCGCGACCTCCTCGACGACGCCCTGCTCGTCGCTGCAGATGTCGAGCAGGGCGTCGCGGTAGATGGTGATCCGGTCGGGGAGCATCCCGCTGTAGTGCGAGTCCCGCATGGTCAGCGCGACCCCCTCATAGAGGCCCAACAACTCGGGATTCTCGGGATTGCGCGGCTCCACCAGCACCACCACGTTGTCCATCGCCTCAGCGAGCTTGCCCGGGATGAGATCCAACGCGTCGGCCACCAGTTCGTCGAACCGGTCCGCGGGCAGCCAGGTGGCCATCACGGCGGTGGGGTGGCTGGAGTGTCGACCGGCGTCACCGGAGGCACCGCGACGGGCGCTGGTCCAGGGTTGCGTGGGGCAGCCGGAGCAGGCTGTTTGCTCACCTGAACCGGCCCCTTCACGCTGCCGGTCACCGGGGCGAAACCGGAGCGGTCGGGCAGGAAGGCGCCGAGCCGGCAGTCCACCCTGGTGCTCCCGGCCTTCCAGCTCTGCATCCGCAGGGTTTCCCAGAACAGCGTGAGTCCTTTGTTCCCGACCACTGCGGGGCCTCCCGCAAAATTTTTCGCCAGCCCCGTGCATTCCGTGCTCAGCACCCGATCCTGCGCGGCTTCGTCGGGGTAGCCCTTGGTAAAGGCGCCCTTGAGGTCGACGACCCCGACGATCTCGATGGCATGGGGCAGCGCGCAATCGACCGGGTCACCCACCGCTTTGCCGTCGTTGCCGAGACAGGTACCGGGTGGATGCACATCGGACTGGTCCTGCGTTTGCGCGTTGCCGGTGGTGGCGAACAGCGTTCCGGTGCGGCCGGCGGACTGGACCCCGCAGCGCAGTGTGCGGTCTCCGCGTAGCCAGCCGGCCTCGCTCGGTTTGATCGCTCCCACGGTGAACCGCCCGAACGGGTCGAAGTGATCGGCCAGCGCCTGGGCGGTGAGCTCGGTGCAGCGCTGCGCCACCAGCTGCTGCCAGCGTGCCGGGTCGGGGAAAGCGGCTCCGGCGTCAAAGTCCTGGAGGTCCAGCGTCCCGGTGACCTCGAACAGGTGCGGGGCAGAGCAGTTCACCGCGGCGGCATCGGCGGCGTCTGGCATTTGCCAGGTCAGGCAGGTGTGTGCGGGCGCCCGGAGGGACTGCGCACTCGGTGTGGGGGACAGGCTGGGTCCGACGGAGAGCAGCGCCGCCTTGCCCGTCGGCACACCGACCGCGACCAGCGCTACCAGCGCGCCCAGCACGGCCCCAGCGGCGATTCGCCGGACACGGCGACTGGCGCGGTGTCCGCCAGGAGTCACCGGCGCGTCGTGAGGTCGCATCGACGCCATCTTGCTACCTTGAGGAGCGCGCTGTCCGCTGGCTCTGTGCGCGGGCCCTGATCCCCTCGATGACGATCGGAATGATCGACATCGCGACGATGCCGATCAGTATCAGCTCCACGTGATCCCGGACGAATGTGATCCTGCCCAGCCAGAAGCCAAGCAATGTCACTCCAGTGGCCCAGCCGACGCCACCGAGGATCGAGTAGGTGAAGTACGCGCGGCGGTCCATCCGGCCGACTCCCGCAACCGCCGTGATGAAAGTCCGCACGATCGGGACGAACCGGCCCAGCACGATCGCCNGTGCCCCGTACCTGTCGAAAAAGGCGTGCGTCTTGTCNACGTACTCCCGTTTGAACAGCCGGGAATCCGNCCGGTTGAATAGTGCTGGCCCCGCTCGGTAGCCGAGGTAGTAGCCAACCACGTTGCCCAGCACCGCACACGCCGTGAGCAGCAGGCACACCAGCCAGATCGGCGTGTCGATGAGGCCGTTCGCGACGAACAGCCCGGCGGTGAACAGCAGGGAGTCGCCGGGCATGAAGAACCCGATGAGCAGTCCGCATTCGGCAAAGATGATCAAACACAGGCCCACTAGCACGTACGGGCCCAATATCCGCAGCAGCTGCGCGGGATCGAGCCAGGACGGGCCGAGTGCCAGGGCCATGCCAGCGTAAAAAGGCGTCACGGTGTCACGGTATCGGGCGCGCCCGTATGCCCCCGCTGCACCCGCCGCTACCAGGCGCTGATCAGGCCGGCCAGGCCGCCGGCCAGCAGTCCGAGTAGCACCGCCAAAGCGAGGACGGTCGAAGCTGACAGTCTGGGCTTGGCGTGCGCGGGTTTACGGCCGGATGATCCTGCCGCCGGCGCAGGTGCGGGAGGCGGCGCGGGGCCGCTCGGTGACCCGGTACTCAGCCCCGATGCCTGGGCGCGCAACGCGGCCGACAGCCGCCGGTGCACCTCGTCAGTCACTGGGATGCACCGCTTCGCGGTGCTCGTGAGTGCGAAACAGTGTTATAACACTGTTTCGCACTCACGAGCTCTCCAGCATTCGCTGGAGAGCGTCCAACGCGCGACTAGCGCTGGACTTTACGGTTCCCCGGCTGACTCCGGTGGCGGCGGCGATCTCCGCCTCGCTCATCCCCCCGTAGTAGCGCAGCACCAGCACCTCGCGTTGCCGTGGCGGCAACTGGCCCAGCGCGATGACCACCGCCTGATGCTCGGTGGTGAGCATCGCCAGCGACTCCGCGGAGCGTGCGTTGGCCTGGTGCGGAGGGACGTAGCCGCGAGCGGTTTTACGGCGGCGCAGCACCGAACGGGAGCCGTTGACCACCGCGGTGCGCAGGTAGCCCAGTGCGGCCGCTTCGTCGCGCAGTCCGGACCAGTGCCGGTGCAGCCCGGTGAACGCTTCCTGTACGACGTCTTCGGCGGTGGGCGCCTCATCGACCAGCAGGATCGCTAGTCGCACCAGCCGCATCCGGTGTTGGCGGTACAGGTCCTCCAGGGTCAGCGGCGCATCAACAGGGTCGCCGGTTGGAGGTTCCAATGGGGCGTCGAGCACCCGCAGATGGCCGAGGGTCATCTCGACCGACTGCTGCACGGCCACGCGGTCCATCGGTTCGTCGGGGGCCACGGCGGAAACGTACTGCGGCCGCGTTGCGCCCGTCCGATCGCGTCTCGTCGGACGGGTGGGCCATACTGCGGTCTGACCGTCGGCTGTGCCGGCAGCGGATCAGGTGTGCAACGCGAAAGCCAGCACCGAATACTCGGAGGTCACCACAATGCCCATCGCGACGCCCGAGGTCTACAGCGAGATGCTGGACCGCGCGAAGGCCGGCGAGTTCGCCTATCCGGCGATCAACGTGACCTCGTCGGAGACGCTGAACGCGGCGCTGCGTGGGTTCGCCGAAGCTGACAGTGACGGAATCGTGCAGCTGTCCACTGGTGGCTCGGAGTTTGCTTCGGGCAGCAAGGTCAAAGACATGGTCACCGGCTCGGTGGCGATGGCCGAGTTCGCCCGGGTGGTGGCCGCGAAGTACCCGATCAGCGTGGTCTTGCACACCGACCACTGCCCGGAGAACAAGCTCGACACCTTTGTCCGGCCGCTGATCGCGATCTCGCAGGAGCGGGTGGCCCGGGGGGAAAATCCGCTGTTCCAGTCGCATATGTGGGATGGCTCGGCCATAGACCTGCATCTCAACCTGGCCATCGCCGCGGAGCTGTTAGAAGCCTGCAGTAAGGCGAGGATCGTCCTTGAGGTGGAGATCGGTGTGGTGGGTGGTGAGGAGGACGGCGTCACCAACGAGATCAACGAAAAGCTCTACACAACGGCCGCCGACTTCGAGCGCACCGTTGACGCCCTCGGTGGTGGCGAGCGAGGTCGCTACCTGCTGGCTGCGACATTCGGCAACGTGCACGGGGTGTACAAGCCGGGCAACGTGACGCTTCGCCCGGAGATCCTGCAGATGGGCCAGGAGGTGGCGGCCCGACGGCTAGGTCTGCCGGCCGGCTCCAAGCCGCTGGACCTGGTGTTCCATGGCGGGTCCGGCTCGCAGCTGGCAGAGATCCACCAGGCGTTGTCGTACGGAGTGGTCAAGATGAACGTCGACACCGACACCCAGTACGCCTTCACCCGCCCCATCGCCGACCACATGTTCCGCAATTATGCGGGGGTGCTCAAGGTCGACGGCGAGGTCGGCAACAAGAAGCTCTACGACCCGCGGTCCTACCTCAAGCTGGCCGAGCAGTCGATGGCCGAACGGGTCACCCGGGCCTGCCAGGACCTCCGCAGCGCCGGCCGCACGCTGGCCCGTTAGGGCCGCGGAACCACGCCAGGATGGAGCGATGAACGTGCACGGCAACCTGCTGGGACCCAACCCGACGCTGCTGTCCGAGCAGCCCGACGCCGAAGCGGCGCTCGCCGCGGCGAACGATCCTGCCACGGTGGCCGCCACGTACCCGGAGTTCTCCGCCGCATGGGCGGCGCTCGCGCAGCGGGCGCTCGACGAGGGGGACGCTGTGGCCGGCTACGCCTTCGCCCGCACCGGCTACCACCGCGGTCTGGACCACCTGCGGCACGCCGGTTGGAAGGGTCACGGGCCGGTGCCGTGGTCACACGCGCCCAACCGGGGCTTTCTGCTCGCACTTGCCGCACTGGCCCGGGCGGCGGCTGAGATCGGCGAGGACACCGAGGCCAGGCGGTGCCGGGACTTCCTCGACGAATGCGATCCCGCCGTGGCCGGGATCCTCGGGCTGGAGTAACAGCGGCCGACCGGAGATCAGGGCAAACGAGCTAGCTGCCAGTCCTCGGTGTGCCGGTACCAGGTCCAGCGGTCGGTGGTGCGGTCAGCGACGCCGTCGCGCCAGACGTCGGTCGGCTGGCAACCCAGCTGAACGGCCCGCCCCGCGGCACACCTCACCCGGCGGCCAGGCAGCCCACGGCGCACCACCCGGACCATCAGCCCGAGGGCCCGGTCCGGTAGCACTTCCAACCGGGATGCTCGGCCGCGCAGCACAAGCTCGGCGTCGCAGTAGGCCACCCCGTCCAGCGGCCGCACCACGCCGAGTCCCACCAGCACGCCACCCGCGTCGTCGCGCACCAAGGGCACCCGGTCCAGCCTGCCGCTCACGGCGACCTCAGCGGCCGCTGACGGCGACGTCGGCAGACCCCACAGGCGGGCCACCGGAGACGACGACGAGACCGGCACATAGCCCACCGGCACCATTGCCAGCGCTTCGGTACGCAGCAGCCGCAGCAGCACCGCGGCCAGGTCGGCGTCGGTGCCGCAGACCACCAGCCGGCGACCCGCCAAGCCGGCCAGCGTCTTCCCAAGGTCTTCTCGTCCGGGGCAGGCCGGCACGGCCGTCGGCGTCCCGACACCGGGCCACTGAGCAGACCCGCAGGTCAGCACTACAGCCCCGGCCATGTCCACCTCTGGAAAGGTCTACGCTCGCCTCGGCGCGCCCGAACCGACCCCACTGGAGTACCACATGCCGGCGATCGTCCTGATCGGCGCCCAGTGGGGCGACGAGGGCAAGGGCAAGGCCACCGACCTGCTCGGCGAGCGGGCCCAGTGGGTGGTGCGTTACCAGGGGGGCAACAACGCGGGGCACACCGTGGTGCTGCCTGACGGCCGGGATTTTGCGCTGCACCTGATCCCATCGGGCATCCTCACCCCGGGCGTGACCAACGTCATCGGCAACGGTGTGGTGGTAGACCCCGGCGTGCTGCTCGACGAGCTGGCCGGCCTGGAAGCCCGCAACGTGGACACCGGACGACTGCTGATCTCCGCCGATGCGCACTTGATCATGCCGTATCACGTTGCGATGGACCGGGTCACTGAGCGGTACCTGGGCAAAGCGAAGATCGGCACGACCGGGCGTGGCATCGGGCCGGCCTACCAGGACAAGGTGGCCCGGGTGGGGGTGCGCGCCCAGGATCTCCTGGACGAGAAGATTCTGCGGCAGAAGGTCGAGGCCGCGTTGGACTTCAAGAACCAGGTTCTGATCAAGGTCTACAACCGGCGCGCGCTGGACGCCGACCAGGTGGTGGACACCGTGCTCGAGCAGGGCGGCCACTTCGCGCACCGGATCGTCGACACCCGGCTGCTGCTGGATCAGGCGCTGCGGCGCGGCGAGACCGTGCTGCTGGAGGGCAGCCAAGGCACCCTGCTCGACGTCGACCACGGCACCTATCCGTTTGTCACGTCCTCGAACCCGACCGCGGGGGGCGCCTGCGCCGGGTCGGGCATCGGTCCCACGAAGATCACCGCTGTGGTCGGGATCCTGAAGGCCTACACCACCCGGGTGGGATCGGGTCCGTTCCCCACCGAGCTGCACGACGCGATGGGCGAGCGGCTACGCAAGACCGGCGGGGAAATCGGAGTCACCACGGGGCGCGCCCGGCGGGTCGGCTGGTTCGACGCGGTGATCGGGCGCTACGCGGCCCGGGTGAACGGGATCACTGATTTCTTCCTGACCAAGCTCGATGTGCTGTCCGGTCTGGACACCGTGCCGATCTGCGTGGCCTACGAGGTCGACGGCAGGCGCACCGACGAGATGCCGATGACCCAGACGGACCTGCACCACGCGGTACCGGTGTATGAGGAGCTGCCCGGCTGGTGGGAGGACCTGTCGCACTGTCGCACCCTCGATGAGCTACCGGTCAATGCGCGCGCCTACATTTCCCGCCTCGAACAACTCTGCCAGGCTCGAATCTCCGCCATCGGAGTCGGCCCTAACCGAACCCAAACCATCACCTTGCGCACACCGCTATTCGGCTCCGAATAGCGGCGCAGTGAACATCCGAAATCGCTTGTTCCGAATGGCGCGGCGGGCGAGGGGGCTAACGACTCAGGATGGCTTCTTCTAGGTCGAGATCATGGAGGGTGCGGGTGAGGATGTCGTCGTTGATGCGGCCGGTGTCGCGCAGGGATATCAGGGTCTCGCGTTCGGCGGCGAGCATTTCCAGGCGTAGCCGGCGGTAGATGACGCTGGGGGCCTCGCCCAGCTCGGTCTCCGGACGGCCAAGTCGCTCCCAGACGCTGTTGCTGCGGTGCTCTGCGGCCTTCCTCAACCGGGTGGTCACTGATTCCGGGGCGCCGTCCGAGGCACGCTCCAACCGCTCCAAGGCGGCTTGCGTCATGGCGTGCATCGCGTCGGCTTCGGCCAGCGTGTCGTGAAAGGACTCGCGTCCCTCGACACCGAGGCGGCGGATCACCCAGGGCAGTGTGAGGCCGTGCAGTAGCAGCGTTGCGACGGTGACGCAGAACGCCACGAAGATGATCTCGGATCGGCCTGGAAACGGGGCGCCGGAGTCGGTGGCCCGCGGGATCGCCGACGCCGCGGCCAGCGTGACCACCCCGCGCATCCCGGCCCAGGACAGCACCGCGGGAACCTGCCACCGCGGCGCTGGATCACGGGCCCCCGTCCGGCTGAACAGCACCCTGGGCAGGTAGGTCGCCGGGAACATCCACACCACTCTGGCGAGTATGGCCGTCGCGATCACCGCGGCGGCGGCGATCAGCAGCGGCCGGAGGTCACCGGACACACCGCGCACCACCGCCGGCAGTTGCAACCCGATCAGCGCGAAGACGAACGCTTCCAGGACGGTGTCCGCGGCCTGCCACACCGCCTGGTCCAGTAGCCGGGTGGCGTAACCGGCGTGGGGGGCGCGGTGGCCCAGATACAGCGCGGTCATCACCACCGCAAGCACCCCGGAGACGTGCAACTCCTCGGCCAGCGCGTAGGCCGCGAACGGGATCACCAGGCCCAGCGCACTCTCCAGTCTGGCGTCGTGCAGCCGCAACCGGACCTGATGCACCACCCGGCCGAGCACCGCACCCAGCACCACGCCGCCCGCCGCGATAAGCAGGAAATCACCCAGCCCGGACCATAGGGAGAAGCCGGTTCCGACGGTGGCGGCCACCGCGACGCGCAATGCGGTGAGAGCGGTGGCGTCGTTGAACAGGCTCTCCCCGGTCAGCACCGTCATCATCCGCCGGGGCAATCCGAGGCGCCGCCCGATCGACGCCGCGGCCACTGCATCCGGCGGCGCCACCACGGCGGCCAGCGCCAGTGCCGCGCTCAGCGGCAGTCCGGGCACCAACCACCAGGCGACCAACCCGACGCACCCGGTGCTGAACAGCACCAACCCGACGGCGAGCAGCGCGATCGGCCGGATGTTCGCCCGGATCTGGGTGGCGGAGCTGTCCAGTGCGGCGGAGTACAGCAGCGGCGGCAGGATCCCGTACAGGACGAGGTTCGGATCGAGCTGGTAGTCCGGGACGCCGGGGATCGCTGAGATGGCCAATCCGGCGACGACTAGCGTAAGCGGCGCGGGTAGGCGCAACCGGCGACTCACCGCGGTCACCGCGAGCGCGCTGAGCACGAGAAGGATCAGCGGCATACCGTCCATGACGCCAGGATGCCCTGGCGGGTACCCGTGAGGGGACTAGCAAATGACCTGTCAACACGTGACGCAGATACCTGACCCGATGCCTGAGCCGCCGGCGCCGGCTGCCTGCGCCGACTGCGTGGAGATGGGGCAGACAGTGTGGGCCCATCTGCGGATGTGTTTGACCTGTGGGCATGTGGGCTGCTGCGATTCCAGCCCGCACCGGCACGCCACCGTGCACTACTACCGCACCGACCATCCGGTGATGCGCTCCGCCGAGCCCGGCGAGGCGTGGCGCTGGTGCTACAACGACCACCAGCTGGTCTGACCCGCCCGGCGGACTGCGTCAGACGTCCCGAACTCCACAGCAGAGTTGTTCGCGGGGAGCAGGAGAATTCTGCTGTTGAGTTCGGGAACGTCAGCGCGGATCAGATAATCGTGTCCAGGGCTCCGTTCTTGGCTTGGGCGAGCAGGTCGTTGAACTGCCCGGCGCTCATCCGAACGTGAGAGCCGAAGTCATCAGTGAGCACAACGCGCTGCCCGGGCGGCGCGGATTTATCGACGAACAGCTGCGGGCACCCGCAACTGCACTGACCGCAGAAAGTGGCGAGCGGTTGCGCTGTGCTGATATCGAACATGGAGAACCTCCGGTTGTCGTTGCCTGACCACCCGAACGTACTTGCCCGGCTACAATTCGCGAGACTCCCTAATCGGATGGCAACAGCAAGTAATCGCTGATCACAGGCTTTGAGGATGCCAATGACTGAGCTGGCCAACCTGTTGACCGGCGCAGCCGCAAGGCAAGCGCCTGCCCGACGCCACCGTCGACGTCGCACTCTCGGCATTCGGTCTGATCTTCGCGCCGCGGCCGGAGGTGGCCCTGACGCAGCTACGGTGCTGGTACCCGGCGGCCGGCTGGCCTCACCGCGTGGACCGCCGATGGCTGTACCGCCGAGCGAGCCCGCATCGTCAAAGAATTCGTGCCCCCCGACCCAGCGGCTCCTGACGCACGGAGCTGGGGTGATCCAGACATCCCGGCGCGCAGGCTGAGCACTGAGTTCACCGACGTGCGGATCGAGCGCCGGTCGCTGCCGTGGCATTTCGATTCCGGACCCGCACTGATCACATTCCTCCGCGCGCACTCGCCGGCGTATGTCATCGCAGCGCAGGCCGCCGGTGATCGTGCCGGTGAGATGTTCGCCGCGATCGAGCGCACGCAGCGCCCGACGGCGGCCCGGTGCGCCAAGAAGCGGAGTACCTGTTGGCGCTGGCGCGCTTGTGAGTGGCGATGGCGGTGATAGCCCGCAACGGCACTCACGTCGGGTCCCCGCGCAGCAGCGCGGGGACCGCCTGACCAGCCACGGCCGGAGCGAACACCGCGCCGC
>JGI12053J15887_10000300_pt1 | contig 19280 bp, 16 predicted proteins | sample MedBloCAOM1_O3_FD_15887 | JGI IMG/M metagenome (IMG submission 15887)
TGTCTCGCCTGCCACTACCGTCTCGCCGCCGACAACCCGAAAACCCAGATCGGATTGCCCGAGGTCACGCTGGGGCTGCTGCCCGGTGCCGGCGGAACGCAACGCCTGCCGCGGATGATCGGGTTGAAGAATGCGTTGCCGATGCTGATGGAAGGCCGCAAAGTGGGCGTCGCAAAGGCTGGGGAAATCGGTCTGGTCGATGAGATCGTGGCCGCCGGCGAGTTGATGTCGCGGGCAAAACAATGGCTGCTCGTCGACGGAGCGGCCAACGTCGTCAAACCTTGGGACAAGAAGGGTTTCCGGCTTCCCGGCGGCGCCGTGCAGAGCCCGCCGTCCTGGCAGTTGTTCATGGGAGCGGCGGCGGCGCTGCGCGGCAAGACCGCCGGACTATATCCGGCGCCCACGGCAATCATGGAGAGTGTCTACGACGGGTGCCACGTCGATATCGACACCGGCCTGAAAATCGAGAACCGGCAGTTCGCAAAGCTCGCCGTTTCGCCGCAGGCGCAGAACATGATCCGGACGCTGTTTTACGCGATCGGCGACGCCAACAAGCTGGTCGGACGACCCGCCGACGTTCCCGCACAGACCTATCGCAAGATCGGCGTGCTCGGCGCGGGAATGATGGGCGCGGGCATCGCGCATGTCTCGGCGGAGGCCGGGCTTGACGTCATTCTGATCGATCAGTCCCAGGCCGCGGCCGAGAAGGGCAAGAGCTATTCGGCAAAGCTGCTGGAAAAGCAGGTTCAGCAGGGTCGACTGACGGCCGACAAGCGCGACGGCATTCTCGCCAGGATCACGCCGACGACAAGCTACGATCAGCTCAACGACGCCGATATCGTCATCGAAGCCGTGTTCGAGGACCGCGCCGTCAAGGCCGGCGTGACGCGCGCCGCCGAAAATGTGCTGCCGTCCTCGGCGATCTTCGCGAGCAATACCTCGACACTGCCTATCACGGGACTTGCCGAAGCGTCGCGGCGCGCCGCGAACTTTGTCGGGCTGCATTTCTTCTCGCCGGTCGATCGTATGCCGCTGGTCGAGGTCATTCGCGGCCGCGAAACCTCGGAAGCGACCATCGCGCGCGCGATGGATTTCGTTAAACGCATCCGGAAGACGCCGATTGTAGTCAATGACGGTCGCGCCTTCTACACCAGCCGGGTGTTCGGCACCTACGTCTACGAGGGAATGGCGCTGCTGAACGACGGCGTGCACCCTGCGCTGATCGAGCGCGCCGGCACCAATGCCGGCATGCCGGTCGGACCGCTTGCGCTGATGGACGAGGTGTCGCTCGAACTGATGCACAAGGTGATGCGGCAGACCGAGGCCGATCTCGGCGCGGCCTACAAGGCCCAGCCGCAAGACCCTGTGTTGATCAAGATGGTCGAGGCACTCAAGCGCCTTGGCCGCAAGAGCGGGGCCGGGTTCTATGACTACGCCGCCGATGGCAGCAAGCGCCTGTGGCCGGAACTCGCCGGATATTTTCCGCGTGTCAAGAATCAGCCGGCGGTAGAGGAAGTCCAGAAGCGGCTGATGTACATCCAGTCGATCGAAGCTTCTCGCGCGCTCGCCGAAAATATCGTCGGCGCACGCGATGCCGATGTCGGATCGATCCTCGGGTGGGGATTTCCCGCGGCACTCGGCGGCGTCGTTAGCCAGGTCGATACTATCGGGATCGCGAGCTTCGTCGCCGAATGCGATCGGATGGCGCAACTTTACGGCAGCCGCTTCCTGCCGCCGCCAAGCCTGCGCGATCGTGCGGCCCGCGGAGAGTTGCTGCGTGCGGCCTGATGTCTCGATCTGGAATCGCTAACAGAGCGCCGGCCAAGGCGCCATGCAGGAAACACGGTCGCTTAACGGGAGCCCGGGATGCTGGATAAATCCAAGGACAAGTACAAGACTGATGCGCGTTTTCCGTGGGTAGCGCAGTATCCGAGCGACGTGCTGGCCGGACTTGGTGCCGTCCCGCCGATTTCGATGCCGGAGATGCTGGATCAGGCGGCGACAAAGTTCGGCGGCAGCGTCGCACTGTCGCTCGGAGATCAGCGTTGGACTTACGCCGAGATGCAGGCGCTGGTCGCGCGCGCCGCCCGCGGTCTGCAGGCACTCGGCGTCGGCCAGGGTGATCGCGTCGCGGTGATGATGCCCAATCATCCGGCGGTGCCGATCTGGTTCTTCGGCGCGCTGTCGGTCGGCGCTGCGCTGGTCAGCATAAATTCCTTATTCCCTGCAGGTCAGATCGAGCACATGCTGTCGGACAGCGGCGCCCGCATCCTGCTGACGCTGGACAGCCCCGATACGATTGCCAAGGCGACGCCATTCCTCGAAAAGGGATTGCTGGATCGCGTCGTGACAGCCTCGCTGGGAGCGGGCGAACTCGCGCCCTTAGCCGCGAAGATCGCACCCGATCTCGGCATGAGTATATTGCCGCTGCAGGCGCTGCTGAACAATGATGGCCGCTACGTCAGGCCTTCCTTGAACCCGACCGAGACGCTTGCGGTACTGCAATACACGGGTGGCACGACGGGTGCGCCCAAGGGAGCCATGCTGACGCATGCGAACCTGACGACCAATGCGCGCCAAACGCGGATGTGGTTTCCGTTTCTTGCCGACGGATCGGAACGCCTGCTGATCCCGCTGCCGTTTTCGCACATTACCGGCATCACGGTCTGCATGACGCTCGCGGTGCTGCTGGCCGCGGAACTGATGGTGGTGCCGCGGTTTGCGCCGGACGAGGCGCTTGCACTGCTGCGCCAGCGCCGGCCGACCTTTTTCGGCGGCGTTCCAACGATTTTCATCGCGTTGCTGATGACCAATGCGATGGCGCCGGATGACTGGAAATCCGTGAAGGCGATCCTCTGCGGGGGCGCGCCGCTGCCGCCTGATGTGCTCAGCAAATTCGAGAGTGTGAGCGGCGAACGCGTCAGGCAGATCTATGGTTCCACTGAACTGTCGCCGGCGGCGACCATCATGCCTGCCAACCCTGACGAGCCGCGGGGCTCCGTGGGGCTGCCGATTCCGGGCACGGCGATCGAAATTCGAGATACCGGAAACGCCGGCAAGCGCATGGCCGGGGGCGAGTCCGGCGAGATAGTGGTCGCCGGACCGCAAGTCATGAAGGGTTATTGGAATCGCAAGGACGAGACCGATCGTTCGATGGTCGAGGGATTCTTTCGCACCGGCGACATCGGCTATCTCGACGAGAAGGGATATCTGTTCATCGTCGATCGTCTCAAGGACATGATCATTGCGGGCGGCTACAATATCTATCCCGCCAATGTCGAGAGCGCGATCTATTCCCACCCGGCTGTGGCCGAAGCGATCGTGATCGGTGTTCCCGATTCCTACCGCGGCGAGACGGTCAAGGCCTTTGTCGTCCTGCGCAATGACGCGACACTGACGCTGGAGGAGCTTCAAGCCCATCTCAAGGATCGGCTGTCGCCAATCGAGATGCCGCGCCAGCTCGAAATTCGTCAGCAGCTGCCAAAAACCGTCGTCGGTAAACTCTCGCGGCTCGAATTGCGACGTGAGATACGCGATGGTGCGTGACGGCATCGGAGAGGTGCGATGATTCCGCGCACGATCTTTGCTGAGGAGCATCGCATCTTTCGGACGCAGTGCCGGGCATTGTTCGAGAAGGAATTCGTGCCATTTCACCCACAATGGGAACGAGACGGCATCGTTCCGCTCGGCGTGTGGAAACTGATGGGTGACGCCGGTCTGCTCTGCACATCGGTGCCGGAAGAGCATGGCGGCCTTGGCGCCGACAAACTGACCGCTGTGGTGATGCTCGAAGAGCTTAGCGATCTCGGCCTGATGGGCATGGCGTTGAATTTCGCGATGCATTCGGAAATCGTCACGCCGTATCTGCTCAAATACGGTTCTCCAGAGCAGAAAGCGCACTGGCTGCCGGCGATGATCAGCGGCGAGCGGATCGGGGCACTTGCCATGACCGAGCCGGCGGCGGGTTCCGATCTGCAGCGCATGCGGACCGTGGCACTCCGCGATAATGAAGGGTTTCGCGTAACCGGTCAGAAGACCTTCATCAGCAACGGTCAGCATACCAATCTAACCATCGTCGCGGCCAAGACCGACCCGGCCGAGGGCGCCAAGGTTATCTCGTTGTTTCTGGTTGAAGGCGAGCGCGCCGGTTACAGCAAGGGCCGCAACCTCGAAAAGATCGGCCTGCATTCGGCGGATACGTCCGAGCTGTTCTTTGATGATGTCCGGATTCCCGCTGAAAATCTGATTGGAGAAGAGGGGCAGGGGTTCCGCTATCTGATGCAGGAATTGCCATGGGAGCGCCTTCAACTGGCGATCGTGGCGGTCGCCGCCTGCGAGGCGGCGCTGCGATGGACGGCGGACTATTGCAAGGAGCGTCAGGCGTTCGGAAGATCGGTCGCGTCGTTTCAAAATACGCAATTCAAGCTTGCCGAGCTACGCACGGAAACACAGGTTGCGCGCGTCTTCGTCGATCGCTGCATCGCCTTGTCACTGGAAGCCAAGCTGGACGTCGAGACCGCGGCGATGGCCAAATACTGGACCACCGATCTGCAGTGCAAGGTGATCGACGAATGCCTGCAGCTCCACGGCGGCTACGGCTATATGCGCGATTATGCGATCGGCCGCGCCTTCGTCAACGCCCGCGCCCAGCGCATTTATGGCGGCACCAACGAGATCATGAAGGAAATCATCAGCCGGACGAATTGACTTTTGACGCCTGACCGGCTGCAAATGCCGGCAACAAAATTTATAAGGAACTACCATGGTTGACGCGCTGATCATCGACGCATGCAGAACGCCACGAGGTATCGGCAAGGCCGGCAAGGGTGCGCTGTCGGGCATTCATCCGCAGCAGTCGGGCGCGACGGTGCTGCGCGCCCTGGCGGATCGCACCGGTATCGATACCGCCGATGTCGACGACATCATCTGGGGCACCAGCTCCCAGCGCGGCCAGCAGAGCGGAGATCTCGGCCGGATGTCGGCGCTTGACGCCGGCTATGACTTCCGCGCCAGCGGCGTCACCCTGGACCGTTTCTGCGGATCCGGCATCACCAGCGTCAACATGGCGGCGGCTTCGATCATGTCAGGCTCCGAAGATCTCGTCATTGCCGGCGGCACCGAGATGATGTCGATGGAGGGCCGCCGCGGCGAAGGGCCCTTCATGATGGACGCCGGTAATCTTCGCCTGCGCGCAAGACATCCGCAATCGCATCAAGGGGTCTGCGCCGACGCCGTCGCGACGCTCGAGGGCGTCACGCGCGGGGACGTCGACGCGTTGGGGCTGGAGAGCCAAAAGCGGGCAGCCAGCGCCATCAAGGGCGGCCATTTCAACAAGAGCCTGGTACCGGTTCGTCGCGAGGACCGCAGTCTCGCACTCGACCGCGAGGAATATCCGCGCCCGCAGACCACGCTCGAAGGGCTTGCCGCACTGAAGCCCGCCTTTGCGGCGGTGGCGGACTATCCGCTCGACGACAAGGGCACCACCTATCGCAATCTCATCCTGCAAAATATCCCGATCTCGACATCGACTTCGTCCACCACGCCGGCAATTCGTCCGGCGTGGTCGACGGTTCGGCGGCGATTCTGTTGGCGTCGCCAAGCTATGCCAAAGCGCATGGACTGAAGGCGCGCGGACGCGTCGTCGCCATGGCCAATATGGGCGACTCACCCACGTTGATGCTGAATGCGCCCGTACCGGCGGCGCGCAAGGTGCTGGCCAAGGCTGGCCTGACGCTGGATGACATCGACCTGTTCGAGATCAACGAGGCCTTTGCCGTGGTAGCGGAGAAATTCATCCGCGACCTAGATCTCGACCGCGACAAGGTCAACGTCAACGGCGGGTCGATCGCGCTGGGACACCCGATCGGCGCGACCGGTTCTATACTGATCGGCATCATCCTCGACGAACTCGAACGACGTGATCTCAAACGCGGTCTGGTGACCATGTGCGCTGCGGGCGGAATGGCGCCAGCGATCATTATTGAAAGGATCTGAGCAAGGGCTGGCGATCCTCGGACAGGTCGCTGCAGTCTTGTCAGATGCGGCGGCCCGTAGCCTTCCAGAACGGATCGCGCAGCCGGCGCTTGAATATCTTGCCGCTCTCTTCGCGCGGTAGGGATTCCTGAAACGTGATATTCCGTGGGACCTTGTATCTCGCGATGCGTTTTCCAAGAAACGAACGGACGTCCTCGGCGCTGATCGTGGCGTCCGGCGCCGGCTCGACCACGGCCATCAGCGTTTCGCCGAGATCATCGTCCGGGATCCCAAACACCGCGCAGTCCTGGACCCCGGGACACTGCACCAGCGCCTGCTCGATCTCCGCGGGATAGATGTTGACGCCGCCGCTGATGACCATGTCCGAACGGCGATCGCAGAGGTAGAGGCGATCGTCCTTCATATAGCCGATATCGCCGACACTGATTAGACCGTCGCGCTCGATCTGCCGGCGTTTCTCATCCTGGTTGAGATAGGTGAAATCCGCCAAAGCCGGCTGCCTTACGAAAATCTCGCCGATGCCGCCAGGCGCCACCGGCGAACCATCGTCACCATAGATCGCGATACGCGCTCCCGGCGTCAGCCGGCCGACGCTTCCGGGATGCTCGAGCCAGTCCTGCGGCGTGCTGAGCATCACTGCGCCGACCTCGGTGCCGCCGTAGGTTTCGTAGATCACAGGCCCCCACCAGGCCATCAACTCCGCCTTGATTTCGGGCGGGCATGGCGCGCCGGTATGGATGACCCAGTTCAGCGAACTCACGTCAAACCGGCGGCGAATCTCCTGCGGAAGTTTCGCCAGCCGGATGAACATGGTCGGCACCATCACGGCGTGGGTGATGCGATGGCGCTCGATGGCGGCGAGTGTACGCTCGGCATCGAACTTGGTCTGCAGCAGTATGATCTCGGCCTGCGCGATGGCTTGACGCAGGGACGCGTTGGGAGACGCGTGATAGAGGGGGCCACCGATCAGCACGCGGCAGCCTTTGGTCACGCCGTATACCGCCCGCATCAGTTCAGCATAGGCGCTCATCTGTTCGGGGGTGGAAGGGTGGCGCTTGACGCCTTTGGGGCGCCCTGTCGTTCCGGAGGTATAGATTAGCGTCGCACGGCTCCGCTTTGGCTCGCCTGCCCAGGGGGCGTGACCCGATGACCAATCGGGCCAAAGCGTGTCGTCGGGCATCAGTTCGCCGGCTTTGCCCAACTCAGCCTGAACTTCGTTCGGCGTCGGTACGACCAGAATAATCAATCCCGGCGGAAGCGCGCCGCGAAGCGGGGCGATCAAGTCTGCATGGGCAACCAGTATCTTAGCTTTGACGTCGTCCAGAATATAGCTGATGTCCTCTGGTTTGCCGTGCCAGTTGATCGGGACACAATAGGCGCCGAGCAGCGCGCAGGCCTGCGTCGCCTCGATAAATGCAAAGTCGTTGCGGAGCAACAATGCGACGGCATCGCCTTCCCGGACGCCGATCGCGTCAAGACCGCTTGCCGCGCGCGCGGCATTCGCGAACACCACGTCACGATCGGTAGATCGTTCGTCAAGAATTATCTGGCTTGTTGTCATGCGTGCTTTACTCGCGAGGAACTCCGACAGGTCTTGATCATCAGTTCTCGAGCGGCACCGTGATGATACCGCCGGAACGAATCCAGTCCCGCCCGTTAAAGGAGACGATTTGCGCCGCCCGCCATGGCGTCCGAATTGCGGAACTCACATTGATTTTGATGCCGGGGAGGAACATCGGCATCTGAAGGTCGGTTATCGTGGTCACCTGCTTCATCAGGTTCTCGCGCGACAGATCGTCACCGCACCTGCCGATCACCTCCGCCAGCATCTGCGCCCAGATGTAGCCCAGCAATGCGGTCGGATCCTCCGGATCTTCTTTCGACGCCCATTGCTTCATGAAGGCAAAATAATCCTTCATCGCCGGATCGTCTGCCCATTCCGGATTGCCCGGGAGTTTCCGCCAGATCGAGGTGACGATGCCGGTCGAGGCGTCAAAGCCCGCGGATTTCAGCGTTGTCGACGGCTGCGACGAGGTGGCAAGAATCACATGCAGAGGCTTCCAGCCGATCTCGTGCGCCTTGCGGATCGCCTGTGCGGTGAATTTCGGCGTAGTCGCCTGAAAGAATGCGTCCGCGCCAGACGCCTTGAGCGATACAATCTGCGAGTCGATCGTCGGCGAGGTCAGATCGTAGGATTCCTCCTTGACGATCATCGACTGCGCCTTTGCGCCCAATTCGGCCTTGAAGGCGTTGAGATATCCCTTACCGAACTCGTCATTCTGGAAAAGGATCGCCAATTTGGCGTCAGGCTTGGTCTCCAGGATGTAGCGTGCTGCGATACGGCCCTCGACGACCTGCGGCGCGTAAAACAGCGTCGTCCAGGGATAGAGCTGCGCATTGTCGAGCGCGGCGGATCCGCTCATTGCCAGAATTTGCGGAACCTTCGCGCCGTTGAGATATTTGGCGACGGCCAGATTTGACGGCGTTCCGACCGTTCCCGCGACTGCCAACACCTCGTCGCTTTCCACAAGCTTGCGCGTCTGTTCGACCGCGCGCGGCGGGCTATATGCATCGTCGAGCTGGATCAGCTCGATCTTCCGCCCGTTAACGCCCCCCTTGCTGTTGATCATCTGAAGGTACGCCGCCTCGATTCTCGCGACGATTGCAAATGATGAGGCAGGGCCGCTGAACGGCACCGTCTGCCCGATCTTGATTTCGATATCGGTGACGCCGGGGCCGTAGCGCCGGTCGGCGGATTGAGCTTCGCCGGCGGCCGTGAGGAGGCCAGCGAACAGCACGGGTACCATCGCCCGCAGAATTCCCGGATATCGGCGACGGGTATTCGCAAAAACCAATGAAGGTCCCATTTCTTTTCCTCCCTGCAACGCGTCACGATCGTTTTGAGAGATGCGACCGGAATTCTTAATTAAAGTGCACTTCTCGTTCGGCCGTTGTGTCAGACGCTGACGTGGAAGCCGCCGTTGACGCCGAGATGCTGGCCGGTGGTGTAGGATGAGGCATCCGATAAGAGGAAGCAGACGGTTTTCACGACTTCCTCGGGTTGAGCCCAGCGTCCCATCGGAATTTGCGCCAACATTCCGTCGCGGAACTTGTCGCCGCGAACCACCTCCGTCATCGGGGTTTCGACGACGCCAAAGCAGATCGAATTGGTACGCACGTTGAATTTGCCCCATTCGCGGGCTGCGGTCATGGTCAGACCGAACATGCCGGCCTTCGCGGCGGCGTAGTTGATCTGCCCTATCGATCCCTTGCGGCCGGCGTCGGAGGAAATATTGACGATCGAACCGCCGCTCTTGTCACCCGCCTTGGCGCGCTGAACCATGTGCCGGCCCGCGGCCTGCAGCCAATAGAATGCGCCGGTGAGGTGAACGTCGATCACGTCCTGCCATTGCTGGATCGTCATCTTCTCGATCATGGCCGGCCGCGTGATCCCGGCATTGTTGACGAGGCCATGTACCGCGCCGAATCGCTTTACCGCTTCCTCGACCGTGCGTGCGGCGAGATCGGCGTCGACCACACTACCAGTGACAGTCATCACGCGCCCGGCGGGCAAGGACTTCATTGCGGCCTTTAATGCATCGCCGTTCAAATCCAGCGCCACGACTGCGCCACCCAATTCGACAGCCAACTCGGAAATCGCCTTGCCGATGCCTTGGGCGGCGCCGGTGACGATGACAATGCGACCCTGGAGCGAAACGAGATCAGTCATAAGGCCTGCCTTGCAGTTGAAAAGAAGCCGGCGCAGGCGCCGGGACGTGGTATTTGTCCGAGTGAGTAACCGGGGTGTGCATCATCTGCCTTTATTGTTGCTTCGAGCAAAGAACGCGATCGCGCCGCAGCTCGTCGATGACTTTACCGGAGAGCCCGAGAAGGCCGGAGAGCACGCTCATGCTGTCCGCGCCCAGCCCCGCTACCGACGGACCGGCCGCCGCTGGCGTGCCAAGAAATTGAAACGGCGCGTTAGGCACCAAAAATCGACCGGCGCGATCGTGGATCTCGGACAGGCTGCCTCGTTCAGCCAGTTGCGGATCCTTCATTGCATCGGCGACGGTTAGAAAGCGGGAGCAGGGGACGCTGTTGGCATCCATGACGGATTCGATCTCGATGCCGCTGTGCTGTTCCGTCCATCGCTCGATCAAGGTCATGAGTTCGATCCAATTCTGCACCCGCGCCGCATTGGTCGCGAACCGGATATCGGTCTTAAGGTCGGGCCGCTCGATCGCGTCCGCCATCTGCTCGAAGTTCTTCTGACTAATCGGGGCGATGATGACGTGACCGTCCTTCGTCTTCATCGGCACATAGACGGGACGTTTCCGCTCGCTCGGAAACTGGGCTTCCTGGCATTCGAACACCATCAGGTTCAGCATCGAATCCATCAGCGATACGTCGATGGCCTGTCCCTGTCCGGACCGTTCGCGATGCACCAGCGCGGCCTGGATGGCGCCGAACGCATAGGCGCCGGAGAGAATGTCCGCGGTGAATATCCCGGTCGAAGCGGGATAGTCCTGCTCGGTCTGATAGCTGAGGTTCGCCGCGTCAAAGCCGCTGGCCGCATGCACGATCGGTGCATAGGCGGCTCGCGTGGCCCCCGGGCCCGACTGTCCATAACCCGATATCGAGCAGTAGACAATTTTGGGATTGTGCTGCGCCAGCGTGGCGTAGTCAAAGCCGAGCCGTGCCATCACTCCGGGGCGAAAATTCTCCACCACGACATCGCAGACTCTGGCGATCCCGTATATAATCTCCTTTGCGGCGCCGCTCTTGAGGTCGATGGCCAGGCTTTTCTTGCCGCAGTTCAACGCGCCGAAGTAAGTGCTATGGCCGTCGCGCAGCGGCGCGCGCCCGCGGATCAGATCGCCCTCGGGTCCCTCGACCTTGATGACCTCGGCGCCGAGGTCAGCCATCAGGCGCGTGCAATGCGGGCCGGCCAGCATCGCGGTGAAATCGAGCACCCGGATACCCTGCAACGGGCCCGGTCGCGGTTTCGGCGGAGACGCGGACTCGGTCATCGTCAGGCCCCGGCCTGTCGGGTCGCGGGTTCGCGCAGACGGGGACTGCCGATGCGCTTGTGGTAGTCGCGATGCGAGGCCAGGCCGCTGACGTAGGTTTCGAGATATTTGACGAAGGACGCGGCGCCGCCGCTCGCGCGGACATATTCCGCGAGGTGCTCGTCGTCAGCCTCATACAGGCCGCCACTCGACGTCGGATGGGCACCGAACGGCGCCTCAACGACGCTGTGCACGAAGGCCGAGGGCAATTTGGTCAGATGATTGTCGCGGCGGATGACTTCGGTCGGCACGATGCGATCGACCGAGACGATCACTTTCTTGGCCGCCTGCGCCATCAACACGTCGAAGAACACCGGTCCGAAATATTGCACGTTGCCGAGTTCGTCGGCCTGCTGGGCATGCAGCAGCACCACATCGAGATGAATCGCCGGCACCTTCAGCATCGCTCGCTCGCCGGGCGCGCGGGCAACGGGCTGATAGGTCCGGGGATTGACGCGCGGCAGGTCGGTGCACATGTCCGGGATCAGGCCGTAGGGCAGATCGCAAGCGGCGGCGCGGAGACCGCCGGCAATTGCCGGGCCGTCCAGCTCGTGAATTTTGATCGAACCGGCTTCGGCGGCGCGGCGGAAATGCGGTGCCAGCCCGAACTGCTCGAAACTGATGAACACGCATCCGGTCTCAGACACACAGCCGGCGCCGATCAGCATGTCCGGCGCGATGCTGCCGGGCGCCGGCACCAGCCGCAGATTGCGCCTATCGCGGCGAATCAGCTCGCGCACCAGCGCCATCGGCTGCGAGTTGAAAATCCATCCGCCGATACCGATGGTGGCACCGTCTTCGATGCCGTCGAGCGCCTCGGAAAGGGTCTTGAGCTTGGACATTCAGGCTTCCCTTCCGAGCAGATGCCGCGAGATCACGATGCGCTGTATCTGGTTGGTTCCTTCCCAAATCTGATTGATCTTGGCGTCGCGCATCATTCGCTCGACCGGATAATCCTTGAGATAACCGACGCCGCCAAAAATCTGCACCGCGTCGGTCGTTACCTTCATGGCGACGTCGCTGCCGAAGCATTTGGCCATCGAGGCCATCATGGAAAGCTGGCTGAAGTCGCCCATATCGACCTGCCGGGTGCATTCGAACAGCAGCGCACGGGCGGCCTCGAGCTGAATCGCCATGTCGGCGATCATCCATTGCAGGCCCTGATTGCTGGCAATGGTCTTGCCGAACGCCTTGCGTTCCTTGGCGTAGGCGATGGCCGCGTCGAGCGCGCCTTGGCCGAGGCCGATCGATGCGGCGGCCACGGTCGGCCGGTTCAGGTTGAGGATGTGCATGCACGCCTTGAATCCCTGCCCTTCTTCGCCAAGTCTGTTTTCCAGGGGAATGCGCATGTTCTCGAAGAACAATTGCACGTTGGGCACACCGCCCAGCCCCATCTTGCGCTCGTTGCGGCCGACCTTGAAGCCAGGGGTCTTGGTATCGACCATGAAGGCGCTGATGCCGTCGACGCCGCGTCCCTCCGACGTCCGCGCGAACAGCAACACCCAGTGCGCCACGCTGCCGAACGTGATGAAGCACTTCTGGCCGTTGATCACGTAGGAGGCGCCGTCGCGCGCCGCCTTGGTTTTCATTGCCGCGACGTCGGAACCGCAATGCGGCTCAGACATGGCGACCGCCGTCAGGGTCCTTCCCTTTGCCGACAGCGGCAGGAACCGGCGCTTCTGCTCCTCGGTGCCGAAATGCAGAATCGGCAGCGCCATTCCGATCGAATTCTGGCCCGCCAGGATTGAGCATGCCATCGAGACCTTGGCGATCTCGTGCTTGGCAAGGCACAGCAGCGTCAGGTTGCCGCCGGGCCCGCCATATTCTTCCGGCACCCACTGCTGCAGCAGGCCCATGTCGCCGAAGATTGGGACCAGTTCTTCGGGAAAGCGATCGCTTTCGTCGATCTCGGCGGCGATTGGCGCAACATGCCGTTCGACCATCCGCCTGATGCTGTCGACAAAGGCGGTCTGCTCTTCGGTCAGATACATGGCGTTTCCCTTGATGATCGCAGTGTTTTTAGGATCAGGCGCGTCGTCGCTCACGCAACACGCCTGTGGAGTCGACGTTTTCGTGGAGCACGCGTAGTTCTTCGGCGGTTGGCATCGCGGTAATCGGTGGGGTTCCCTCGACCAGCAGTTCGAAGCCGGTCTGCTGTTTCACCTGCTCGACCGTGATGCCTGGATGCAGCGACGTCACGCGCATGCGTTTTGACACCGGTTCGAAATCGAAAACGCCGAACGGACTGAGCACCAGTCTCGGTCCGCCTTCCGGCAGGCCGCGATCGGTGCGCGAGGTGCCGCCGTCCAGGAAGCCGGGGCCGTTGAGGAAATCGACGCGCTCCGGAAAGCTGCCGCGGTCATGCCGCGCCATCACCACGTAAAACCGCCGCGCCAGCGCGGTGAGGGCGCTGATGCCGACCGTGCCGGGGCCGCGCAGCCTTGGCCTGTCGTGAGGTCCGATGCAGACGGTGTTGATATTGCCGAAGCGGTCGACCTGGATGGCGCCGAGAATCGCGAAATCAAAGAAATGGATCTTCCAGTCGATGAAGTCGACCATCTGCGGAAGATCCATCATCGCCTCGCTCCAGGCGATATTCTCCGCGCGCGCGGTGGAGCGGATTACCGGCTCGTTGCAGTTAACCATGCCGCCAGGCCCCGATACCCACCACAGCGTCGGCGCCTGCCGGCAACGCGCGAGGTTGCAGGCCGCCACCTGGACGTCGCTGTTGGTGCCGACGATCGCCTTTTCGCCGTCGCAGAGATCACGTGCCAGCAGCACCGCCTGCAACTCCGCCATCGAACAATCGGGTGAGGGCATGATCGATTTCTTCGCTTTAGGGTCATTGGTCAGACCATACTATGAGCAGGCCGGATTAAAAGTCAAACGCCCGATTGCATGGCGTCGCGTTCAGCGACGCATGGCGCATCGCTGCGCCGCACGCCAGCGGTGGCATGGCGATAGCGTGCTGACAGGAGGTTCTAGCGCGACGCTGCTTCGGCCAGCGCCCGAACTGTCTTGTTTTCGGCGGCGGTGCGCTCGGCGCGCATCAAATGGCGGCGAAGCCGCTGCAGATGTTCGGTCATTTCCCGTTTGGCCTTGTCGATCTGGCGGGCGGCGATGTATTCGACCAGCCGGCGCCGGTGCGCGATCAGGTTCGGGAAGAATTCGATATTCGATTCTTCGACTTGCTGCAGCACGATGTCGGTCAGGGCTTCGATGATCACCTGCAACACGGTGTTGTCGGTCGCCTGTGAGATCAGGCGGTAGAATTCCGCGCTGATGGCGACGCGCTCGGAGGCCTTGCCGGACGCGGGAAGTGTCGTCAGCCGATCGACATTTCTCTCCAGCGCGGCGACCGTTGTCGGCCGTATCCTCTCGCAGGCAAGCTGCATCGCCACCTGCATTACCAGCGTGCGGGCCTCCGTCAGGTTATCGAGCGAAATACGACCGAGATGGAACATGTCACGGATCGACCGGGTGACGAGATCGGGATCGCCTTTCAGGATAAAGGCGCCGCCGCGCGCGCCCTTGTGCAGGCCGACGACCCCGGCAATCTCGAGGCTACGCAGGGCTTCGCGCACCGCCGCCCGGCTGACCCCGAGTTTCAGCGCCAGCTCGCGTTCGGGCGGCAGCTTGTCGCCGGGACGAAGCGTGCCCGCGGCCATCTCGCGGCGAACCTGTTCGCAGATTTCCTCGAACACGCGCTTGGTGCGGATCGGGGCGAATCTCGGCACCGTCCGGTCTTTCGCCGGCGCGTCGATCACCTTGGCCTTGGGCCGTCGCGCGGCGGGGCGCTTGTTGGCCCGCGTCGGCGTCGTCGCGACAATCGTGGTTTTCCTGGTCACGGTTTTGTCCACCTCTCCGAAGCCGCTGCAGGTGCGGTCGCCCCACTTCATACACCAACATCATCGGGATGCACACCGGAACCGAACGTCCTTGACGAAAGGGAGCCGAAATGCATCAATGGTCTGTCCAATGACCATAGGGGCAGGACCGGCTTTGGAGCCCCGGACAGTTGGGAATAGCGCGCCTGGAGCACCGCCGGCTCCAAACGGACGCGCAGTCAACAAAACGGTGGAGGGGACGAGGTCGTGGACGGAGAGATGCTGCAGCAACGGCCGGGCAAGGCAGCGGTTTGATGGACCTGCTTCCGCTTCTTCCGCAGGCACTTGCGGACGGGCTTCTGCTCGGCGGGGTATATGCGATCGTCGCCGTCGGGCTGACGATGACGTTTGGCGTGCTGCGGATCGTCAACTTCGCGCATGGCGACTTTCTGGCGATCGGGCTGTACCTGACCTATCTCGGCGCCACGCTGCTCGGCCTCGATCCTTATCTTTCGCTGGTCCTGGTGCTGCCGCTGGTCACGCTCGCCGCCGCCCTTACCTACAAATTGCTGATCGCCCCGGTCATTCTCGCACCTGAGCACAACCAGATCGTGGTGACGCTCGGACTGTCGCTGATCCTGCAGAACGCGATGCTCGTGTTCTTCACGGCCGATCTGCACGCTATTCCTTCCGTCCTGTCCGGGCAGGTGGTGCGCATCGGCAATGTGTTTATTCAGGCGGCCGCGCTGATCGCGAGCGCCGTGTCGATCGCGGTGTGCCTGGGGCTGTACTGGTTCCTGCGATCGACCGAGTCCGGCCGGCTGATCCGCGCGGCGGCGCAGGACCGCGATGCGGCGCTGATGTGCGGCGTCGATGTCGACAGCATGTATCTGCTGGCATTTTGCATCGGTGTGGGATCGCTCGGCCTGGTGGCGCCGCTTATTGCGCCGTTCAACTATGTCAGCCCGAGCGTCGGCTCGAATTTCACCCTGACCGCGTTCATCGTCGTGGTGCTCGGCAGCATGGGCAATTTCGCCGGCGCGCTTATCGGCGGCTTCATCATCGGCATCGTCGAGGCGGTCGGCGGCCTGATGACCGGAGGATCGATCAATTTCATCATCACCTACGCCATCTTCATCCTGTTCCTGCTGTTTAAGCCGGAGGGACTTCTTGGAGGGCGTCGGCTATGAGGCCGAGTCTTTTTCTCGCGCTGGCTGTCGCACTGCTCGCCTGCGTGGCCCCGCTGCTGTCGATCTACGGACAGCACATTTTCGTTCTGGTCGCGCTTTATGGATCGGTTGCCTTGGCCTGGAATATCCTGGGTGGAATGGCCGGACAGATGTCGCTCGGCCATGCATTGTTCGTCGGCGCTGGCGCGTACATCTCCACTGCGCTTTATCTCAAATTCGCCGTCAGCCCGTGGATCGGCCTCGTTGCCGCCGCCGTCATCGGCGGCGCGCTGGGCGCGGCGATGGGCTACACGGTTTTTCGCCGCAAATTGTCGGGAGTCTATTTCGCACTTGTCACGCTCGCGGTCGCCGAGATGGCGCTGCACATCGTCAGCAATGTTTCGATGCTCGGCGCGGCCAATGGATTGGCGATTCCGTCAAAACCGAGTTTTGCCAATTTCCAGTTCGGTTCCAAGCTCGGCTTTTGCTTCGCGGCGCTGGGCGTTCTTGCCGTGGTATCGGGCGTCATCCTTGCCATTCATCGCTCACGCCTAGGCTATGTATTCCTTGCAATCAGGGAGAATGAACGCTCCGCGGCAGCGCTGGGCATCGATGTCGTGCAGGGAAAAGTCATCGCTGCAGCGATCAGCGGTGCGCTGGCGGCGCTGGTCGGGCCGGTGTACGCCAATTACGTACTTTTCATCGATCCGGAATCCGTGCTCGGCGTAACGCTCTCGATCGACGCCTTGCTGTTCTCCTTCGTCGGTGGACTTGGATCGTTATTCGGGCCGCTGCTTGGTGCGGTCGTCCTGGTTCCTCTCACCGAGCTGCTACGCAGTCTGTTGGGCGGCCGGCTCGCCGGGGTTCATCTTATTGTTTATGGCATCATCTTGATTTTGGTTATGGGGCTCGCGCCACAGGGCCTGTGGGGCTTGCTGTCGGCTGCGGTCGCGCGGAGGTCGAAATGAGCGCGCCACTGCTGCAGGTCAGCGGCGTTTCGCGCTGGTTCGGCGGCTTGCGGGCAGTCGACGAAGTATCGTTCGACCTGCGCGGGCATGAAATCGTGGGGCTGATCGGGCCGAATGGCGCCGGCAAGACGACGCTCTTCGAGACCATCTCCGGCTTTATTCGCCCCACCAAGGGAAATATCGCCTTCGACGGGCGGGATATTACCGGTCAGGCGCCCCATCGTCTCGCGCGGTTGGGAATCGGCCGCACCTTCCAGATCGTTCAGCCGTTTCGTGAAGTCTCGGTGCTGGAGAATGTCATCGCCGGCGTGGTCGGCCCCAACAGGGAGACGTCGGATCCACGGGTAGAAGCAATGGAGGTTCTGAACCGCGTCAAACTCGATCACCGGGCCACGGCACTGGCGCGCAATTTGTCGCTGCCGGAAAAGAAGCGGCTGGAGATTGCCCGCGCGCTTGCGACCCGCCCGCGCCTGCTGCTGCTCGACGAAGTGATGGCCGGGCTGACCCCAACCGAGATCGACGAAATCATGGTCATCCTCTCCGATGTCAGGCGCGGCGGGATCGCACTGCTTATCGTCGAGCATGTCATGCGCGCGATCATGTCCTTGTCAGATCGCATCGTGGTCATGGCCAACGGGCGCAAGATCGCCGAAGGATTGCCAGCCGCGGTCGCCAACGACCCGTCCGTGATCGAAGCCTATCTCGGCAGGAGGGACCATGGCCCTGCTTGAGATAGTCGGTCTGTGCGCAGGTTACGGCGACGTGGCCGTGCTCCGGGGTGTCAACCTCTCGATCGCCGCGGGCAGCATCACTGCCCTGATCGGCGCAAACGGCGCCGGCAAGACGACACTGCTGCGCGCGATATCCGGCATCATTCCCAGCGATGCCGGAACGATCCATTATGACGGACAGGACATTGTCGGGATGCCGCCCCACGATATTGTCCGGGCTGGTCTCGTTCAGGTGCCGGAGGGCCGGCGGCTGTTTCCGGAAATGACGGTGCACGAGAACCTTCTGGTTGGTTCGTCATCGCCGGCGGCGCGCCGAAAACGCGACGAAAACCTCGCGGTGGTACTCGATCTATTTCCGAAGGTGCGCGAACGCAGGGCTCAGCTCGCGGGCACGCTTTCGGGCGGAGAACAGCAGATGGTCGCGATCGCTCGTGCGCTAATGGCCTCGCCGCGGTTGCTGCTGCTCGACGAAACCAGCCTTGGTCTTGCGCCGATTGTCGTCGACGAGATCTTCGTCGCGGTGCGCCGGCTGGCGGCGCAGGGCCTGACCATTCTGGTGGTTGAGCAGAACACGGCGCTGGCTCTCGAAGTCGCCGATCACGGCTACGTGCTTGAGCAGGGCCATTTTGCAATTCAGGGCGTCGCGTCCAGTCTCGCGGCGGATCCGCGGGTTAGGCAGGCCTATCTCGGAATTTGACGATCAATGAAATAATCAGGGAGACGAAGATGAAACGGATGGCAGGTTTTCTTCTTACGACGGCCGTGCTGCTGTCGGTCGTCAACGCGAATGCGGCCGATGCGGTCAAGATTGGCGCGGTCTATGCGCTGACCGGTCCCGGCGCGGTAGGTGGTGGCGACGGAATGCGTGGCACCGAGCTGGCGATTTCGGAGGTCAATGCGGCCGGCGGGCTTAAAAATCACGGCGGCGCCCAGATCGAACTCATCAAGGGGGATTCGCAAAGCAAACCGATCAATGCCGTTGGTGAGACGGAACGGCTGATCAACCAGGACAAGGTGGCGCTGATCATGGGGGCCGCGACATCGAACGAGACCGTCCCACTCTCACAGGTCTCGGAGAAGTATACCATTCCCCACATCAATACGATTCCACAGCAGGAATCGCTGACCAACGGTAGCTTGAAATGGACATGGTCGACGACGCTGATCGATAGCGATTATGTCGCCGGCATTTTTCGCGCGCTCGAAATGGTTCATCAACTCAATCCGAAATTGACCAAGATCGGCGTTCTTTGTCCAGACAATGAATACGGCATCGAGATGGGCAAGCAGCTCAAGGCTGAACTAGCCAAGCGCAAGGACCTGACAGTGACGTCGTTCATCGAATATGGCGCGGCGGCGCAGGACCTGCTACAACCGGTGCTGAAGTTGAAGGCGTCGCAGCCCGACATAGTGGTGCAGGTCGGATACTTCCGCGCCGGCGTCTTGGCCTCGAAGGCTTACGAGCAGCTTGACTTTCATCCCGTCGTGATCGGCACCGGCGGCATGTCGGGCGACCCAAAAC